>Ga0213868_10006184_pt1 | contig 10619 bp, 10 predicted proteins | sample PICome_9_FD_160087 | JGI IMG/M metagenome (GOLD analysis project Ga0213868, IMG submission 160087) | Coastal seawater microbial communities near Pivers Island, North Carolina, United States - PICO127 | ecosystem: Environmental > Aquatic > Marine > Coastal | place: USA: North Carolina...
ACTTCAGGGCAGCGCGTAGCATGGTTCAAAGGAACCGTATACCGCACCTCGAAAGAATGGAACCTATGAAACAGACCTATATCGTAGACGGCGTTCGTACGCCTATTGGAAAATTTAAAGGCACCCTTGCCGCGGTGCGCACCGATGATTTGGCGGCCATGACCATCGCCAAACTCATGGAAAAGAATCCCGATGTGGATCCGAGCGCCATTGACGACGTCATCTTAGGATGTGCCAACCAAGCAGGAGAAGACAACCGAAATGTGGCCCGTATGGCAGCCCTTTTGGCCGGGCTTCCGTGGAGCGTTCCGGGCGAAACCGTGAACCGTTTGTGTGCCTCAGGAATGAGCGCAGCCATCCATGCCCACCGCGCCATCATGGCCGGAGACGGCGATCTATTCATCGCTGGAGGTGTGGAAAACATGAGCCGTGGTCCTTATGTGATCAGCAAGAGCGAAAGCGCGTTCGATACCGGAAGCAAAATGTATGATACTTCTTTTGGATGGCGTTTTGTGAATCCAAAAATGAAGGAGCTCTACGGCACCCACGCCATGGGTGAGACCGCAGAGAACCTCGTGGAGCAGTTCGGAATTAGTCGTGAGGACCAGGACGCCTTTGCGCTTTGGTCGCAGCAGAAAGCTGCCAGAGCGCAGGAGCGCGGAAGGTTCCGTTTGGAGAAATTCGCCGTGGAGATCCCACAGCGCAAAAAAGACCCTATCGTTTTTGTGGAGGACGAATTCATGAAACCGAATACCACCCTTGAAGCCCTCGGCGGCCTAAGAGCAGCGTTCAAAAAAGACGGCTCAGTGACGGCGGGCAACAGTTCTGGGTTGAACGATGGTGCTGTAGCATTATTGATGGCCAGTGGTGAAGCTGTGGAGCAGCATGGATTAAAGCCTTTGGCGCGCGTGGTGAGCTCAGCGGTCGCTGGCGTGGAGCCGCGGATTATGGGAATTGGTCCGGTGAAGGCGTCGAAGAAGGCATTAGCTAAAGCGGGTCTGACATTGGACGATATGGATATCATTGAGCTGAATGAGGCTTTTGCTGCGCAGGTTTTGGCTTGCACGCGCGAGCTTGGTTTGGCGGATAACGACGAGCGTATCAACCCGAACGGGGGTGCCATTGCATTAGGCCACCCACTGGGGGTGACGGGCGGTCGCATTCTTCATTCTGCAGCCTTAGAGTTGCAGGAGACCGGTAAGAAATATGCCTTGGTGAGCATGTGTATTGGCGTTGGCCAGGGTTATGCTACCATTTTAGAACGCGCATAAGATGGCTATATACCAATTCCTTGATTTCATTCCCGTAGTACATCCTACGGCCTTCGTACATCCCCAAGCGAATGTCACGGGTGATGTGATCGTTGGGCCGCATTGTTACATTGGGCCCGGGGCCGTGCTCCGTGGTGATTGGGGTAGGATTGTGCTCGAAGAGGGTGTGAATGTGCAAGAGAATTGTACCGTACATATGTTTCCAAAAACCGAAACGCGCCTGAAGAAGATGGCGCATGTAGGGCATGGAGCAATCATTCACGGCGGGACGCTGGGCGAGAATGTACTCATCGGGATGAATGCCGTGGTCATGGACAAAGTTGAGGTCGGTGAGGGCTCTATTGTGGGCGCATTGGCTTTTGTGCCGCAGAATACAGTCATTCCGCCAAGGAGCATCTTCGTTGGTAACCCCGGCAAGGTGGTCAAGCAGGTGACCGATGAAATGCTGGAGTGGAAGACGGAAGGGACGGAATTGTACATGGAGCTTCCGAAGCAATGTCAGGATACCTTGAAAGAGGTGGAGCCGTTGAAGGAATTGGAACCCAACAGACCAGAACATAAAGGAACCTATCAAACACACAAATAGATGAACACAGTTAAGAATTACATCCTTGGAAACTGGGAGGCAGGCAGCGGCACGGAATACACGGCGCGCCATGCGATCACGGGGGCAGAGTTTGCTTCTGTGAGCTCAGAAGGATTGGATTACAAGGCTATTTTAGACTACGCCCGAAATGTTGGAGGTCCTGCCCTGCGCAAGATGACTTTTCAGGAGCGCGGACGCATGCTTAAAGCGTTGGCACTGCATTTAACGTCTATTAAACGCCAATTCTATGATGTGAGTTGGGCCACTGGGGCCACCAAGGTGGACAGCTGGATTGATATTGAAGGGGGAATAGGCAACTTATTCGCCAATGCATCCCTCAGACGCCAATTCCCAGACCTTCCCTACTACGTTGACGGCGACCTTGCTCGATTGTCGAAAGAGGGTACGTTCATCGGTCACCACATCATGGTGCCGCGCCACGGGGTAGCGGTCCATATCAATGCGTTTAACTTCCCTATTTGGGGGATGCTCGAGAAAATTGCGGTCAACCTGATGGCAGGTGTTCCCGCAGTAGTGAAGCCGTCGGAATATACCTCCTACCTCACCGAAGCGATGGTTAAGGCCATTATCGACAGCGGTATTTTACCGGAAGGTGCCCTGCAATTGGTGAGCGGTAAAGGACGCGGCATTTTAGACCACGTAGATTTTCAAGACATCGTGACCTTCACGGGTTCTGCGGTTACGGGTCAGTCGTTGCGCGGACTTCCTCATTTGAACGAGCGCTCGGTGCCGTTCAACCTAGAAGCGGATAGTTTGAACGCCGCGGTGCTGGGTCCAGATGTGAAGCCAGAAGATGCGGAATTTGCGCTATTTGTACGTGAATTGGCCAACGAAATGACGGTGAAAGCCGGACAGAAATGTACGGCTATTCGTCGTGCCATGGTGCCGGAACATTTGTTGCCTTCGGTTCAGGAGGCGGTGATTGCACGCTTGCAAAAGACCGTGATTGGTGATCCTCAAGCCGAGGGTGTGCGCATGGGTGCTTTAGCGACGCACGATCAGATCGGTCGTGTTGAGGCGGAGATGAACAAGCTGATGGCCGAACAGGAATTGGTCTTTAATCCAGACCTGAATCTTGTAGGCGCTACAGATGCAGGTGCATTCTACACGCCAAAACTGTTTGTGAACAGCGATCCATTTACCAACACAAAGGTCCACGAGGTGGAGCCGTTCGGTCCAGTGAGTACGTTGATGCCGTACAAAACCTTGGACGAGGCGGTTCAATTGACTGCGATGGGACGCGGTTCTTTGGTGACGTCATTTGTGAGTAAGAACACTTCTGATATTGTTGCATTTACTTCCGAGGCAGCAGCCTACAACGGCCGCATCCACATCATCAACGAGAAAATGGCCAAGGAAAGTACCGGTCACGGTTCGCCGATGCCACTGATGAAGCACGGCGGTCCAGGTCGTGCCGGAGGTGGTGAAGAGATGGGTGGAAAGCGCGGAATTTTGCACTACTTGCACCGCACGGCCATCCAAGGTCACCCGGACGATATCACAGCCATTACACAGCAGTACCAGCCCGGAGCATCGCGCCCTGAGGCTATGCCGCATGTCTTCCGTCAGCACTTTGAGGAGCTGGAAGTGGGTGCGACGGTGTACACTGCAAAGCATACAGTGACGGAAACCGACATCACAAACTTTGCCAATGTGAGTGGCGACAACTTCTACGCACACATGGATGCGACTTCGCTCGAGGGAACCATCTTCGAGGGCCGAGTGGCGCACGGATATTTCATCTTGAGCAAGGCAGCGGGATTGTTTGTTGAGGCCAAGAAAGGCCCGGTGTTGTTGAACTACGGTATCGACGAATGCCGATTCACCAAACCGGTTTATCCGGGGGCAACCATCGGGGTGAAATTGACCGTAAAAGAAAAGATCGATCAAGAAAAGCGCAGTGAGGACGATGTGGCTAAAGGCATAGTGAAATACTACGTAGAAGTCTACGACGATACCGATGAGGTAGTTGCCGTGGCGACCATCTTGACCATGGTGAAGAAACTAGACCAGAGCTGATGAATTTCGAGCGGTTTCCTGGCGCACAGTACGCCAACATATTCAGTTACTTGCCTTCAAACGATAGAGAGGGCTATGCGGAATTGGACGAAGAGACCCTACACTTGGTGGGGGACGTTCCAGGATATGTGGGGTACGAGAGCGTGAAAAATGCCGAGGGCCGCAGCATCTTTATCAGCTATTGGCAGAGCATGGAGGCGGTGAACGAGTGGCGCGCGAATGCCCGTCATAAAGTCGCTAAGAGCCACGGGAAACAGTGGTATGCGGCGTACCACAGCATGCTCGTTAAAATTGAATATTCAGCAGAACACAATACCCAAATACTATAACCTATGAACGAAGCAGTGAACCAAGGCGGTGTACATGTGGCCGTTGACGATCGCGGTTTGGCAACAGTTGAATTTTTCCATCCGCTGTCCAATTCTTTGCCGGGCAAGGTCCTCGCAAAATTGGCCGATACCATTACGGAACTGGGGGAAAATGATGCCGTAAAACTCATCCTTGTGAAGAGTGCGGGCGAACGTGCCTTTTGTGCCGGGGCCAGCTTTGACGAGCTCATAGCCATAGAAGATTTAGATACGGGCAAGGTCTTTTTTAGCGGCTTTGCCAATGTGATCAACGCCATGCGCAAGTGTCCGAAGCTCATTATCGGACGAGTTCAAGGAAAGGCTGTGGGCGGCGGTGTAGGCCTCGCTTCTTCGGTAGATTATTGTTACGCCACCAAGCACGCGGCGGTGAAGCTCAGCGAGCTGGCGGTAGGTATTGGACCGTTTGTGGTGGGCCCCGCAGTGGAGCGCAAGCTCGGGTTAGCTGGGATGTCAGATTTAGCGATTAACGCCACGGAATGGCGCTCAGCCGAGTGGGCCTTCCAGCGTGGTTTGTACAATGATATTTTCGAAGATGCAGCAGCCATGGATGAAGCCATCGAGGCTTTAGCGGGCCGATTATTGACCAAATCCGTCCCTGCCATGCGCGGACTGAAGAAGGTCTTTTGGGAAGGCACCGAGCATTGGGATGAATTGTTGGCCGAGCGCGCTGCGATTAGCGGAGAGCTGATCCTGAGTAAGGAAGCTAAAGATGCCATTGGCGCATTTAAGAGCAAATAATGCGCACACTTTTCCTAGCCGTTCTCTTGATGCCTTTAGCTCTTTTGGGGCAGAACAAGGACACCATACTTGATGGGTACCACAGAAGAGCGATATATAGTGCTTCGGGAGCTTTTACGGACTTAAACAACTGGAATGCGGGAGGTGAGAACAGCTCTAATGTGAGTCTGCTGTTGCGAGAGAATTGGACCCAGAAAGGACCCAACCTTACGACCGTACACCTTTTGGAAGGTAACTACGGAATCAGTCGCCAAGCGGGCGAGTTCACGAAGAATGCGGATAAGTTAGAGTTTACCACGACAGTTACGGGATCGCCTAAGATTACCGAATGGAACATTTCGGGCCAATTCAACGTACGTACCCAATTCGCTCCAGGATTTGCAGAGGGTGATACGAGCGGTACTCCCATTTCCAACTTCGGAGCGCCTATTTATGGCCAATTCTCCCTCGGTGTAGGCAATAATTCCTCTGATAATTTCCAAGTATTCATCTCTCCCCTGGCTGGAAAGAGCACGACGGTATTGGACGAAGTCCTTCGTGATAAGGGCGCCTTCGGGGTAGATACGGGGGCTACTTGGCGCTTTGAGACAGGTGCGAAGGTCACCCTGAACTTCGCGCAAGAATTCACCGATGAATTCTCAGTGACCGCCAAAACGGATGTCTTTTACAACTATGCGGGTACTTTGAACGAGGTCGACCTTAGCCTGGACATTATTGCCCTATACAAGATCAAAGAGGCGTTCTCCATAAGTGGGCATGTCCAATTACTTCGCGACATTGATCAAATAGATGCCTGGCAACGCCGTTCGGTGTTGGGTGTAGGCCTAGCTTATACAATCAAGTAATTTTTCTTAACCTTTTCTCCCTTCTCCAAAGCACGAAAAAGAGGAGAATGAGCCCCGGTTGGAGCACCACAAAAACGAGAATATTGGCGAGGTAGTAGCCGTAGCCGTATTCGCCCGGTGCGCCGCCCATCACTTGGAGGATGTAGACGCATTTCATAAAGAGGTCGGTGATAAATGCTTCCATGACTTGGAAACGCTCAAACCTAGACCAAAATTGTTTTCCTAAACAATTTCAATTGTCCATTCTTCGATTGCATTAAATACTGGACATAGTTTCTTTGTGGGAGGAGTCAAGGAATATTCAACTCTTGGTGGAACTTCTAAAAACTGATTTCTAACAATAAGCCCGTCTTGTTCAAGCTCTTTTAATTGGCTAGAAAGAACCTTTCTCGATATGCCGCTTGTTAACTGATGAAGTTTTCCAAACCGCACTGGTTCATGCTTTCTGATAGCGTTAATTATTGGAAGCTTCCATTTACCGCCAAGAATATGCGTAAACCGCTTAACTGGACAATATTTTTCTTCTAGTCTGTCATTAGTAACCATTGGGTATCTAGTTTTTGGTAGTTACCAGAAGGTAACAAGTAACGTAATGTAACTAATGTACATATGTTTGTTTAAACAATTAATATTTTATTATGAAAAAAAATGGACCAATTTGCCAGTGTGGCAACACCTCAAATCCAGAAGGATATTGCGACGGATCACATTCAAATATTCAGCGAATATGAAAAATTTAAAAACAGCCGACCTTCCAAGAATACTTCTGGGACTGCTATTAGTTTTTGTTGGGAGTAATAAAGTTCTTCAGTTTATGCCAATGCCCGAAATGCCAGTAGCAGCCTCAACCTTTATGGGGGCGATAGTCTCTGCCGGATTTCTTTTGCCATTGATGGCGTTTTTGGAAGTTTTAACTGGGGCCTTATTGATAATGAATAAGTATTCATTGCTTTCTGCCATTATAATACTTCCTATAACTTCAACAGCGATGATCTTCCATTTGGTGCTAGACCCAAGTAATATTTTATTTGCAGGAATTGCGTTTTCGCTGAATGTATTGGTGCTTTTTAAGCAAAAGAAAAAAATAAGTTCACTGGTATTTAATTAGCAAAAAAGCCACCCATCGGGTGGCTTTTTTACTATTCAAATAGTGGAAATTTTACTTCACAAACACCTTGATCGAGGCGCTCATGTCGCGGCCGTAAGAAGCGTGTACGCCGTTGGCGAATTGCATGCCCAAACGAACTTCGCCCATGGGTAGGGTTACTGTATCTGAAGTTTGACCGCCGCCGTAGTGGATATTTAAACTATCCGCAGGAACGACCTCACCTTTGGCGAGGAATGCATTGCCAATCAATAGGTGGTGGTGACCTGTACCTTCAACGATCTCACCAGACGGGCGCACTTCCATGCCTTCTACACCGAATTCTACGTACACAGGATTGGTAACGGTGTCGCCGTTTTCAAGGTTTGCGAAGAATACGCGGCCGGTAGCTTCGTCCATTTCCTCAGGAGCCATGCTCTCGTGGTTGTGGCCTTCGTGGTTTTCTGCTGGAGCTTCAGTAGGCTGGCTACAGCTAAATGCGATGGCGCCGAGCGCTGAAAGTAGTAGGGTCTTTTTCATGTTATTTAAATTCTATTAGTACGTTGTTCTTTTCAACAGCATCACCCACTAAAACGTTCACGGATTTTACCGTTCCGTCTTGTTCGGCCTTGAGCATGTTCTCCATTTTCATGGCTTCCAGGATGAGTAGTCCTTCACCTTTGGCCACCGTTTGACCGGGCTGTACCATCACGTCCAGCACTTTGCCCGGCATAGGTGCCTTGAGCTTGGTAGCCTTCGCGGTGTTTGTCGCAGACATGCCCATTTGCTCTAAGAGCAGGTCATAGTGGTCCTTGGCGTTGAGCTCGAGCAATTGGCCATTGATCTTCAACGTAAAGGTCTTGCCGTCTTCGCTGCGCTCCACCCATTGCACGTAGTAGGATTTATGGTCCTTTAAAATGTGCCAAGTTCGCCCGTCGATTTTTTGGATGTCTAGGTTGTAGTAAGTGCCGTCGAGCAACCCTTCAGCCGGGTTGGTATCTGGCGCAACTTCAAAGGTGTTCTTTCCTGTGATCTTGTACATGCGGGGGTTCTTTTACGAGCTTAAAGTTACTCGATAGCCGCTAAAGTTTTGGTGTAGATTTTCGCTCCGTGTATAGCAACAACCAATTCTCCTGCGTCCTCACCAACAACCACTTCACCGCCGCCGAAGGCGAAATAGCCGTTTACTGTGTCCTCGCCAAGCGTTCTAGAGATCATCACGGTGTTCGTCACAGTATCTGTAGTCAAACTCATTTCACCGCCGTATGCGCCGTTCCACAGAGCAGGATGGTTGTGCTTTAATTCAAAAAGGAGGGCATAGAAATCTGCATGGTCGGTATTCGCGGACCAATTCACACCCACCGTATCCTTGCTAAAGAAAGGGAATCTGAAATCGATCCCAGCTTCTTGCCCGGTGTACAACAACGGGAAACTTTGGTCCATCATGAAAGCAAGTGCAAAGAAGGCGCGCGCATCGTCGCCCATGCGCTCAATAGCGCTACCCTGCCAGCTGTTTTCATCGTGGTTGGAGGTGAAGTACAACTTCATTGCATCGTCGCCATAAACGGTATCGTTTTTAGCAGCATATACCTCAAGATCATAAACGCTCTTGTGGCCCTTGGCGATGTCGTTCATCATGTGGTGCAACTCCCATCCGTAATCTGCGTTGAAAGTGCTGAGCAAATGCGGTTCGCTCCATTCAGCGAGGAAGAAAAGGGGTCCGTGCTTCTCGCGCAACATTGGTATGGTGTGCTCCCAGAAGGCGTACGGCACCATTCCGGCCATATCACAGCGGAATCCGTCGATGCCTGTGTTGCTCACCCACCAATCCATTTCTGCCGCCATAGAGTCGATCAGAAGCGGGGCGTCATAATTCAAATCGGCCACGTCAGTCCATCCCGTTTTGCCGCCGTCGTTCCCGATGGCTTCCATAGGATAGCTGCCGTCCTCATCGCGCGTGTAGAAGTCGTCGTTCGTTTCAACCCAAGGATGGTCCCAAGCGCTGTGGTTCGCTACCCAATCTAGCAATACGTGCATGCCCAAGGCGTGTGCTTCGTCCACGATGGCTTTAAAATCTTCTACGGTTCCAAAAGCTGGGTTGACCGCGGTGTAATCTTGGATTGAATAATAGCTGCCGAGTTCGCCCTTGCGGTTGCGCTCGCCAATAGGCTGGATGGGCATGAACCAAAGGATATCCACGTTCATCTCGGCCAAGCGTGGGAGGTGCTCCTTGAAGGCATTCAGCGTTCCTTCCGGCGTGTATTGACGGATGTTGACCTCATAAATATTAGCGTCTTTCGCCCACTCCGGGAGCTTTGCGTCTTCCCAGGTTGAGGTTGTTTCAGGTGCCGATTCTGGTCCGCTGCAAGCTGCCAAAGTCAGGGCGGCTGCCAATAGGGTAATGATAGATTTATTCACGTTCTAAGAATTGTGTTTGGTAAGTAAAGTCGTCTGCAGGTACAGTGATGCCCCATTCTTCAAGGTAGCGGTCTTCATTACTGTTGTTAAAGAAGAAGCGCACTTCTTGTTCCATATACTTGCGCACAATGATGAGCAGGTGTGGTTCAGGTTGGTAAACGGTCGTTGAACCGTAGTTCAAGGCCATGATATTGGTCCGATTTTCATTGAGTCGCGCAATGCGATCAAAGAGCTCCTGCTGGCGCGGTGCAAAGTCGAACGGCATCATCTTTCTGTTGTCCGGGTCGTTCCCCCCGTGAAGGGCAATCTCGTCGCCGTAGTAGAGGATAGGAATGCCAGGAACCGCGATATTGAAGGCGTGCATGGCGGCCATTTTTCTATACCCACGCTCTGTAGGTTCTGGGATTTCGCGTGTCCAACCGGCCAGCTTGCTGTCTTCGCTCATGCTGAGGTGTCCAGAGGCCATAGAGGAAAAGCGCGGCTTGTCCTGATTGCCGGAAATATTACCCATCAAATGGTGGTGGCCGTAGTAGGTCAGGCTGCTCTCTAAAGCCTTGCGCAATCGGTCGAAGGTGGCCCCTTCTTGCGTGAACGCTTCAAATGCGGCATCGTAGAGGTTGAAGTTGAATTGGGCATCGACTTTACCGCTACCGACGTAGCTGGCAATGAGCTCATCCGAGCCGTAGGTTTCCCCAATCTGGTACACATGGTCATCGCTTGCAGCACGAATTTTCTCTGTGAGCAAACGCGTAAAATTCATCGGGATGTGCTTGGTTGCATCGTGACGGAAGCCGTCGAAATCATATTCTGTGATCCACACCAGGGCGCTATCGCTCATGAGTTCTGCGACGGTATCGTTACGAAGTTCGAGGGTCGGCATGAAGGTGTCGAACCAAGTCGTCAAGCGTTCCTCGTCCCAAAGTTGGGTATTGAGTCGTCCGTCTGCCGTGTATTTGTTGGTGGCCCAATTTGGATGTTTCTGGTACACCGGGTGTAACTCATGGACGTGGTTGGCCACATAGTCTAGAAGTACATTTTGCTCCTTTGCATGCGCATCGTCGAGGAACAAATGCAGCTCTTCAGGAGAAGCGAAACGGTGGTCCGGTTTGATATTGCTCACAGGCCAATATCCGTGGTATCCGGAGAACGTACTTACGGGTCCTCCTTGGTTCCACAGGCCCCAAGCATTTTCTGGGTTTTGTGTGATTGGGCTGATCCAAAGCGTGTTGGTATGGAGCGCATCAAAATATCCATCGGCCAATTTTTGGC
>Ga0213868_10006187_pt1 | contig 10616 bp, 3 predicted proteins | sample PICome_9_FD_160087 | JGI IMG/M metagenome (GOLD analysis project Ga0213868, IMG submission 160087) | Coastal seawater microbial communities near Pivers Island, North Carolina, United States - PICO127 | ecosystem: Environmental > Aquatic > Marine > Coastal | place: USA: North Carolina | collected...
ATCGAGAAATCGCTTCTTGTATTTATCAGGTGCGATCAAGGGACCGTGTGGCGCATTGAGGGAAATGTAAGCGAAGAAAGGATCATCGGTACTAGATTGCTTTTTGGATTGCTTTTTCATCCAGGACAAGGCCGCCTGAAAAAACACATCGGTGCAAAAGCCTTTGGTTTTCACCACGGTGTCATTGTGTAGAAACACATTGTCAAAGTACTTGTTGTCCGCATTCGCTTCAAAGTCACCAAAGCTGTATTGGCCAATGCCCCCGGCACCATGCATGAGCACTTCATCAAAGCCCCGGTTCTGCGGTAGGTATTCCTCCTCATCGCCCAGATGCCATTTGCCAAACAAAGCGGTTTTGTAGCCGGCCTTCTGCAAGGCTTGGGGGAAAGTCACCACCTTGGGTGCCAGACGCTCCCGTTGCATCAGGGTGTGGCTGACACCGACCTCGAAGGGGAAGCGCCCGCTCATGATGGCAGCACGTGTGGGCGCGCAGGTCGGGCTCACCTGAAAATCCGTGAAGCGGGTTGCCTTCTCGTAGAGCGCATCGATGTGCGGTGTTTTCAAGATCGTGTTACCTGTGCAGGAGAGATCCCCCATGCCCTGATCATCGGTTAAGACAAAGATGATGTTGGGGCGACTTCCCTGAAGTGGTTCCCGGCCTTCCAAGGTCTTCGCTAAACTAAGACTCACTAACGCAAGCCCCATAGATGCAATCATTGATGATTTATTCATATATTAGGGTGACCTCATTGAGATGGAGAGGCTAACTCTTGGTCTTCCAAAGGTTAATTTTCTCCACGTCATTTTTTGACTTTTTTCCTGCTACGCTTGCCCCGGCTTCCACGTACTTGGTGAGTTGCTTTAGGAGACGCTTGGCGATTTCTGGCTTTTCAGTATAGAGATTATGTTGCTCCCCGGGGTCAGCCTGTAGGTCATAGAGTTGAGCTTTAGGGAGCCCTTCTTTCTTAGCTCGTGCTTCTTTAGGGACAGTCCAGCCTCCGGATCCATAGGCGAGGAGGAGCTTCCATTTTCCTTCTCGGTAGGCGAAGTGCCCGCTCACGGAGTGCGTAATGACGCCCTTTCTGCTAAAGCTCACTTCCTCCCCCTGCAGAGCGGGGAGAATGCTCTCTGTGTCTTCTCCGTATTGATGGGGAATCTTTTTTCCGAGGATCTCCGCACAGGTTCCTAAGAGATCGAGCTGTGAGGTCAGGACATGACTCTTGCTACCAGGCTTAACGACTGCAGGCCATTTTACGAGAAAGGGAACGCGATGCCCGCCTTCCCAGAGGTCTGACTTAGAGCCACGGTATTGGGCGGAGGCATAATGCCCGTGTGATTCCAGTTCCTTAAAACCGGCTGCCCGTGAGCAACCATTATCACTGGTAATAATGAGGAGCGTGTTCTCAGAAATTCCTTTTTCCTCTAGGGCCTTTACCACCTCCCCCACCAGGGCATCCGTCTGCATCATAAAGTCTCCATAACTCCCGATCCCGCTCTTTCCTTGCCACTTCTTAGTAGGAACGATCGGGGTGTGCGGAGAGGGCAGCGGCATATAGATGAAAAATGGTTTTTCCGCGTTATAGTCCGTGATGTATTTAACGGTCTCTGCGGAGAGCTTATCTAAGACCTCGATGGCCTCAAACTCATCGCTGGCGGCACCAGGACGATGGAAGGCTTTTACATAGGAGCCTTCTCCCATCCATTTTTTATCTCGAATCCAGACGTAGGGAGGCATGTCTAGAGAGGCACTAATACCGAACCATGAGTCAAACCCGAGATCACATGGCCCGCCCTCGATGAGACCAGTCCAATCAATGTTAGAAAGTGCGGCGGGTGGGTAGGATCCTTTTCCTAATTTCACCTCAAGTTCTTTTGCTGGTGCAGCGGGCTTTCCATCCGTAGTCGCGATATTTAGCCCCAGATGCCACTTCCCGATCATGGCGGTATGATAGCCATTTGCCTTGAGGAAGGACGGGACGGTCAGGCGGTCCGGGGTAATAAGAGGCTTACTAAAACCATTTAAAACATATTTTTGCAGATGAGTCCTCCAGTTATATCTCCCCGTCAGAATACTGTATCTCGTAGGAGTGCATACGGAGGAAGTGGTGTGAGCATCTGTAAAGATCATTCCCTCTTTAGCGATCTGATCCATGTGAGGGGTGGGGATTTTACAACGCTCAGGATTTAAGCATTTCACGTCTCCATATCCCATGTCATCTGCCAGAATATAAATGATATTCGGACGACTTCCTTCAAGCGATTCCTCCTCCCCAAAAGCCGTCATGCCAAAAAGCAATACGGCCACTGCACAGAGCCCTATGGTCCGCACCATCTGTCTTCGTTTCAATGTCATCATTTTACAAGTCTCCTTCTCATGCTCATTTGTTTGTTTTTTAATTTAAAGTGATTCTGTATTCTCTTGGTCCACCCTTCAGAACGGCTTTCCCCTTATCCATTTTTAACACGGTGACATGATCCGCCTCGGAAAGTGCTTTCCCATTCACGGTCACGCCACTGGCTGCTTTGGCAGGCACGTAGACCGTCGCCGTTATCTGGTTCATGCCTTCGGCCAGTGGGCATCGACGGCAAGATGAAGACAAAGTGAGCTTACTCCGCATCCTTCGAGGCAAACACCTTGGTTGGTTTCCCTGCCTTCAGGCTCATGCCCATGGTGGTGCCGTCATAGCTGACTTTCAGCAGATCAATGTCATGATCCGAGCGAAGCTGGCAATCAATCAACTCACCATCCTGCCACTCGATGTCAACCTCGATGCCACCTCGTGCTCGCAAGCCGGTAACTTTTCCCGTTGGCCAGGCCTCGGGTAGTGCTGGCAAAATACGGATGATGGGTTTTGCATCGAGCGCTCCGCTATCGGGCTGGCTCTGTAACAACATCTCCGCAATACCGGCGGTGAGGCCAAAGTTCGCCTCGATCTGGAAGAGGTTTTTGCGACCTCCGTTGGAGACGGGGCGGAAGAGGCAGAGCATGTTGTCCAAGCAATTATCAATGAGCATCTGATCGACAAAGTCCCATGCCTTTTGCGCGTCCCCGAGGCGTGCCCAGAGGTTGACCTTCCACGCATTGGACCAGCCTGTGCTCTGAGCAACTCCACGGCGCTCGAGCAGCTTACGTGATGCTTTGGCAAGCTCCGGCGTGCCCTCGGGCGTAATCTCATAATAGGGATACAGACCGTAGAGGGGGGAGACATGGCGATGCCCAGGCTCGCGCTCCACATAGGGCTTGAGCCACTCCTGCAGGACACCATCCGGGGCAATCTGGTTCGGCGCAATGCGTGGCCGCGCTGCCGCAAGTTCTTTTTGCAGGTCTTCATCCACGCCGAGAATTTTAGCCGCGTTGATGGTGTTGCCGAAGATCTCGCGCAGTTGCTGCAAGTCAATGGTAGGTCCCAGACAAATACCAGATCCAGTCTTGCCATCGGGCAGTAGGAAGCCGTTCTCAGGTGAAGCAGAGGGGCCGGTGACCAGCCACTTGTTCTCGGGTTCCTCGTAGAGGTTGTCGAGGTAGAACTCGCAGCTCGATTTCATGACCGGATAGACCTTGGCGAGAAATTCCTTGTCGAGGGTAAAGGCGTATTGCTCCCAGAGGTGCTCGCAAAGCCAAGCGGCACCGCCAATGTCCATGCCCGCTGGCGCGGTGTAGCCCCAGACATTGGTCATGCGGTGGGCGATCCAACCGCGTGAGTTGTAGTATGCCTTGGCAGTTTTGGAGCCGGGCTCCACCAGTGAGGCGATGAAGGTGTTCATCGGCTCCTGCATCTCGAGCATATTGCAGGTGAGTGCCGGCCAGTAGTTCATCTGGGTGTTGATGTTGAAGTGGTAGTCACCATTCCACATGGTGTGCACCTCCTCTGCCCAGATGCCTTGTAGGTTGGCGGCCAAGCCTCCGGGGCGTGATGAGCCGATCAGCAAGTAACGCCCAGTGTTAAAATACAAGGCAGCGAGTGCGGGGTCTTTTTTGCCTTCTTTGTAGCCAGCGATGCGTTGATCGGTAGGCAGCTTGCTGTTCTCTGTCTCGGGCAGGCTCAGGCTAACGCGCTTGAAAAACTTCTCATGGTCTACCTTCTGGGCGGCATGCAAGTCTGCGAAGGACTTGCCCGCTACCTTGTCCAGGTCACCCGTTGTGGCTGCCAGCGGATCCGTCAGCTGACGTCCGGCGATACCACGGTAATCGGTAGCCGCAGCAACGAGGAGTAAGACTTCATCATCACTGCTCACCACCAGCTTGTTGCCCTCCGCTTTCACTTCACCACCGCCACCAAGAACCACACGCAAGCGCGCGACATACTGCAGGCCGTCTTTGTCAAAACCATCATTGAGGTGCCCACTGAGCAAGAGTTCACCATCCCCCACTGCCACGGTCTCAAACCGCTCCGCGCGATCCATCGATACCGTGAAGGATACAGGACCACTCAAGCGCGAGACAAAGACCTGGTCAGGCTCGGAAACAAAATGCTCACGGGTAAAGGGCTGCTCACCACGCTGGTAGCGCACGGTTGCGAGGCCTGTGCTCAGATCCAATTCACGACGGTAATCAACCACGGGCTGCTCATTGCCCGAGAACTCAAGGTTCAAACTGCCCAGAGTCTGGAAGCGGCCAAAGGCGGATATCTTGTTAGAATACGCTGGCGTGTTCTTCACCGGGAATGCTTTTTTCTTCAGCGCATTCGCTTCATCAAATTTCTCCTCGGCGAGCAAGCGGCGCATCTCGGGCAGATACTGGTGTCCACCCGGCACATTGTTCTCCGCAGGGGAGCCGGACCATACCGATTCCTCGTTGAGCACGATGCGCTCTTGATTGGGGTCACCATAGACCATGGCACCGACCCGGCCGTTGCCGAGGACAAGTGACTGGTAAAAACCCTCTGCCGGCTGGGAGAACCAAATAGTGGTGGCGGGGTTGCCCTCGAAGGGGGCCTTCGATGCCATGACCGATGAAACCACTTTCTTGCCACTTTTCTTGCTGTCCTTCTTGGAAGCCTTGGCTGGACTCTTTGAGGAAGTCTTCTGCGCTGCTTCCTTGGAAGTCTTCTTCGCTTCCTTGTGGGCAGACTTTTCCTCCGAGCTCAGCAGGCCGTCCTTGTTGAGATCCTGCGCATCAAAATGATCGCTCCACTGCTGCGTATCAAAGGTGTTACCGCGGGACTCGATATGTTTCTTTTTGCTGGCCAGATAGTCGGCCTTTTTCTCCGGCTCGCCTGCTCCCGCAATGACAGCCATCGAGCATGACATTAATGTTGTTAGTATTGTTTTTTTAATCATCAATATTTCTTATTTGGTAAAGTTGTTTTCTCTCAGCCATTGAGCTGCAACGGGAAACCAATCACAGCCGCCCATACCGTGGCCTCCCTTCTCAAAGAGCTTCAGCTGTATGCTTCCCCCGGCGGTTTTGAGGGCCTTTTCGTAGGCCACCCCGCCCTTGCAGAACTTGTCGTCCTTGGAATAGGTCAGGAAGGTGGGTGCGACTTTGTTTTTCATGTGGAAGATTTCGGCATCGAAGTCCTTGTCCATTTTCCGGCCTTGGAAATAAGCCGCACATTGCAAAATGGCATAATTAGGTTCGCAGCTTTCTTTGTCTGCCTCGTCAATCGGCTGATAGACTTTTTGGTCGTAGTTCTGAGTCAAGCGCGCTGACAGATGCCCACCTGCTGAATTGCCAAATAGACCAATTTTCTTCGGGTCAACATTCCACTTGCTCGCCTGATGGCGCACCAATCGCATGGCGCGTTGCACATCTTTGAACGCCGCATCCGGCTTGTCGGGGATAGTGTATTTGAGAACAAAGACCGTGATCCCGAGGTCGTGCCAGTTCTTGATATCCGCATCCGATGGCAAACCCAGAACCATATAAGCACCACCCGGGCAATAGACAACGGCAGGCGTGGGTTTGTCGCTCTCGACCTGATGGACGGTGAGGTTCGGATCGAGAACACCGCAAAGTTGCTTTCTGCCGCGCCGGTCACGGTATTCTTCTTTCAGCCGGTTGGCTTCACCGCCGACCATCTCAATGGGCCACAGCCGGATCACCGGAGCCTCCTCCGCGCCAGCCAGGCTAAGCGTGGTAAACAGGGCGAGCAAGATGCCAGTCGGGATGAAGCGGGTCGATGTTTTCATTGGCCTAGGTAGAGGATTCGGCGGTTGAGCGATGTCTACTTCTTCTTGGCAGGCTTGCGCTTTTTCTGCGCTGCACGTCCATCGGGACCAAGCTCAGGCACCTTGCCTCCTGGCTGGGTGAGTAGATCCGGGGTGGGTAGCTCGACCGACTCTGGCCACTCTGGCCGGTTCAGGTTCTGGTTGAGGATTTCCTGAGTAACAGCCTCTGATGTTATGCCGTCCTTGGGAACCTCCACCTTGCTCACCCAGGCAATCGTATTGAGGATGAGTTTTCGGTAGTCATCAATCGCCCAGTTGCGGTGGAAGTGGCCACCGACAAATCCTGCACCGCGAGGTGCGTCTGCAGGATCACGGCACCAGAGCAGTGACTGGGGTGTTCCCAGCTTGTCCGCCGCGTCCTTATTCCAGAACTTGGAGCTACCATAGGTCACCATGTTTTCCGGAGTGGGCGTTCCCGTGGCGAGTGGGTAGCAGTCCTTACAATCCTTGGCAAAATTTAGGTTCCAGTAGAACTCATCAAAGGCCTTGATCGAGCCACTCAGTCCCCGGGCAACAGGATGACCGTCCTTGGGCACCATGTCGGCAATCCAGCTCGGGTTCACCGAGAAGGCATCTGCGAAGTATCCGCCCATCCACTTGTTATAATATTTCTCCCCAACTTCCACGGTGGGGTGCACGCCGTAGTGCATGAACATCAGTGCCGTGCCCTGCTTGTATTTCTCATCGAGCACCGCGTATTTCTGGCCGTAGTCGCCACCTGCGTCCGCGTAAACGATGATGGTGTCCACACCCTCCAGGCAGGACTCATCCTCTGGCCAGTTGAACCAGTGCACTTTGGCGACAACGGGCAGGCCACTTTCATTGAGGGCCTTGGCAAGCAACAGTGAGCCCGCCTTGTATTCGTGAATGCCGTGGCGGTGCGTGGTACTTCCCGCGATAAAAAGGATGCGCTTTTTACCAGTGGTGTCACCCCAGACGATCTTGGGCGCGTTCTCGTAGGTGAGACCTGCCTTGCGGTCATTGAGGTCAAATTTAACGGGTTTTTTAGTAGCTGGTTTCACGACTGTTGTGCTTATAGGTTTCACGTCTCCGCTTATTGATTTGGTGGCAGAGGGGGTGGCAGGCAAGGCTGCTGCAATCACCTCAGCCACTTGCTTGGCCTGCAGTTCTTTGCCATCATTGTGGTAGTGAACGTTGTCCGGCCCCTGCAGATACTGAACGCGTTTTTTATCAATCAGACCATAGAGATCATTGATGGCAACCCCGTGCTTTTTCATCACGGCAAGAGCAGCGTCTCTGAACTGTTTGGCGCGTTCATCACTGACGATGATTTGTACTTTTTTCTCAAGGCCTGAGCAAGGGGGGGTGGTGGTGGCAAAAATAAGCTTGGCTCCCTTGCCTCCGTTCGCCTTGGACGTCTTGGCCTTCATTTTAGTAACGATGCTCTCTAGGCTCTTGGCATAGGACTCCGGTGTGGATTTTGTATCCTGAGACCAGCCATACCAATCCCATAGGCCGAAGTTGAAGTGGATCACATCCCAGTGACCCTCACCCAGCCATTGTTCGATATTCTCATCGCCGTAGGCGGACCAACGGCAGTTGCCATCAACACGGTGGACATTGGCTTTGCCGACCAGGTTTTTGCGCAGCATGGTGGTGTAGCCAATGGAAATGGAGTCCCCAATGATCATTACGCGTGGCAGGGCCGGGTCATCGCTCGGGTTGGCAAAGGGGTTGATCAGAGGGTCGTCACTGTTAGCACGGCCTTGTTTCTTTTTTGCCTGATTTGGTTTGTTTGTTTTGTTAGGCTGGACAGCAGGCTGGGCTTGAGGTTTTGCCTTGGGTTTGACTTCCTTGGCAGCAGGCGGCGCTGTGGTGCTGACAGGAACAGCCTTAGGATCGACCGGCGCCCCCGCTTTCAGATAGGCGGCGATGTCTGCGACGTCCTGATTGGTGAGGCCGAGCTGGCCGGCGGACATCATCAGTGATTTCTCCAGTGGCTCGCTACTTTTAACAAGGTTGCGGCTGAAGGAAACTTCCCCACCCCCCATTACCTTGAGAATGACCGAACCACCGGCAAAGAGCGTGAAGCCCTGGAGGGTGTGGCCATCCTTGGTGACATATTCCGTGCCCTCAAAGCCGTGGGCAATGCCCTCGTTGGGATGAATAATCGCGGTAGCTATGGCCTCCACTGAGCGGCCCAGTCCCCACTGGTCGAGCGCAGGGCCAAAGTCCACCCCGGTGCCATTGACCTGGTGGCACATGTAGCAGCGCGCAATATTCATCTGGCCACGTGCCACATCTCCCTTGAGTGCGACCACTTCTTGGACATCGAGCTTGGTGATCTCCGGGCCGTCCACCGGCACCTTGTAGTCCTGGTCCGCCTTTAAGGCGTTGGGCTTTTTATTCAAACCCTTCATCTTGCTGGCATAGCTCTTCCAGACGTGACCGCTGCGGTTCTGCAGCCACCACTGTGCGAGGGACTTGGTGTCATCGGGGCCGGATTCCGCCACGGCAACCATGGCCATGGCGGCTGCCTCATCTGGGATGAAGCCGAGAGCAGTCAGCGCGTCCTTGCGATCCGCCAGCGGAATTTTCACCGAAAGCGCGCGCGCCTTGAAGCCATCGACACTGGCAGCCGGGTGCAGGCGCCAGGCGAGCTTGGCAAAGGCCTGGCTCCACCTCAGCGGATCATTGTTACCGAGCTCCTTCTCAAGGATGGTGTAGATGGCTGCTTCTTTGTTGGAACAAGCAGTGCCGATCGCCTCCAGATACCAGCGGTCCTCTCCTTGGTACTGGGAGGCCAGGGTCAGAATGATGTCCTGAGTGTCCTCCAGCGAAAGATTTCGCAGCGCAAGAGCGACCTCACGGCGCACGGCGATGGACGGGTCCTTGGCAAGGGCTGTGGCATGATCAAGCAGCTTGTGATTCACAAAGCGCAGTGCCCGAAATGCGGCGATACGCATCTGCGGGTCATTACTGGCGAGGACTTTTTCCGCCTCGGTAATGCCCTGCTCGCCAAGCTGGGCGAGCAGCCAGACCGCACGTGCCTGGATGTATTCGTTAGGATCATCAAGTAGGGCTTTCACTGCTGGCAATGACTTCTCCCCCGCGGCCTTCAGGCGGGTGAAGCCGGCATCGCGGACGTTGTTGGCCGGGCTTTTTAGTGAAGCGATCTGACCCTCGACGGTGTTGATATCATATTTCGCTGGGCGCGGATTGTCTCCCTTGCGGGTGATGCGGTAGATCGCCGCGGCGTGGTCCAGGTCCCTCATGCTGTGGCCACCCACACCCGGGTCAAACCAGTCCGCTACATAAATAGCACCATCCGGGCCGACACAGACATCCGACGGGCGGAACTGAGTGGCGAGGCTTGCCTTCTTTTCCGCACCCTTGGGAAATTCATTGGCCCGCTTGGAGCGGAAAAAGTCAAAGCGCTCCATGGTAAAACCGGCCCCATCCGGCTTGGGCAAATAGCCAAAAATCACATTGCGCGCCGCCTCGCCAGAGAGCAACAAACCGCGCCAATCATCCCCGAGGGCACCATTCTCATAAAAACAAATACCGGTGGGTGAGCCATTGCCGTAGACATCTCCCGCGGGGATCGTGCCCGGATCCTCCTGACGCCACTCTGCAATAGGTGCAGCCTGTCCGGGGCGGCGCTCGGTCTGCCACTTGCGTGCGCCGTCATCCGAAGCAAAGCCGAGGTTACCATACTCCATCAGCCAGGTCGTGCGGCAGGCAGGCGGGTCATCGTTATCGTTCTGATAGACATCCCCAAAGGAGTTCACCGTTTCCTCGTAGCTGTTGCGCATGTTGTGGCCAATCGGGCGTAGGCCGGTGCCATCTGGATTCATGCGCAGGGCGACTGCTCCCACGTAGATATGACCGTCATCACTTTTCAGTCCGGGTTTGCCACCTTGGTTAGGACCCTCATCCGTCACCGAGGGAGCTCCTCCCTTGTAAACGCTGCCCACGCGCAAGGTCCAGCCGTCTTTATCGGTGACAATATGGCTGCCAGCATTACCGGCGTTGAAGTACCACTGACCACTCGGGCCGGTAGTGACTGCGTGCAGGCTGTGGTCATGATCCTGACCACCAAAGCCAGTGAGCAAGGCCTCTTTTTTATCCACCTTGGGATCAAACACCGCATCTCGGTTAACATCCGTGTAAACAAGTAAGTTGGGCGGCTGGGAAACGACCACCTGATTATCAATCACCGCCACTCCCAAAGGGGCGATCAGCTCCGGGTCCTGGACAAAAACATGGCTCTTGTCCGCCTTGCCGTCTCCATTGCTGTCGGTGAGCACCATGATGCGGTCGCCCTTGGTCTCAGCGCTAAAGCCCTTGCTCTCGTTGCGGTACATTCGGTAATTCCTGCCCTCAGCCACCCAGATCCTGCCCTCGGCATCCACATCCATGTTAGTCGGGTTGTAGAACAGTGGAGAGCTCGCCCAAAGGGTCACCTCAAAGCCCTCGGGAAC
>Ga0213868_10006189_pt1 | contig 10616 bp, 3 predicted proteins | sample PICome_9_FD_160087 | JGI IMG/M metagenome (GOLD analysis project Ga0213868, IMG submission 160087) | Coastal seawater microbial communities near Pivers Island, North Carolina, United States - PICO127 | ecosystem: Environmental > Aquatic > Marine > Coastal | place: USA: North Carolina | collected...
TCTCGATCGTCCTGGCCAGTGAGTCGATGGTCGGAGCATCGAAGATCACGCCGACGGGGAGGTAGAGGCGGAACTCGTCTTCGATCTGGGCGAACAGTTCGATCGCGGTGAGCGACTGTCCGCCGACCAAGAAGAAGTCGTCGTCGACCGAGAGCGCAGGAACCCCGGGGATCAGATCGGTCCACCGCGCTGCGAGCCAGCGCTCGGTCGGGGAATGAGGTGGCCGCTCAGGCAGTGTCGTGGGCAGGCTCACCGACAAGAGCGCGGAACGATCGAGCTTGCCCGTCGGTGTCCGTGGGAGCTCGTCGACCACCTGGACATGCGTCGGGATGTGCGTGGGAGGCAGCGTCCCGGCGAGCGAGCGTTGCACGGATCTCTGGTTGAGCGCCGATGCCGACGACCCGACGAGTACGGCGCCGAGGACGTCGTCTCGGACGTAGACCGCGGCGTCAGCAGCCCCCGTGACCGACCGGATGACCGCCTCGATCTCCACCGGATCGATGCGACTCCCACGCACCTTGAGCTGGTTGTCGGCACGGCCGACGACGACCAGGCGACCCCGCAGGTCGAATCGCCCGCGATCCCCGGTTCGGTACCAAGTTCTGATCTCTCCGTCGAGATCACGCTCGACCAGCGACCCGTGTGTGTCGCGATCGAGGTACCCGCTCATCACCCCGACACCTGAGATCCAAATTTCGCCCGTACAACCTGGAGGGCTCGGCGGCCCCGACGACGACACGACTTGGATTCGGACGCCATCGATCGGCCCGCCCACCGTGACTGGCCCGTCGGGGGTGACCTCCCACACGGTGGCAGCGCCGACCTCGGTTAATCCGTAGCTGTTGATGAGGCGGGCGTGCGGGAGCAGCCTCAGCCAACGGTCGGCGACATCGCGCGGCAGCGGGTCGCTGGTCGTCAGAACGGTATCGAGTGACGTCAGCTGACGCCCGTCCGGGAGCCCGGCCAACAGCATGCTGAGAAGGGTGGGAACGACGAGGAGCCGTGTGATCCCGGTCTCTTCGATCAGCGTTGCGAGTCGACGCGGGTCTCGGACGGTCTCGTCGTCGATGACAACGAGCGGCTGGCCGGCGAGGAGTGGCTCGAAGATCTCCGCGACGTGGTCGCCGAACACGAGCGGTGCTCGGTGTGCGGTCGGGCCCGTGATGGGGATGACCCGTTGGCCCCACTGCAGACGATTGACGAGACCCGCCATCGAACGGGGGACCAGCTTCGGTACCCCACTTGAACCGCTCGTACTCAAAATCGATGCCGTCGGGGCCAGACGAGTCGTCTGCCACCCGCCTGTGTCGTCGCCCACATCCCCCGGATCGAGCGTCGGGGCATTCCAGCCGTCCGTGCTCGCCAGGACCACCGCGGCGTCGCAGCGTTCGATCACCGCTCGGTCACGCTCCGTCGGCCCGGAACTGTCGAAGGTGGCATAGGGCGCCCCGACGCGCCACGCACCGATCATCGCCGCGATCGCGTCCGCACCTCGGGGGAGGGCGATCCCGACGGGCCTGGACGCCGAGGCACCAGCCTCGGCGAATGCTGCGGCGAACGCTCGTGACCGCGCCATGAGCCCAACGCGGGCGGTCGTTTGGTCACGGTCGATGATCGCGATCGCCTCGGGGTCATCTGCTGCCAGCGCATCGAGCGTCGCGACCAGGTCGAGGCTCTCGGGTTCGGTGTGGTGTTCGGCGCACCCGATCTGGTTGAGCTGCGCTCGCTCGTCGTCGGAACACATGTCGATTGCGCCGAGAGCAGACGCGGTGGTGAAGCCCTCGAGCGCTCGGGCAATGCGCGCCGCGTGGCGGCGGCCGTGCTCGTCCTCAATCGCCATCCGGTCGTGTTCGACCACAATCTCCAGGCTGTCGTCGCGGTCGATGAAGTCAACGGCGATGTCGAAGCGTGCTTCGCGCGGCGCGGCCTCGAGATCCTCCATGGAGAACCCAGTCGGCCCCCCGTCGGAAGGTACCGGTGGTCGGAGCTGACACATCGTCCCGGCCAGCGGGCGTGCGGCTGCAGATCGGTGCAGCGATGCGAGCTCAATGAGTTCGACAAACGGGACATCACTGTGAACCAGCGCCTGCGACACGGCGCGCTGCGATTCGCTGAGGAGGGCCCCGACGGATGTGACGCCATCGAGCCGCACCCGGACCGGGACGGTCTCGATGTACATACCGACGGTGGTGTCGTCGCTCGGCGGTCTACTGGTCACGGGGAGCGCAATGACCACGTCGTCTTGGCCACCCACACGCCGCAGCGCCTCAGCGTGCGCTGCGAGCAGAACCGAGAACAATGTTGCACCACGGATCCGGGCGAGTTTGCGAAGGTCGTCAAGCGCTGGCCCGAAGATCGTCGTCGACGATTGCTCCACGCCCGGTTTGCTCGATTGCGCGGGCGCAGGGAGGTCCGGTGACGCCGGAACGTCACTGAGCTCGGTTCGCCAGAACTCTGTGCTTTCTTGTCGCCGTCGGACCGGTCTCCGGGCAGCCTCGACGGCACGCGGAAGCTGGCGATGCTCGACCAAGTCGACGAGATCGCGTCGCAGAATCTGCCTGGACGGCCCATCGACGAGCGCGTGATGCGTGACCAGCACCACCACCAGATCGTTGTCATCGACGCACCCGATGCCGACGTGGACGGGCACGAGACCGAGATCGATGGGTCGGTCAAACAGCTCCGCGACGAAGTCGGAGATCTGCGCCGGGACGAGTTCGCGTCGTTCGACTCTCGGCACTGGAGCAGCTGTTGAGGCCCCCACCTTGCCATCATCGAGAGCGATGAGTGTTCGAAGCGCAGGGTGACGACCAACAAGACGCTCTATCGCGTCCTCGATTGCTTCCGGGCCGCCGAAAGAACCCTGCAACCTGACCGCGATTCCGACGTTGTATGCCGTCGAACTCGGCTCGATCTGTTGCATTGTCCAGAGACGCCGAGCCGCGCCCGAGAGAGCCTCAGGCTCGATATCGGCTGACATGTCCCGTTCCCGTTCGGACCTGATGGCCGCGGCCAACGCCGTCGGCGATGCTGCAGAGCCCAGCAGCATTCCTGCGGGAATCACCACACCGAACGCGTCCTCGAGAGCAATCGAGCAGGCGAGCGCCGACAGGCTGTCGCCCCCGACCGCAACGAAGTCGTCATCGGGACCGATCGCTGGCAGCCCGAGGACCGAGCGCATCACCGCTGCCGCGGCAGCCACCAACGGATCGGCGGACTCCACGATCTTGCCGGTGGGTGTGATGGGGGTCAGCGAGTCCAAGCCGAGCCGCTCGGCGAGCCCGATCCGTGCCGGCTTGCCCGTCGCGCCCTTCGGCAGTTCGTCGACGACGATGAGTCGACGCGGGATCTTGTGATCCGACAGACGCGAGCGCAGGCGGTCGAGTACCGCGGACGCGTCGAAGCGGTCCGGGTCGACCGGGACCACCACGGCAGCCACGTCCTCACCGAGGGTCGGGTGTGGGAGGGCGAAGGCGAGGGCCTCGGAGACCTCGGGATCAGCGAGGAGGGCCTCGTCGACTTCTCGCGGGGCGATCTTCTCGCCGGCCCGGTTGATCATCTCCTTCAAGCGGCCGGTGAGGGTGACGACGCCGTCCGGATCGATCGTGCCCTGGTCTCCAGTGCGGAACCAGTCACCGAAGAACGCGTCATCGTTCGCTTCCGGAGGGGTGAGATACCCGCTCATGACGCTGTCGCCGCGGATGACAAGCTCGCCGACGACACCGCGAGGGAGGTGATTGCCTTCGGCGTCGACTACCGAGACCTCGGGGCCCGACGCGACACCAACAGATCCCGGGCGTCGATCCCCCGGAGGGAGCTGATTGGACGTCATCTGGTGCGCAGCCTCGGTCATGCCGTACGCCTCGATGACGGGCACCCCGAATTGCTGTTCGAGCCGATCCATGACCAACGGCGGCAGCGACGACGACGACGACCGGACGAACCGCAGCTCGGTCCGCGACGCATCGTCCGGATTGGCAGCTGCCGCACCAAGGACGGCTTGATGAATAGTCGGTACGGCGGAGTACCAACTGCAACGATGCCGAGCCACGTCTGCGAGGAACGTCTGTGGCTCGAATCCTGCGGTGCAGACCACCGAGGCGCCAGCATGCAGCGAGGCCAGCAGGCATGCGACGAGACCGTGGATGTGGAAGAGCGGCATGACATTCGCACAGCGATCGGACGGCTCGAGCCCCAGCGTCGACTGGATGCTCCGGGCGCTCGCGAGCAGATTCGAGTGTGTCAGCGGGACCTGCTTCGGTCGGCTCGTCGTGCCACTGGTGTGCAGGATCAACGCAATGTCACCCGGTGGGCGCCCGACCGTGACCGCCGATGATGCGTCGAGCAGTGTCGGCTCGACGGCGAGGTCCAGGATCGGGACACCTCGGCGCTCGGCAGCAGCCCGCACACCTGGCGCCGTGTCCCCGTCAAGGACGACGAGCCCGGCCTCGAGATCGGCCAGATAAAACTCCGCTTCCGCCTCCGTGTACTTCGGGTTCAGCGGGGCACACACCGCGTTCGCCGCGATGCCGATGAAGGTGGTTGCCATCCGGACACCGTTCGGGAGCGCCACCGCGATCCGATCCACTCCGCCAAGCCCGAGTTGCTCGATGCGTGCCGCCCATGAGGTAATGGCGTCAACCAGATCGGCCCGTGACGTCACCAGCCCTTCGGAATCAAGGAGTACCGGTCGTTCGGGCTCCTGTTTCGCGAGCTGCCAAACGAGATCTCTCATGGTCTCAGAGAACATCAGCACGAGTATGCCTCTCGGAGGCTGGAAATCTCAGACGATCGCGCCACCGTCACCGCTGCTGGCAGCGGCAGGAGCTCAGTTGATCGCGGCCAGGTCGTCCCAGAGGTGGCCAAGCGCCCGGTGACAGGTCCCCGACTTGCGGATCTCCGCCCACACCTGGTCGTCCGGCAAACGATCGATGAGCGCCGCAAGGCCAGGGTGTTCGGCACGCGCCAACTGTTCGGCTGAACGTCCGGAGAGGTGCTCGAGCGTGAAGGCCATGGGAAGCAGCCGGCCGAAGGCTCCCAGCGGTCCGTCCAACGGACCGGTCGATGCGGGCTGTCGTTCAGCGGTGACCGGGTGGCCGGCCCACAGGTCGTCCATGCCGACGTAGAACTCGTCGACCGCAGCAAAGTGGATGTGCGCGACCTTCAGCGACATCGCGGTCGCCGCACACATCAGGCATGGTTCGAGTGTCGTGTACAGATGCAGGCCCTCGGCATTGAACGTGTCGAGTTCGGCGAACGCGTTCATCTCCGCGTGGGCCGTCATGTTCCCCGACAACGTGCGTGGTGCCCGCTGTGTCTGCATCACCCGATTGCGACCCGCGGTGACGATTGCATTGTCAGCCGACGGATCGACGAGCACCGCACCCACTCCGAAGCTGCCCGCACGGAACGATGCCCAGGCCTCCTCGAACGCCACCTGCCACGGCAGCGAGAGGCCCTTCCATATGTCGGTTGCACTACTCATCGAGACGAGTCAACCATCAGAGGTCGCCGAAGACGATCAACCCCCGCGCTGAATGTCGATAGCGATGTCGATCGTCTCCTGCGGGATTCCGCAGGCGAGCCCTGCAATGGTGATCGGAATGACCGCCGCGGGTTCTGCGGTGGCAGCGCCCAGCGCCAAGAGTTCGTCGTCGGGCACCTCCGACGCCAGCGTCTCGATCGCACAGTTCGCGACGTTCGGCTCAACATCGACTCGTTCATCGGTGAGCAGATCGAACAGCACACCACCGACCAGGGTTTCTGGCCGCTCGGTCCCGAACGTCGACGGGTCGACCAACGGTTCCTCGTTCTCAGCGTCCGCCACAGGTGGCGGCACCTCACCGCGCTGGATCGCGATTGCGCGCTCGATCTGGTTCGCCGTCATCCCGCAAGCGAGTGCCGCGGCGGTGATCGGAACAACTGCTTCCGGTTCGGCAGTAGCTGCGCCGAGCGCCAGCAGCTCCTCGTCAGACACACGTGAATTGAGCGTCTCGATGGTGCAGTTCGCGACGTTTGGCGCCACGCCGACCTCCGGGCTGGTGAACAGGTCGAACAAGACGCCGCCCACCAGTGACTCGGGCCGGTCCGTCCCGAAATCGGCGGGGTCGATCAACGACTCATCCTCGCCGGCGACCGTTGTGGTCGTTTCAGGAGCGATTGTGGTCGTGGTGGTCGTCGTCGGCAATGGCTCAGCCGCATAGGTGACCTCGGTCGACTCACCAGACGATGTGTCGGCAGTGGCGTACACCGCGATGGCACCAGCGATCAAGGCGACGATGCCAATGAGCGCCGCCGGTGTCTGCTTGCCCGGCAAGAGCGCACCAAGGCGAACAGAGTCGTTGTTCGCCGGGCCTTGCTCCTGCGTGCCCAACCAGCCCTTCTCATCGACCCAGACCGACAACGGCGGCATCACGACGAGTGCGGCGAGCAATGCGATTGCCACGTTGAGCGTGACGATGATGCCGAAGTCACGGAGGAGCGGCAGCGCCGAGCCGATCAGCACGGCAAAGCCGCCGATCGTGGTCATTGCCGAGGTGAAGAACGCTCGGCCCGTACGGCTGGCGGCGGTGTTGGTCGCATCACGAGGACTGAGGCCGCGTTGACGCTCTTCGAGATATCGACCGAGGATCAGCACCGAAAACTCGGCACACGAAGCGATGACCAGCGGTCCACTCACCGTCGTCAAGGGGCTGAGCTCGAATCCGAGCAGACCGACGATCAGCGACGACACACCAACGGCCAACAGCACCGGCACGAGTGCGAGCAACGCACGCGAAAGGCTCCGGAATCGTACGACGAGGAAGATGCCGGCAAGCATCAACGCCAAGTAGGTGAGGTTGGCGCGGTTCGCCGACAGGTTCTCGAGGAGCCCGATACCCACGGTCGCGAGACCGGCAGGGGTGGCTCGGACCGCTGTCTGATCGGCAGCGAGATTGGTGAGCAGAATGCTGTCGGCTGGCAAGTCCAGCGCAGCGATTCGCTGCGACAGGTCAGCCTCCAACTCCCCGACCAGCACGGCGCGTTCTTCGAGGCTTGACCCCGCCAAACGCAAGTTGACCTGTGTTGACGTGGCGTCATCATTGATCAACACGCGGGCGATGTCGGGCGTGACCGCCTGCGCTGCGACGGCAGCTGCGACGACGTCGGCACTTTCGGGGGCGAGCACGGTGGCACCGTCGATGTCGATGATCTTGCCCATCGTGTTGACGAGGCTCGACGACGACACCACCTCGTCGCGGGTCTCGGCGGCAATCGTGAAGTCGTGAATCAGATTCACCACCGCTGGGTCGTAGACATTGTTGGCCTGCACCAGAATGCCGAGCGTGGTCCCGAAGCCGGTTGCGTCTTCGAGCGTTTCGATGTCGGCGACGGTCTCGCTGCTCTGGTCGATCCACTTGACCGGATCGGACTCGATCTTTGTTCCGCCTTCGGCCAAGACACCGCCGACGAAAAGCGCCAGGGCGAGTACGACGAGCGGCAGTCCGAAGTTGGTCGGGAGACTGCCCAGCTTCACGACGAGTCGCTCAACGTACGACGGGGGTCGGTCCTTCGTCCGATTGGTGAACTCGCGCACTCCGAGAATCGAAGCGGGCACGACGACGCCGACGATGACAAGAACGACCACGCCGACCGCGAGCAACACGCCGAAGTCCCGAATCATCGGAACCTTGGAGATCCGCAGGGCAAGGAACGCGAGAACGCCGGCAACGGTTGCTGCGATGAGCGGCGGGGCCACGTTGGCGACGGTTTCTGAAATCGGGTGGTCGGCGCGTTCGAGCACGACTTCTTCTTCGATTCGATTGTGAATCTGAATCGCGAAGTCGATGCCCAACCCGATCAGGATCGGCAGACCCGAAATCGTCACGAGTGACAGGTCGATGCCGATCAATCCCAGCAGGGAGAACGACCAGATCACGCCGATCATCACGGCGAGCAGCGGAAGCAGGCGCCAGCGGACTTTGAAGATGACAAACAGCACGACCGCCATTACTGCGAGGGCCGCCAGACCGAGGGTCAACATGCCACCCTTCAGGTAGTCGTTGATCTCGGCGAGGTAAACAGGCGAGCCGGTCACCGTGAGGTCGAAGCCTTCGAGCACCGCGGTGTCGAGGATGGCGATGACCTTTTCGGTTCCGGCTGACTGCTCATCGAGCGAGGCGTTGCCTTCGAGCACGATGCCGCCGACTGCCGTGGCGTTGATCGGGCCACCTTCGACGTTGGGGAATGTCGACGCCAGGGACTTGCGGATGCGACGATCCTCCACTGCAGGGGCGGTGATTTCGCTCCCGTCGGTGGAGTAGCCGAGGTTGTCGAATACCAGGAGTTCGACATAGTCGGGGTTATCGAGGACCTGCTCGCCGACAGCGCCGCGGCGCGCCAGGGAGACGCTGATGTCGGCGTTGCGTGCCTCGGCTCCTGCTTCGTCACGGCCAGCTGCGGAGATGAGCGCATTGGTCCCGACCGTGCTGGTCACCGGATCGGACGTAACCAACTCCGAGCTGAAGGTCAGCGACGTGAGCGGCGTGACGACCGAGTACACCTCGGGCACCGCTGCCAGTTCGTCGTTGATGCGACGGAATTCGGCGAGGTTGTCGCCCTTCATGAGGTCGCTCACATCAACGTCAGCACCGTCGGACGCGGTAAAGAGCAAGATGACGGTCTCGCCGCCGAAGTTGTCCTGAAACTCGACGTTGTCGATCGCGATCTGAGAGTCAGGATTGAGATAGCTGTCCTGACCAGTTGCGAACTCGATCTGCGTCGCGCCGATCGTCAAGACGCCGGTCAACACGACGACAACAGCGAGAACCACTTTCCACTGCTTGCCCAACTGGAGCCCTGCGCTCCGCCAGAACTGTTCCATGTCCACTCCCCCTCGAAGGTGTCCGCCAATCCAGCGAACATGTCGATGGTAGAACGCTCCATCCGGGAACACCCGGGGCAAAGGTCCCAGAACGATCGCTGCCGACTGACACCGCCGTGCGTGGCAGGGTGTGTCTGTGCAATCCGCCGGCCCAGTTGACCTGATCGAGGAACTCGCCGTTGCGGTTGGTGCGGCCCATGTGCTCGTCGATGACGATGTGCGCGCCGGATACGAGGTCGACTGGACCGGGCGATACCAGGGCCCGTGCCGCGCTGTCGTGCGGCCCGACTCCGTCGACGAGGTCGCCGCGGTCATTCGAATCTGTGCTCAACATGATGTGACCGTCGTGCCCCAAGCGGGGAACACCGGGCTCGTCGGTGGCAGCGTCCCGCGCCCGGCAGCATCCGGGGCGCGTGCTGCCGTCGTGCTGTCCCTCACCCGACTCACACGGGTCGGCCCCGTCGACACTGCTGCGATGCAAGTGACTGCCGAAGCAGGAGTCACTTTCACAACGTGGCGTGAGCAGGCTCGTCACGCAGGCCTCGATACACCGGTGGACTTCGCAGCACGCGACACCGCAACCATCGGAGGGGCAATCGCCACCAACGCCGGCGGATCGCGCGTGCTGCGCTTCGGCACCATGCGCCACCAGGTCATTGGCATCGAAGCAGTCACCGCCGAAGGAGCAATCGTCGGGTCACTCGGCGGACTGCCAAAGGAAACCGCCGGGCTGCACTGGCCGTCCCTGCTCGCCGGGTCCGAGGGCACCCTCGCCGTCATCACCGCCGCTCGGCTCCGCCTCGTGCCCTGGTTTCAACACACCACGACCGCGTTGGTCGCCGTCGATTCGATTGCAGCAGGAACACGACTCCTCGCCACGCTCCGCCAATCGCTGACATCGCTTGACGCCGTTGAAGTGATCGCGCCCGCTGCCATGACGCTCGTCAGCGAACACCTTGGCCGGCAGCCACCGGTGTCATCACCCGAGGCAGTCCTGTACGTCATGATCGACTGTGCTGACCACGGCGACCCATCCGAACAGCTCATCGACCTGCTTTCGCAGGCCGACGGGATCATCGACTCGGCAGTGACCACCGATGCGGTGCAACGCGATCGGCTCGTCGCTTTTCGCGATCGCATCACCGAGGCAATCGCCGCGGCCTCCACCGAGGCGGGCGTGCCCACATTCAAGCTTGACGTCGCCGTGCCCCTCGACGCCCTGGCTCAGCTGATCGAGGTTGCCCAGAATGCTGCTGACGCTGACGGTTGCCGGTTGATTCCCTTCGGACATCTCGCCGAGGGCAACCTGCACCTCAATCACATCGGCGCCTCACACCCCAAGCGCATCGCCGACACGGTGCTGGCCGCAGTTGCATCACTCGGTGGAACCATCTCAGCAGAGCACGGCATCGGTGTGGCGAAGGCCCCGTGGCTGCACCTCATTCGGAATCCCGCAGAACTCGCCGCGCAGGCCGCGATCCGTGCCGCCCTCGACCCGGCGGGCATGCTCAACCCCGGCGTGCTGCAACCCTGACCGGCCCGAAGCGACAGCCTGTTTTCAGGTGCCGAAACCGAAGCCGAGATCAGGCGCTGTCAGGAGCGGGCGATAGTCAATTCCTTTGGCCGCTGCCATCGCCGCACACGTGCCACCACGATCGACGATCACCGTCATGAACACCGGGTAGGCGCCGTAGGCCTCGATCTGCTCAGCGGCTTCGATCAGCGAGGTGCCGCGTGTCGTGGTGTCCTCGGT
>Ga0213868_10006192_pt1 | contig 10612 bp, 6 predicted proteins | sample PICome_9_FD_160087 | JGI IMG/M metagenome (GOLD analysis project Ga0213868, IMG submission 160087) | Coastal seawater microbial communities near Pivers Island, North Carolina, United States - PICO127 | ecosystem: Environmental > Aquatic > Marine > Coastal | place: USA: North Carolina | collected...
TATCCTTTAATCACCATACTCGGTTGCCCTGGAGCTCTAAATCTAAAAGATTTGGTCTCTAGAGGTAAATCAAAATCAAAATCTTCTAAGCGTGCTTCAACTGAACCCCGCTCTAAACTTGATTTTGGTAATGTAAATGATCCTGACTGACCCCTAAAATAGCCTGCAGGTTTAGGAATATCTTTAATTCTAAAACTTGATACTGAGGAAACTCTATTCCCATCTGGAAGTGTTCCTGAAACATTTATTTTTACCTCTCTTCCTTTACCAGGAAATAAATTGTACTTGCTACCCCTTACTCTTTTAAGCCCAGGAGCTGAAGCTTTTACTTTTGAATCAATTATTCCTGGAATCGATATTGTAATTGGATTCTGTACTCCTCTGTAAACAACATTCATCTTATCTGCTGAAATTACTGCAGAATTAGGTTTTGAAATAACAGTATATGTTTGATTAACATTTATACGTGACTCCTCTCCTTCATTTAAAAAAACTAGATCCCCTACAATAGAATGATCTCCAGGGTTACCTGAACTTACTTTTAACTTAATTCCACCTGGTATTAGTTCATAATCATTTTTTGTTAAAGTTCGTCCATCAAGTTTTAGATCAACTGAATTTGGATTCTGAGCTCCACCCTTTCTTCCTAGTATAACACTCCCATCAAAAACTTCCCCAGGATAATAAGCTCCTTTTTCAGTTAACAACATACTAGAATAGTTGTTTGAGTTTACTTTAGATGACATTTTAAGCTCTTTACCCATCAAAGTAGTCAGAACATCATGTTCCGTTTGACGGATATCATTCTGCATCATAGTGAGCTTTGCAAGAGAGGAAATAAGTGGAAATCCTTTAAAACTTGAATCTAACCAGGGTTCATCAATATTGTCTCTATTTTTTACGTTATTATTCATGTCACCGGTAAAGAATCGAGCCTCAACCATTTCAATATATTCAGGATATTGACTTCCGAATACTTTAATCACATGACCTCTATATTCCTGAATCATTTCGATAAAGGCGTTTTTTTCTTCATCCGAACCTTCTTTGAACCAAATTATGTCTAAAGCTTCACCTTTATCCATTTGAGAATATTCCCTTAACTCAGGATCTTTTTCTTTTTGCTTTTCAGTGATTGCAGCTTTGATTTTCTCTATTTCATTAAAAAAATCATCAGACTCTTTTTTTATTTGGTCAGCAGTTCTTTTATGTCCGATCCACTTCCCTCCTTTTTCAGTTGCATTAACTGCTATATTTTCGAGAAGTAGATTATTACTTTCAGATATACGCTCATTAGCATCACTTATCTTTACAAACATCTGACCAAATCCATCGAGTACCTCTTTACTTACATTTAATGCAAGCATGGTAATGAAGACCAAGTACATCAGACTAATAAGTTTCTGCCTGGGGGTTTCTTTTGCTCCAGCCATGTCTACCTATTTTTTAGTCATTGCGTTAAGCATACCTCCATAAACGTTGTTAAGGGCTGCTAAATTTGCAGATAAACTCTCCATTTGAGCTTTAAGTTGTTCTGCGTTTTGATTCACTTTATCATTAAACTCAGTATTGCCTTGAGCATCCTGGATTTGTTTTTGGTAATTTGCATTCAATTGTTCAAGTTGAGTAGCAGCTTTAGCAAGTTCTTGGCTGTAATTCTGGGAGGCCAATGCCGCGTCTGATGCAGGGGATAAGGCTTTTGCAGAATTTTCCAAATTCTTGATACTACTTGCTAAGGAATTCATGAGGCTTACATCTAATTTAGCCTCCTGCATTAGAGCATCAATTTTTGAAGAAAGTCCTTCTTCTCCACCTCCTGATGTTTTGTTAGGAACTCCTTTAACTTTTTTTACATAGTCTTGATGTTCTTCTTTTATTTCTCCAGTATTCAATGCTGAAACTGTAAAAATTAATGCTTCAGTCCCAAGACCAAGGCCAAGAACCAAGCCCCCAGTAATTGGACCAATTTCTAAATGTAGGATTTTAAAAAGTGCACCTATTATTACAACTGCACCACCCAATCCAAAGAGCATGTGCATCATCACTTTACCTCTTAATCTTTTGTTTAAAGCTTTATCTGTCATTTTTATTTATTTTTTGTTAAATATAAGATGTTTTGGAAAAACAATCAATTATTTCATTTTTACTTTTGGAGTACCCATGTAGTCCTGGACAGTTCTAAATCCTATATAGCTTCTAGCAGTATCAGAATATTCATAATCTCTTGAACTTACCCTAAGATAGTATGCAACATCTTTCCATGACCCTCCTCTGACAACCTTTTTTGGTTCACTAGAAAGTGCCATACTTGGATTGAGTGATGAAACATATTCGTATCCCCCGCTGTTATAAGAAGAGTTGGTCCACTCGGCTACATTTCCAGCCATATTGTAGAGGTTATAGTCATTTGGTAAATACGATTTCGCCTCTACAGTATAAACTGCTTGGTCAACTGCATAGTCTCCTCTTAGAGGTTTAAAATTTGCTAAGAAACATGCTCTATCATTTAATAAATATGGTGATCCCCACGGATAAGTCCCAGATGGGATTCCACCTCTGGCAGCGAACTCCCATTCTCCTTCATTAGGTAATCTGAAACGGCTAACATTTGGATCCCCTTTGTCTCGTTGGTAGCCATTTTTAAAATTCGTTCTCCAGTTGCAAAAGGCAACAGCTTGGTTCCAAGAAACTCCCACTACAGGATAATCTTGATAGGCAGGATGGGAAAAATAATCATTGTGCATGGGTTCATTGTAAGAGTATGTAAAGTCTTTAATCCAAACTGTAGTATCTGGATAGATTTGAACCTCTGCCTTTTTAATAAATGGAGTTCTATCTATAAATTGTCGTTTTGTTCTTTTGGATTCTGCTGCAGCTGCCTCGGCATCAAACCAAGTGTAAGCATAAACTAATTTGGCTACATCGAGTTTAATCTCTCCGTTGTACCATTGTTCAGGAGGAAGATATAGAGAATCCATAACCTCAGCGTAATTTTGATCAACATAATCTTCAGTATCCCAGGACAAATTAGCATCCCAATTTAAAGCTTTTCCTGCATACAAGTCCTCATTTAAATCGTAATAATTTGTACGCATATATTTTTGAAATTCATTGAGATCTGTTGTATCAGTGTCTTGAAATGCAAATTCACCAATTCCCTCACTATCTTCTCCTAATTCTAATTCGAAAGCTTTTCTGGCTAGCATGGCTAGTGCAATTGAATCTTTGACCCAATATACAAATTGGCGATATTCACTATTGGTTATTTCAGTTTCATCCATATAAAATGAAGGTACAGTAACTGTTCTTGCCGGTGCATCCTGAAGTTGAGCCATATCTTCGTCAGATTTACCCATAATGAAAGCCCCTCCCTCGATGAGCGTCATTCCATAAGGCTTATCACCGAACCACTTTTTTTGCCTGACACCGATAAGTTCTCCCCTATTATTACTCCCACAAGAAGCTATGATAAGAAAAATCGTTAACAGAACTAAATGTCTTTTCATTAATATTTTAATTAAAACCAGTGCTTATATCTAATAACATAAAACTAGTAATTTTTTCGCTATATAAACGACAATGTCTTTACTTTATTGTTTGCATTTGAAGAAACAAATCTACAGCATTTAATTCATTCTTCTAACAGCATTATACCACCTTTCGGGGATATGATCATGCGTAGCAGACTCGTAATCTTTTTCTGTGCATGCTAATAACGCAGCTTTTTTTGTTTTATTATTTAAATGTGAATCATTTGTTAATTCTAGCCACCAACGTTGGCTTTTTTCACTTTTGTAAAAAACCATGGTTTGATCTGATAACTGGACACTGTACTTAATGAACCCTTGATTGATGGCTATTGGATATTCATCAAAACGCAAAGAATACCCCTCAACAAAATACCATACCATTTGGGCGAGTAATTGATCCATCATAGGTGTAGAGGGCAATTCATGTATTCCTAAAAAACTAACACGATCACTTATCCCCGCATATCTAGTCAGAGCACAAATAGTTCTTGAATCAACACCATTGGGATTCCCTTTTAACGGGTCAGCTGAGGTCTGCCAGGACAAACATTTCATGTCCATACTGATTATATCTGCATCTCTAAAAATTGGTTCAGAAATGGAAACCGAATCCAAAACTTCACCTAAGCGAACGCTGTCAAAAAATAACTTATTCATCAAATCTTTTTCTTCGGTAGCACAGTAATAATTTTGAAATCCTAAATTGGTATAATTAAATAATACATTGGGTTTATCCATGATAATTCTACTCATGTAGGACCGCCCTGAGATCAGCTCGTCTTCCTGTGAAAAATCAAAGGAGCGATCAACGGAAACCATATTGACCAGTTGATTAAAATCTTGAAAGACTTGATAAAGCGGAAAAATCATGTCGTGACTACCTCCTATGAATATTGGAGTAATATTCATTTGTTTCAAATGGTAACCTATTTCCTTAATCGCAAAATGGGTGTCTTCAACATTTGAACCGTTAGGCAAGTCTCCTAAGTCAGCTACATTCAATGACCAATTGCCAGGGTATAAACCGTAAAATTCTTTTCTAAAAGCATTGAGGTCGTACTGTGAATTTGCAAAGAAACTGTTGCGGTATTCATGCAAACCGACAATCGCAATATTTAAGCCCTGCAATTCTGGAAGTCCAGAAGATTCCGTATGCAATTTGATGCTTTTCCCCAAAACCTGTTTAGGCAAAAGGGTCATTCCAATTAAGGCTTCATTTTCTATCGGAACTAGTAGCTCTATACTCATCGTTTTTTAGCAGCTTTCTTTTTAGGCTTAGCTTTTGGTTTTCCAAGATATTTCTCAGCATCTTCAAGGGTGAGTTTACTGGCATCTACCTCTTTACCAATTTCAACTTTTTGTTTTCCCCGGATGATATGATGCCTCCCCCAACGCGCTTTTTCAACACGGATTCCTGCATCACTCCAATCGTGTATGACCTTGTCTTTTTCTTTTTGGATTTTTTCCTCAATTAGGGTGACGATATCCGTATCAGTTAAATTGTCAAAATCGTATTTTTTATTGACATTGATAAACACCCCACTCCATTTTAGGAAAGGTCCAAATCGGCCAACTCCCTTAGTAACAGGCAAGTCATTAAATACATATATAGGAGCATCTGCAATTTGCTTTTCTTTAATTAGCTCGATTGCAGTGGGTAAGTCTACCTCAGTAGGAAGCATTCCTTTCGGAAGAGAAATAAAGATGCCGTTGTGCTTGATGTAAGGCCCGAAGCGGCCATTGTTAACAACAATTTCTTCGTCTTCAAAAGACCCTAAAGTTTTTGGCATTTCAAAAAGCTGCATTACCTCTTCAAAGCTGATGTTTTCTAATTGTTGATTTGGACCTAGACTTGCATAAATAGGCTTTTCTTCCTCGTCGGGATCGCCTATTTGAGCCATCGGACCAAATTTCCCCAAACGAACTTTAACGGGTCTGCCTGATTTAGGATCAACACCTAAAACGCGTTCTCCAGATTCTCGCTGAGCATTTTCTTTGACGTGTTCAACTGTTGAGTGAAATTGATTGTAAAAACGCTTGAGCATATCAGTCCAATCTTTTCCTCCTTTAGCAATATCATCGAAGCTTTGTTCAACCTCTGCAGTAAAATTAAAATCCAAAATATTTTGAAAGTTTTCTACTAGAAAGTCATTAACGATCATTCCAATATCGGTCGGAATAAGTTTGCCCTTATCTGCCCCAACTTTCTCAGAAAGCTCTTTTTGGGCAATGCTGTTTTCAGCAAGAGTGAGTTGTTCGTATTTTCTTGGTTCCCCCTCAGATGCGCCTTTTTCTACATATTTTCTGTTTTGAACAGTGGATATGGTAGGTGCGTAAGTAGAAGGTCTTCCAATCCCTAATTCTTCCATTTTTTTAACTAGAGAAGCCTCAGAATAGCGATAAGGGGGTCTTGAAAAACGCTGGGTTGCAATCATTTTTTGAAGTGATAATGCGTCGCCGACACGAACCTTTGGAAGCATTCCGCTTTCTTTCTCTTCTTGGTCATCCATTCCTTCTAAATACAGCTTTAAAAACCCATCAAAAGTCACCACTTCACCTTTTGCCACAAAAGACTCCCCGTGTGCTGGGCTTCCAATACGAATTTGGGTTCTTTCTAATTGCGCTTCACTCATTTGAGAGGCTACTGTCCTCCTCCATATCAGGTCATAAAGACGACTCTGATCCCGATCAATATCGAGCCTAGTGTTTGAAAAATTTGTTGGACGAATGGCTTCATGGGCCTCTTGAGCTCCTTTATTTTTGGTCTTGAAGTTTCTGACTTGTAGGTATTCCTCGCCGTAATTTGTTTGAATTTGAGAAGCAATCTGCTTTTGAGCCTCAGCTGAAAGATTTACGCTGTCCGTCCTCATATAAGTAATATGCCCTGCCTCATACAACCTTTGTGCTAGTGTCATGGTTTTAGAAACCGAGAAAAACAATTTTCTGGAAGCTTCTTGCTGTAAGGTGGAAGTTGTAAAAGGGGCCGTTGGACTCTTTTTATCTGGTTTCTTACTCACCTCTTGCACACTAAACTCCGCATTGATATTTCGGGTCAAAAAGTCGTGGGCTGCTTCGCTTTCGTGGAAATTCTTTTGAAGTTGGGACGGTATTGCCTTTCCTGCTGTAGTCAACAACGTTGCTTGAGTCTTATAACTTTGGGCTGGTATAAAATTCCTGATGGCTCGCTCCCGCTCTACAATCAATCGGACAGCCACAGATTGAACTCTACCCGCAGACAACCCCCCTTTTACTTTCCTCCACAAAACAGGAGATAATTCGTATCCTACAAGGCGATCTAAAATTCTCCTTGCCTGTTGCGCATTCACTAAATTATAGTCGATGGAACGAGGTTTTTCTATGGCCTTAAGAATGGCATTTTTTGTTATCTCTGAAAAGACAATTCGTTTCGAATTGTTTTCATTCAACTCTAATGTATTTGCCAAGTGCCAAGCTATGGCTTCTCCTTCTCGGTCTTCATCACTTGCCAGCCATACTGTTTCTGATTTTTTTGCCAGTCGCTTGAGCTCATTTACCAATTTCTTTTTGTCACTACTCACGATATATTTAGCAGAAAAATCTCCCTCAACATCAACTCCTAATTCTTTGGCAGGCAGGTCAGCAATATGACCAAAACTTGACGCGACTTTAAAATCCTTACCCAAAAATTTTTCAATAGTCTTTGCTTTTGCGGGTGATTCTACGATAACTAAATTCTGAGCCATATGGTAATGATTAGGTTGCAAAAGTAGGTAAGTTTTTTTGGAACTTTCAAATTTTAAAATGTGGTTCTCTTTTTTAAATAGATAAAACACTAAATTGGATCGACTATTTTTTGGCTAAAAATTCACCTAATCTCAACCCTTTGATCAACGAGAAAAACATTCAACCCATCCAGTTTCTTTTTGAAAAAGAATTGCTTGAAGAGATTCAAAAAGTAAGTGCTATCAAACAAGTTCCCAAAGGAGAAATCATGATTGATCTAGGAGAGCGTATAAAATTTATCCCTCTTTTGTTAGAAGGTGCAATCAAAGTTGTTCGGGAAGACGATTCTGGCGAAGAATTGCTATTATACTTTGTAGAATTTGGGAGTACTTGCGCAATGACTTTGAATTGTTGCTTGGAAAATACCTCAAGTGAAATCAGAGCAATTTGCGAATCCGATACAACTTTAATTATGGTCCCTGTAGCCTTTATGGATGATTGGCTCACGAAGTATCGATCATGGAGAAATTTCATTTTTGAAAACTATCAAAATCGATTGAGCGAGATGCTCAAAGCTATTGATGCACTTACTTTTTTAAAGTTGGATGAACGTTTAGAAAAATACATAAAAGATAAAAGCAAAGTGACCAAGAGCAAAACACTTAAAATTACACATCTTGAAATTGCGATGGACTTAAATTCTTCAAGAGTGGTCATTTCAAGACTGCTCAAGAAAATGGAAAATCAAGGAAAAGTTGTTTTGGGTAGAAACACAATTTCAATTAATTATTGATTAAAATTTGAAGGCTGATGTAACTTCGGTTACACCCATTTTATTCATCTGTATTACATTTGATTAAAATTATAAGAGCTGAAAAAATATTTTCCTTTTTTAGAATGGATCTCGAACTACCGTTCAGATTACTTTAAAAGCGACTTGTTAGCAGGTATTACAGTGGCTGTATTGCTGATCCCACAAGGAATGGCATATGCACTAATTGCAGGACTCCCACCTATTTATGGTTTGTATGCTTCATTGACTCCACAAATTGTATATGCTTTTTTGGGGACTTCTAGACAACTGGCTGTTGGACCAGTAGCTATGGACTCCTTATTAGTCGCTGCAGGATTGAGTGCCCTTTCAATAGTCGAGCCTTCACAATACATACAAATGGCTATCCTTTTGGCCCTGCTTGTGGGTGCTATTCAATTACTCTTAGGCTTGTTTCGTATGGGGTTTATTGTCTCCTTTTTATCTAAACCTGTGATCAGTGGGTTTACCTCAGCAGCAGCAATTATTATAGGTTTTAGTCAATTAAAGCATTTATTGGGAATTCAACTCTCTCAAAGCAACCAACTCCACATCGTTATTGAATCCATTCTACAATCTAATGTACCCGTTCATTTTGCAACCTTAATCATTGGTGTCTTGAGTGTTGTTCTGATACTTTTGATTAAAAATTGGAATCGTAAAATCCCCTCAGCTTTAATCGCAGTAGTATTGGGAATCTCGTGGGTTTATTTTAATGGGCTCGATAAACAAGGTGTGGCTGTAGTTGGTTTAATACCGCAAGGATTACCCTCATTTCAAACCCCAGTTTTCGAAATGGACACTATTAAACAACTGCTACCAACGGCGCTTACCTTGGCTTTAGTCGCTTTTATGGAAGCTATTTCTGTAGCAAAAGCTATCGAAGAAAATCAAAAGGAGCATACAGTGGATCCCAACCAAGAACTTATTGCCTTAGGGAGTTCGAATATCGTAGGGTCCTTTTTTCAGTCTTATCCTACAACAGGTGGATTTTCCAGAACCGCTGTAAATGATCAAGCTGGTGTAAAAACAGGAATGGCAGCATTGATTACTGCTCTTATAGTAGGCTTAACTTTAATGTTTTTTACACAATGGTTTTATTACTTACCAAAAGCAGTACTAGCATCCATTATCATAGTCGCTGTAGTTAATTTAATCGATTTCAAATTTGCTGTTCGTCTATATAATAAAAGAAAAGATGAATTCGCTATACTAGTTCTAACATTTTTAGCTACGCTATTTTTAGGTATTACTAAAGGAATCGGAATGGGTATAGTGATTTCTCTTTTATTGTTAGTTTACAGGGCCTCAAAACCTCATCACGCATTTCTAGGAAGGATAGGAAAAACCAATTACTTTAAGAATATCAATCGTTTCCCTGATGAAGTAGTTCAACGAGATGATCTTATCATTCTTCGTTTTGACGCTCAACTCTTTTTTGGAAATATTCAATATTTTAAAGAACTTGTTTCTAGGGCTATTGAAGAAAAAGAAAATACGGTTAAAGGTTTTATTATCAATATGCGTGCAGTTAATTATATAGACAGTACCGCTTCGGAACAACTTTATGAACTGATCCTCAGTCTTCAACAAAAAGGAATTCGAGTGATGGTAGTAGGGGCAATAGGTCCAGCAAGGGATTTATTGATTAAAAGTAAAATCATCAAAATCTTAAAAAAACAAAATTTATTCATCACCTCAGGTGATGCCACTGATGACTTTGATGGGGTTGCAGAAAAAACAGCCTTGCAAAAAAAACTCAGCCGTCAAAGTAATCCATAGAACTATATAACTCAAAAAATACGAGACTATCAGAACTTTATTAATTTTGAACTATCAAAAGAACATCAGATGAAAATTGAACAAATCTATACTGGATGCTTGTCACAAGGCGCCTATTATATAGAAAGTAATGGAGAAGCTGCTATTATCGATCCTTTGAGAGAGGTTGCCCCCTACATTGAAAAAGCTGAAAAAAATAATGCCACTATAAAATATATTTTTGAAACCCACTTTCATGCAGATTTTGTGAGTGGTCATGTAACCTTAGCTAAAGAAACTGGAGCCACTATTGTTTATGGTCCTCAAGCAAAAACAGGGTTTGATGCGCTCATAGCAAAAGATCAACAGGAATTTAAAATAGGAGCAATAAGCCTTACTGTTCTTCACACACCAGGTCACACTATGGAAAGTACAACCTATTTACTCCGAGATGCAAATAATAAAGACATCGCTATCTTTAGTGGAGACACCCTTTTTTTAGGGGATGTAGGTCGTCCAGATTTAGCTCAAAAAGTAGCTAATCTCACCCAAGAAGATTTGGCTGGAATACTGTATGAAAGTCTTCGAAAGAAAATCATGCCCTTGGCAGATGATGTACTCGTATATCCTGCCCACGGAGCTGGTTCTGCTTGTGGTAAAAACTTAAGTAAAGAAACTGTGGGAACTCTAGGTGAACAGAAGAAAACAAATTACGCTTTAAGAGCGGACATGACAAAAGAAGATTTCATCAAGGAAGTCACCGATGGGCTTCTTCCGCCTCCTCAATATTTCCCTTTAAATGTAAAAA
>Ga0213868_10006195_pt1 | contig 10609 bp, 10 predicted proteins | sample PICome_9_FD_160087 | JGI IMG/M metagenome (GOLD analysis project Ga0213868, IMG submission 160087) | Coastal seawater microbial communities near Pivers Island, North Carolina, United States - PICO127 | ecosystem: Environmental > Aquatic > Marine > Coastal | place: USA: North Carolina...
TATGTATTCTTATTTTTGGATGATTTGGAAAATCTCTATTTATTTTAGTAGCATCATTACCATTTTCGTCACATATGATGATTTCATCTATAAGATCAATCTTCAGATAAAGTGGCAAATATTTTTTTAAGAAAGTATCATATCGGTCAATCGTCGGGATACATAAACTGAACATTATATTCAAATATAAATATATTATTTAAATATAAATAATGAAAGTTCATTTTAAAATAAAAGGTCGTCTAGGTAATGCTATATTTAGATATATGGCTTCTTGTATAATATGTATAGAAACCAATAATGAATATAGTTCTAATTCAGGTGGAACACTTGAATTAAGTGACGCGATGTTTTTGAATATAGCCCAATGTTTATTAGGAGATAAACCACTCGCCTTACCTAGAGAAAATATATCTATGAATGGATTTTATCAACACGACCAGATATACAAAAAATTTAGAAATCAAATATTTTCATTTATAAACGAACATCCTGAGCATTTAATCATTACAGATGGAATAACCGCGGGTGATCGTAAGTACGAAACATTTAAAATCTATGATATTTTAAATACACCCATTCATTTTAAAAAAATATATAAAAATGTCATACATTTACGTTTGGAAGATTTTGTCACACATAATTTATATATAAGTATAGATAAAATTATAGGTTTGATGGATCGTGATATATTAACCGAAGATACTGTATGTATTGTTTGTAACAAACCTACAACACCATTCGAACATAATTATATTATGACATTGACTTCTTTTTTGAAGAAAAAAAATAAAAAGGTTTATATGGAACATAATGATGTTTTAACCGACTATTATATTATGAAAGAGGCGGAATTATTGATTTGTTCAAAAAGTACTTTATCATGGAGCGCCGCATTCTTTTCGGATAAAAATAAAATTTGTTATTTCCCTAATTATACTATAACTGGACCCAATATGACTTGTAAATATCCTACCGATAATACAATATTATTTACTTGTTGAATCTTTTTTAATTGTATATGGATGCCATATGCATTTATCAAAAAAGGACCTCCAATAACAATATGTTTCATAATCATCCGGAGTACCCCAACAAATATAATGTTCTACTTCAAATACTTTTACTTTTAATCCGTCTTTTATATTTTGATTTAAAACATCGTCTACATAAAATTCATTGTTTGAACGAATATTTTCATTGTAGTTTGCGTGAAGTCCATCTACAAAATAACTACCTTTACGGAAAAACATAGTGCCAATTATAACATGACTAGTTTTCAAATTATGTTTTGTTTCATGAAATTTTTTACATGAGACATTTTTTATAAAATCATTTTCATCCGTTTCTAACCAAGCATACATATTTGGATTATGTTTGCTGGTTGGTTCATTTCGAAACGTCCATACTATTATATCAATCGATGTATCAAGTAATAATTTATTATAAGCTTCTTTATTATAATAGACTCCATTATCACACGCGCTTATAAATATTGGTTTATCTAAATTTAAATGTTTCATACCTATTTCACAAGTACACGCCTGACCTTCAGTTAAATAATCAATGCAATAGATTTCGGCATTTTCATAATATTGTAATATTGTTTTCTTTAATGGATATTGGTTTACGTGTTCTTGTTGACAAATAAATACTTGATTGGTTGTTTTTGGTAAGCATTGAACTGCCTGAATAATCATTGGTTTATCATTTACTGAAATGAAAGGTTTTGGATCTTTATAACCTTTTTCTGAAAAACGACTACCTGCACCAGCCATCGGTAATATTAAAGTTGTATCTAGTATATCTTCATAGTCTTCTTGATGATTTATAATTTGTTTGAAGTATTTTGACCAATTATTATATATTTCAAGATCATACGGGGTACCCCATTGCAACATATGATTTATTTCAAAAATACTTACTTTTAAATGATCCTCTACTAATAAATTATAGGCCATAGATACGTAATATTCACCATTAACACTTTGTTTAGAATTCATCATTTTTTGAAAATAAGTTTTCATAATTTTTCCAGATTTAAAATAATATGTTCCGTTAGAAGCATATTCTTCCATACGATTGTCGGTAAATGGTTGTTTTTCTTGTATTTTATTCATCCATCTTGACTCGGGATGTGTTTCTTTTAAGAAAGCATAATTATCAATTCCTAACATATGTGGATGAAATCCTTTATAACAAGCAATAGCACCATCTGCATTTCTGGAACGAGTATCCTTTAAAAAATCTGCATAATCCCAATCAGTTCCATAATCACAGTAACTCACAATTACTTCATCATCATCATTTATGTGTTCAAAAATTAAGGATACAGCATGTACCGGACCTTGCCTTCCTTCAATTGGCACTTCATATATTTTTCCTTCTGGACAAAAAGAGTTTAATATCGATTTCATATTAGTTGTTTTTAAATGCATATCGTTACAAATAAAAGAAATGTTGTTTTCATTTGGAAATAAATTAACAACGTATTGTATTATAGGTATTCCATCTACTTCAATTAACGGTTTTGGATCCTTATAACCAGCTTCTACAAAACGTTTTCCGATACCAGACATTGGAATAATTATTTGCATTTTAGTATATACAAAAAAAATATATTTAAATACATTTTATTGTTATTTCCATTTTTCAATATTATAATGTTTGGTACATATCATATCCAAAATAATATCATTTTTTTGAAAATATTCTTTATATTTTAATAGTTTTTCAGTCTGTTGTTGTAATTCAGGAGATACAAAACATAATTTAAAATTCATACCTTTTAATTGATTATATATTTCAAGTGTTAATGGATTTTGTGTAAAGCAATCAATCCATACCCAATTTACTGTGTTTTTCATATTTCGAATCGTGTCCAATCCTTCAAACTCAGAAAAACGTAAAGCCATATTTTTTTCACCACTTAATACCAACTTATGAATCATTGGAAACGATGAATCAAGAAAAAAATAATCTTTAATATTGTATTTTTGTAATAATTCAAGTATTTTCCATTCAATTCTTTCACTTTTAATATTTAATATGATGAATGAATGATGATAATGTTTTAAATATTCTTCAAATAATTCACCTAAGATAAAAGGATCGTGAGCTAGATGTATTTCTCCATTTACATTGTCTCTTAAATCTATTTCAATTCCATATTCTATGGGTATTTCCGTTAATTCAGCAATAGTGTTTATCCGATGACAACAATACATAGAGTAAATAGTGAAAACCCTTTAAATGAATGAATTTGTTTCATTTATATAGTTTTCATGTACTAATCCTGTCCATCTGACTTTCCAAATATATTTTTCATTGTTTATAATTACATTTTTAGGTGGAACATAATCTTTTATTCTATCATCTCCTCTGATAATACTATATTTCCAATCATAATCTTTTCTTATAAATTTTTTATCTTGTTCTGTAAATTTATGATTAAATATATCAATAAGCTCTTCTCTAGTATATGGAGAAATACCTGGAATAAGATTTTTTAAATAATCTCCATAAATTAAACAATTATATAGACTTTCATTTAAATAAGGTTCAAAAGTTCTGTTATATAATCCATTAAGTTTAATGTCCATATTTTTTATGAAATTATATGTATTACAATAAATATTCATTGAATTTTTATTTCCAAAACAAATGGCATCTGACATAAAAGGTGGAGATAAATTAAATGCACTTATTCTACACGATAGATTAATATTATTCAATATTAACTCTTTACTATCATCTTTATGAAATTCTACTTGATTTAGATTACGAAATATAATGTCTGAGCGTAATTTACATATTATATCAAATTCTATATTATTATCTTTTTCATATTTTTCAATTAAATTAAAATTATTTAAATCATTATAAAAACAAGATAATTGATTATATGAACCCAAATATTTTCTATTATTTTTTAATCTATTCTCTAGCCAGTCCTTTTCATAAAAGAATGGTTTAAATTCGTAATATCCTATTTCATCTTTAAAACAATCTATTATTTCATTACATATTTCATTAGTATTAATTGAAAAAAATATTCTAATATTATATTTTTTTTCACTTTTTAAATGTTGTATAATTGGAATCAAACATTTATTATAAAACTTAATTCTGCCACTAATAAATATTGCCAAGTTAATCATATTTAAATATAATATACGAAAATATTTAAACCTATATTAAACAATTTATAAAGTATAACTAAAAGAACTATTTAATCCATTATCTAATTTATCAACTTCATTTATAATAAATTCTTTTGTTAAAAATGTATTATTACTATTCCAACCTGTATTTGAACCATCTGTATATTGTACTACAACTGAATTATGTTTTACTTCTATTATTTCACCAATAATATCATCTTTTTTTACTCTCATATATGTTTTAAATGTATTACTTTCTGTATGATGTGTGTTATAATCATAAAACACTTCTACACAATCTAAACTATATTTAAATCTTTTATTTACTTCTAAAAAAGTAGGAGAAATTATAGCAGTTAATTTAGTAGTTGGTTTTGAAAATAATACATTAGCAATACCTCCTCCTATACAACCAACTACATGAGTAGCATTCGCAAAATAAGCTATTTTCTCTATGGACGATAATTTTTCAGTAAATACTTCCACATATCCTTTCTTTGTTAATTTATCTACTAATTGGTCTTCATTCACTAACTTTCTTCGTTGAGTATAATTTGTTCCTATATTTGAAAAATCATTATGTAAATGGGTACGTCTGGATATATATATTTTTTTGGGTGTTTCATTTTTATAAATATCTAATACTTTTTGAGAAATTGTTTGGTAAAAATTATATATTTCTTTTCTTGGAGGTAAATTGGAATCAAAATCATGCGTATAAGATGTAGAAACAAATACATTTTTATATTCAAAGTTTGAATTAAGAATTTCTATATCTGTATTATTAATTCCTATTAGTTCTAACATTTCTGTTACAAATGGATAATGACTATTTTTTTGGGGGTTAGGATATTGCATTAATAGTTTTAAATCTGGAATTTCTTTTTTTAATTCATAATAACTTATCAAATAGGGTAAACTATCATATAAAAAATGAAAATAGTTATCAGTATTATAAACAAAAAAAAAATAATTACCTTCTAATCTATTATTGTCTTTTGGTTCGTAATCAAATTTCATATGTTTTTCATAAATAGTTCCCATATTTAAAGACATAGTTTTTTCGAGTAATGGTAAATAAAGGGTATTTTCTGAATATAATAGACAATTTGGATAATATAAATTATGACCGGATATGTTCGAGTTAGAAAATTTATATATGTTGATGTCTCTCTTATTTTCGTCTAATGGATAGATATTTTTATGTATAGATTGTTTTTTTAAATGTAGAATTTCCATTATATAACATAAATTGTATTTTTAAATTAAAAATACAATACTAATATAGTATGAAACAAACTATTTTTCATCTTGAAAATCGTGGGGCTATGTATCATTTTATATTTTTTAATTTAGCAGGGTTATATTGAAAATAAATTGTATAATGTGAAAGGCAAAGATTATCATCCAAACGGTTCTACATTTCCAATATTAAATAAAGTACTATCTGAACCGAGTCAATTACATATCCAATAAAAATCCATAACTAGATCATGTCCACAGGATACTGATGAAACAAAACATTTGGGGCGAAGCGTTTGAAATTATTAAAGATAGATTCTAATTGAAGATTTAAATAGTTTACATGATTATGAAGTTGTAAATATTTATGGCGGATTGTGGAATAAAGATTTGAATTTAATATCGCCATATATTCGTGATTTATTTACATCTAGAGTAACAAGTAATTCCGAGAAAAAAAACATATTTATAACTAGAAATAATAGTGACCAATTTCATAATGGCGAACTAAAAAGGTATATGAGAAATGAAATGGATTTTGTAAACAACTTTAAAAAAAATGATTTACAATATGTTGTACTTGAATATTTATCTTTTAAAGAAAAAATACAATTATTTATGAACTCTTGTACTATTATTTATAGTCATTCGGGTGGTTTAAGCTTCACCGCATTTTGTAGTAAAGATGCTAATATTATTGAAATATTAAATAGAGGAACCCCTAATTTTAATCATTGTCATTATAAAGATATTGCTTCAGTACTAAATCTTACGAATTATAAAATATATACAAATATAAGTGAAGATAGTAAAGGGAATTTTGGATTTAAATATAAATGACTTTGAAAATTTTTATTTACAAAATGTATGATATTTTACTAACTATAATTTATCTATTATATTCTAGAATTGATTTATTATTATTTATTATTATTTATCATATCCGAAAATTAAAAAATCTTCAATGTAATAATTGTATATTTTTTCCTTTTGTTTTTCATTTAAAATTATAATTTTTCCATTTTTTTTTTCATGTGACATCACAATGTTAGAATTATATATCTCATTTAAATATGTATTAATTTCTTTAGGATTTTCAAATTTAAGTATAGTATCGACTATTATTTCTTTTGAACTATTACATATATAATTGAATTGATGGGTTAAATATAAATCATTCTCATAAATTAGGTTTGTGTCAAAAGTTTCAATAAAAGTATCAAATGACATACGATTTTGATATGCAAAATAATAGGCTGATATAAAGCGGGTATATGGATTTCTAACTATTGAAAAACTATTATATTCTGTTACATCAATTATTTTTTTGAAATCTTCTATTGTTAAATGATTAATTGCTGCTTTGCAAAACATATTGTAGTCCTTTAAAAACTTTTTATTTTCTCCTAAATAATTATGCATATTAGGACTATTAGGATAATAATTCATTGGTAAATTATTTACTTGCAAAATAAATGTTTCAATACTTGACCCCATACATTTTGGAATATGAATAAAGATTTGTTTATTAGTTTTATCTAACATATATAATTTATATTATTATAAAAAAAATGGTTTTTGGTCTTTCCATTATTTATATAACATTACATATATTTAAATAATATTTATAAAAGATATACAAATATAAGTGAAGATAGTAAAGGGAATTTTGATTTAAATATAAATGAGTTTAAACATTATTTATTACAAAATAAAATTATAATATATATATGAAAATTATAATAAGTCCTCCTTGTGATTCATATGGAGATATTTTTTCTATTATTCGTATGATTATTATTTAAATATATATCCTTTATAAAAGAATAATGAACCATTTTGTTTATAAAACTTTACCAGATAGCGGATTGGGGGATAGATTATTGGATCTAATAAATGTTTATGTTTATTCAGAAGTATTAGGTTATAACAAATTTTATGTGGAATGGAAATATGGACCACAATTTGATAAGTCAAGAAAATGTCTTAAACAAGAGAACTTGTTTCATTACATGTGTTTTCCTGAAAATATTATTTTTACAAGTAAAGAAGAAATGAATAAAATAAAAGATGGTTTTATATTTGATAATATTGTAGGTGCTCAAAGTTTATATTCGTTTATGGAAAAATATGTTGAAGAAAAATATAAAAGTACTTACGAAAAATTATATTATGATGTATGTAAACGATTTAAAATGAAAAATATACCAGAAGAAGTTGTAAATATATTTACCAATAATAATATATCAACTGTTCATCTTCGTAGAACAGATAAAATAACTAACAATAAAGGGTGTTTTGGAGTTGATTTAAATGAACTAGAAAACTTAAATAATATAACAAAAGAATTTATTAATAAAGAATTACAAATCGGAAATAGAATATGTATTGTGTCTGATGACGAGAAGGAGAAAAATAATTTTTTATTAAATTATAAATATAGCAATATATTAAGTTTTAATTTACATGACCAAGTATTGCAAGCGTATGTAGATTTTTATAGTTTAATGTATAGTAAAAAAATATTTTTATCACAACAATTTTCAACATTTTCTATAGTTGCTTCTTTATTAAATGAACCTTCCCAGTTGTATTATCCATATGATTGGGGGAGAATACCAGACTATCAATTTAATAAATATGAAAATTTATATTATTTTAAAATTGAACCTATTTACATAAATGAATTGAATATGATTCAACAAAATATGTTTCATAATAAGAAGGTTCATATGATAACATATGGAGATGATCGTTTTTATAATGCAAAAAAAGCACTAATAACAGAAGCAAAGGAAAGCAACTTTTTTTATTCAATTAAAGGATATTCAAAAAATGATCTAAGTAAAGAATTTTTAGAGGAGAATGCAGAAATATTAGGTCATTCAAGAGGTGGAGGTTATTTTGTGTGGAGAGGTCATGTAATTAGAAAAAAGTTAGATGAATTAAATGAAGGAGACTTTTTAATATTTAATGATGCAGGAAATACTTTTAATAAAAATGGTGAAAATAAATTACTGGAATATTTAACAAATTTAAACAATTCACCATATGGTTTATTATTGTTTAAAACTACATATAATGAAAGAAATTGGACAACCAAAGAAATATTTAATTATTTTAATGTAGATATAAACTCTAATATTGCAATAGAAGGTCAACATTGGGTTGGTTCTCTAATAATACAAAAAAATAATCATAGTATTTTATTATTTGATAAATATTTAGAAACATTAAAAAAAAAACCTTTGTTATTTAGTGATTATTATAATAATATTGAACAACATAGTTTTTTTGTGGAAAACAGACATGACCAGTCAATTCTTAGTATAATATCAAAAATACATGGTTGTGTTTCAATACCTCCACCAGTTAATATGCATGATGAAGCATTTGAATGTTCAGTTCCTAAAGTTTATTTACCTATTTGGTGCACTCACCGAAGAGATGGAATAAATAATAGTTCTTATGTAGAAAATTATGACGGTGGTATTTTACATAAAAAAAAATAAATATGTTTATTATTTTATTATAAAAAATAATTTACATATAATATTATTTATATATAATATTTAATGAGTAAAAATATAGCTGTTATAGGTGCAGGGTGGTATGGTTGTTATATTATAGAATATTTAATAGATAATTATCCTGAATTAAATATAACAGTAATCGATAAAGAAAAAACTATATTTTCAGGTTCTTCATTTAATAATCAAAATAGATTACATTTAGGATTTCATTATCCAAGATGTAAAATAACTTTAAATAAAAGTAATGTATATTATTATAAATTTATAGAAAAATATAATCAATTAGTTGAATCGATAGATAAGAATATTTATGGAATTGCAAATAGTTCAAGAGTAAATTATGAAACATATATATCTCTTTTTAATGATAATGAATATAATTTAATAGAAAATAATAATTTATTAGCAAACATAGATGGGAAATTAATTAATACTAAAGAAAAATATATTAATTTTGAAAAAAAGTAAAAATTATTTTCTTGATAAATTCAAAAATAATGTCAATTATAAATTACAATATCAAGTTGATAAAATAGAATATAAAAATAATAAGGTGATTATTAATGATGACCTGGAATTTGATAAAGTTTTTAATTGCACCTATAACCAATTAAATACAAAGCTTTTAAATATTGAACAACAAAATATAATTTACGAAAAATGTATTTCTCTTATTTATAAAAAGATAAATAATTGTTTTTTTGATTCGTTAACTATAATGGATGGTAATTTTTTTTCCATATATAAATATAAAAACGATTTATACACATTAACAGATGTATTTTAACCATTACTTTTATTTAAACAAAAACCGTGGAAAAGATAATAAAAATTTAATTGATAATACGATTGAGAGATTATTAATAGAATTTAATATTTAAAATATTACATTTTGTAAAATATAATATTTTATAACCTTTTATAACCAATGAGAATCCTCAGTCCAACTAAACGATTGGATTTGTTTACCAATTTCACTATCGCGTGTTAATAACTTTGTGTGTTTTCTATTTCCTAAATTTATTTCTTTAAATTTATTATTATCTTTATGACAAGCTACAATAATACCATCAAAACAATATGTTTCATCATCAAAATTAGAATTTGCAATAATTCTGTAATTATGTTTTTTAAAAAGTTCAATACATTTATAATGAATTTCATTGGAATGAGTAGATATAAATAAATATCTAATTTTTTGTTCATCTAACAAGTTAGTTATGCTGGTAAGCATTTCAAATTCAGCACCTTGAATATCTGAATGTAATATATCTAATTTATTAATGTTTTTTACTTGTAAATAATCATTAAGATTAATTATTGTTGCATTACTGGCTTCTCGAGGAACACCAATATTAGAACCAACAAATCCTTTTGTGTAATCACATATAGCATTATTTAACTTACAATTATATATTCCTATTTTCATTTCAGCATCTCCTGGTTCAATACAATAATTTTTTGCATTTTTAACAGTTTTATTAAACCATATTGAATAAAAACTCCAATAACTTCCTAATTCTAACATGATACCATTTTCCGGTATATCTGTTAAAATATTTTGAAACATTCTTTCTTCACTTGGTTCATGAGAACCCTTATTTAACTTCAATATATTAATATGATTACCATAATAACTATCTTTATGGACTTTAATCCAAGGAAAGGTAT
>Ga0213868_10006196_pt1 | contig 10608 bp, 5 predicted proteins | sample PICome_9_FD_160087 | JGI IMG/M metagenome (GOLD analysis project Ga0213868, IMG submission 160087) | Coastal seawater microbial communities near Pivers Island, North Carolina, United States - PICO127 | ecosystem: Environmental > Aquatic > Marine > Coastal | place: USA: North Carolina | collected...
AGCCCTTGACGGCAACCGTCTGATCACCCGCCTCGTTAACCCTCTCAAGATCAAAAGTCTGGATATGACTCCAACAGCCCTGATCAACCACCTGTTGCAAGTTGCTGTCATCAGCGGGATAAATAAGCTGCCCAGTGCTGGGCAAGGTGCGCACCAGATGGTGAAACTGGCGCTGAATCGCTGCCAGATCATCAAAGATATCCCCGTGATCGAACTCGAGATTATTCATCACCAAGGTATTGCTGTGATAGTGAACAAACTTCGAACGCTTATCAAAAAAAGCGCTGTCGTATTCGTCTGCCTCCACCACAAAGCAACCATCGCTGCCTGCACTTAGACGTGCCGAGAGACCAAAATCCAGAGGCACACCGCCGATCAAAAACCCCGGCTTTAAGCCGGCATATTCGAGAATCGCAGCAACCATACTGCTGGTCGTGGTCTTGCCATGAGTACCGGAAACCGAAATTACGTACTGGTCTCGAAGTACATTCTCCCCCAACCACTGGGGACCAGACGTGTAGGCAAGGCCATTGTCGAGCATATATTCAACACAGGGATTACCCCGGGACATGGCGTTGCCTACAATAATCAGATCCGGTGCCGGCTGCAGCTGCTGAGGATCAAAACCTTCGATCAACTCAATTCCTGCCAGCTCTAACTGGGTGCTCATGGGCGGATAAACATTGGCGTCGCTGCCGGATACCTGATGACCAAGCTGCTTGGCCAACTGCGCCAGGCTACCCATAAAGGTGCCGCAGATACCGAGAATATGAATATGCATGAGTTTCCTTTTTCTCTTCACCAAGTTTTTTCTTGAGGGAATTATGGCATCAGGCTAAAAAAACTCCTAAAGTTACGTCCTCTAGTCTACAAATAAACGTATTGACCACTGAAAATAATCTCTATTTGTGGAGTAAACGCTTGCTGACTAATCTTCCTGCAATCCTGACTCTCGGAGTTATTGTCACGCTTTACGGCTGTGGTGGTGGCGGTGGTGGGCAAAAATCTGCCGACAGCGGTATTCAAATCCCCCCTCCAACCAGCAATCAGGACAACAGCAAGCCGCCCTGGGATAGCTTTGCAGATCAAATCCAAGACCCGAGCAATCTAAACGAAAGCGCCACTGAATTCGAAACCGAAGAGTACGACGCCATGGGCGCCTTGGCGATGATCAACGCATCCAGCGCCTATGCTCGTGGGGCCACTGGTTCAGGAGTCACGGTTGGCGTAGTCGATTCTGGGGTCTATGAAGAGCATATTGAATTTGCTCAGGGCAACGAAAACAAGGTCGAGTATGCCGGCAGCGACTACAGCAGCGGCAATCCAAGAAGCGACGATGCAATTGGCCACGGCACTCTGGTTGCCGGTGTTATTGCCGCCAACAAAGATGGATTTGATGTCGGTAGCGGTCTCAATATGCACGGCGTGGCATTTGACGCCAGCATCTTGGCCTATGAGATACCCCTGGGCTCCGGCAGCGGACCCTACGACCCTCTGGAAGTCGAGCAGATCAATTATTCCGATGACAACTACTTTGCCAATCGCTTCACCACCATGGCCGATCAAGTGGATATCATCAATCTGAGCTTTGGCTTTTCGGGGGTGGTCACTTCTTACACAGCGACTCAGGTGGAGTCAGCATTCGGCCTCACCATTGATGCTCTGGCACAGCAAAATAAATCCCGTGGCCAGCGCTCAATCTTTGTTTTTTCGGCAGGCAATGCCTGGAACGACACAGATGATCAGGGCAACACTGTGAACGCCGACTCCCCAGAACTTATGCCCGGGCTACCCTACCTATTTCCCGAGTTAAAAGATCATATGCTGGCAGTGGCCGCCGTCGACGACGAAGGTGAAATCGCCTTTTACTCCAACCGCTGCGGTGTTGCCGCCGACTACTGTCTGGTCGCACCGGGCGGTGGTGATGGCAATGGCAACGGCAATGTGGAAGCCCACGAGCGCATTTGGGGGCCAACATCACCAGAGCCTGATACCGAAGTGGGCGCACACTATTATGCTGGCGCTATCGGCACTTCCTTTGCCGCCCCTGTAGTCAGTGGCTCTCTGGCACTGTTAAAACAGATGTTTCCCACTGTCGGCAATCACGAGCTGGTCGCGCGTCTGCTGACTACTGCCAGTAAGATCGGAATCTATAGCGACAGCAGTATTTACGGGCAGGGTTTATTGGATCTGGATGCAGCGACTCGACCTGTGGGCGCCCTGGGAGTTGCCAGCGGCAACAACTTAAATAGCCAGCTCAGCGATATAGGTGCAAATACTATTAGTGTGTCTGGCGCAGGTCTCGGCAGCAGCTTGGTCAGTGCCCTGCAAGGCCACAACATGGCGCTGTTTGATCAACAGGGCTTTCCCTTTTTGCGTGATGCCAGTCAGTTAGTGCAGCAGTCTCAACCCCTCTCAGCAGCCAGCCGGCTGCAGCATCATGAGCAGCAACTCAGCAGTGGCGTGCGCTTACAGCTAGGTAAAAGCAGCAATCTAGTTGATCGCCAAGACTCAGGGTTACAGTCCGACTATCTGGCCCTGCAATTTGGCTCGCAGCCAAACGCCTACGGCAATGACCGAAACACTGTAGAGCGCTTTATGGGTATCAACGCCAACCCCGGCTGGTTCTTTGGCGTCTATGCCGACGCCACTGTCACGCCGGACCTCAACAGTGGCGACAGTAGTTTTGCCGCGCCCTGGCTAAACTTTGCTCGCAATGGCTGGAGCAGTGGCGGCGCAATGGATTTGGGCTTGGGCAAATTTAGGGTAGGCATATTTGAAGGCTCTCAATTTAAGCACTCTGCCGCTGGCAACCTTTTAACCGGCCGCAACGAAAACAACAGCCATGGCAGCCTGCTGGAATACGCACTCTGGTCACCGGCTTTTAGCATCAATTTCCAGCGTGGTTTTATCAGTGAAGACGACAGCTTGCTCGGCGCCAACTTGGGCCAGAACCTGGGTCAGCTAAACAACAGCGGCACAGAATTTTTTGGCCTCAATGGCCATGTGCAGTTTAATGCCACATGGCAGGGAATCTTCGCGGTTTATCTGGGCACCACTCAAAGTGGCCTGACAGAAAATTCTCTACTAGGAAGCAGAGGCCTATTAAATCTCGACAAATCCATCAACAGTAATTCTTGGTCTCTAGGGCTAAACAGCTCGCCGGACTGGCAGACAGATGATCGCCTCAGCATAAGCCTGCACCAACCCCTCCGCGTGCAGAGCGGTCAGGGCAGTCTGCAACTGGCCAGCGGCCGCACCATTGATCGCCAAGTTACCTATGAAACCATCAACTTTGACCTGCAGCCAAAGGGCCGGGAACAACAGCTAGAATTACTCTATCAGTTTAAATTGGGCGATCTCAGCGCCGCGACCCGAGTGGAATATACTTATCAACCTCATCACAGCCCGCACAATCCAAGTTATGGCGTAATCGAATTTTCATTATTTAAGGCCTTCACCCGCTAGTTGACGCTTCCTGATGGCGCGGGAAACCTTTACCATAGCGCCTCCACAAGGGACTACAGGGAAGAGAGAGTTACATGGCCAAAAGAAATGCGTTTTATGCACAATCTGGAGGCGTCACTTCGGTGATTAATGCCTCCGCCGCCGGTGTTATTGAAGCCTGCCGCGCCAACAAGGACAAGATCGGCACCTTATACGCTGGTCAAAATGGCATCCTCGGTGCCCTCCACGAAAACCTTATCGACACCAGCAAAGAAACACCCACCGCGGTGGCGTCACTGAAGCACACCCCCGGTGGCGCTTTTGGCTCCTGCCGCTACAAAATGCGCGACCACAATGAAGACAGCTCAGAATATGAGCGTCTGGTGGAAGTGTTTAAAGCGCACAATATTGGCTACTTCTTTTACAACGGCGGCGGCGACTCAGCGGATACTTGCCTCAAAGTGTCACAGATCGCGGCCCGCATGAACTACCCACTGCAAGCAATACACATTCCCAAAACCATAGACAACGACTTACCTCTCACCGACTGCTCTCCCGGGTTTGGCTCAGTGGCCAAATATGTTGCCGTCTCCACCAAAGAAGCGAGTCTCGATATCGCCTCCATGTGTGCATCCTCAACCAAGATATTTATTCTTGAAGTCATGGGTCGCCACGCTGGCTGGATTGCCGCCTCCGGTGGCTTGGCCGCAGAAGAAGCCGGTGACCCACCGCACATTATTATCTTCCCAGAAATCCCTTTTTCCCGGGACCAGTTTATTGCCAAGGTTGATGCCACGGTAAAAGACAAAGGCTATTGTGTGGTTGTCGCCTCAGAGGGCGCCAAGTATGCAGACGGGGCGCTGATTTCTGGCTCATTGCACAAAGATGCCTTCGGTCACCAGCAGCTTGGCGGTGTGGCGCAGACTCTAGCCAGCATGGTTAAAAACAGCCTCGGTCACAAATATCACTATGCCTTAGCCGATTATCTGCAGCGCTCGGCACGCCACATTGCCTCGAAAACCGATGTCGAACAGGCCTATGCCGTAGGTAAGGGTGCTGTTGAAAAAGCCCTCGAAGGCAAGGCCGGAATCATGGTTACTATCGAGCGGGGAGCCGGCAAGAAATACAGCTGGTCACTGGGCGAAGCCCCCCTCAGCAAGATTGCCAACGTTGAAAAGAAAATGCCCCGCTCGTTTATCACTAAAGATGGTTTTGGTATCACCGAGAAAGCTCGGGAGTATTTTCAGCCACTGATGATTGGCGAGGATTACCCGCCCTATAAAAACGGCGTGCCACAGTATGCAAAGCTGAAGAATATTCTGGTAGAGAAGAAACTCGAAGAAGGTTTTAAAGGCTAGAGTTTGAACTCAAACGAGAGCTCAAGGCACAACTGCGCGCGGCAAGGGCTCCTCCTGCAAAAACGCGCGCACATTCTCAACCGTCTGATCCACCAACCTCTGCCTTGATTGGCGTGCCACCCAGGCACAGTGAGGAGTCACTATCAGATTGGGAATAGTCTCGTCCAGCAGCGGATTACCTTCCCGCGGCGGCTCATTGGTCAGCACATCGATTCCAGCCCCAGCGATAGCGCCATTCAACAGTGCCCGCTTAAGGGCCGCCTCATTTACCATGCCGCCCCGAGCAGTATTGATCAAAACTGCCGAGGGCTTCATCAGGGCTAACTCGACTTCATCGATCAGATTGGTGGTCTCGGCAGTGAGGGGGCAGTGCAGACTGACAATGTCAGCGCGACTTAAAAACGCCTCAAAGTCGACACGCTGCTGATCTGCATATTGGCGCCCCGGCAGTGCCGCATAAATCACCTCAAGCCCAAAAGCCTCAGCCACCTTCGCCACGCCGCGGCCCAACTCACCGGCACCCACTATACCCAGCACCTTGCTTTGCAACTCCTCCACCGGAAAATTCAGCAGGCAAAACTGTGAACTGTGCTGCCAGGTGCCGTCCACTGCTGCACGCTGATAGTCAGCGAGCTTGGTGGTAAGCGCCAGAATCAGCGCCCAGACATGTTGCACCACCGAGCCAGTGCCATACTTCACCGCATTGCACACCGCCACCTGATGTTGGGCGGCAGCCTGTAGGTCAATCGCATTGGTGCCGGTGGCCATAACCGAAATTATTTTTAATCGAGGAGCCTGAGACAGGCTCAGTGCATTGATCGGCACCTTGTTGGTCAGGACAATATCCGCGTCGACAATACGCTCGCAAACTTCGCGGTCAGATGTCTCAGGATAAATCGTCCAGTCCACCGGCAGAGCCATGAGGGCACTGAGGTCGAGATCGTCGGGGCCGAGACTGTTGCAATCGAGAAGCACTGCTTTCATGGTCTGTTCGCTATTTTTAGAGTCTGTGGAGGGGCGGTCTTGAATAAGTCTATTCTAGCGCTGCTATCCCTTAAGATCATCAGACAATCCTTAGAAGCTAAGCATCCCAAAACTTGCGCATCTCAACATAGAGAAATGAGGCGGTCCAGGTAATCAGCACCAATCCGGTTAGAGATTCAATGCCGGTGAGGTAGCGAATATCTCCCATCGGGGCAATATCCCCAAAACCCAGAGTGGTAAAGGTGGTGAAAGAAAAGTACAGGCAGTCCATCAAACTGCCAGAAAAAGCGCCACTCAGTTCGCCCCAACCCTCAGCGTGGTGCATCAGATAATAGGCCACCGCAAACACCCATATCTCAATAACATGGGCAATCAGTGCGCCGAGAACACCGAGTACAATGCGAAAGCGATGACGTATCTTTAGCCGTGGCATCAGGTTGGTCAGCTGAAAGAGAATCTCATAGTGAATCACCACCGCAATGGCGACGACGGTGCTGACAACTAATACAATTGTGATCATTTAGTTTTATCCCCGCCCTTAAATCTGTTGCAGCAACTGTTTTGGTCTAGCTTAACTTTAGACCAGAGCAACGAGTCCCATCATCGAGTATTAACAGCATCGAGCCGTCACCCCCAGCGAGTTAATCCCCGGCTACGCTATGATATTAGCCGCCAACATCGCATAATACGCGGCATCTGAAGACCACTGCCCCGGGACTATAATAATCATGTCTGCAACACTGCTTAATTTCTACCAAAAGACCGTACTGCGCCACCCTCTGGGCGCTACTTTCGCCGTACTGTTGCTGACTGTGGCCATGGCTTTTGGTCTGCCCAATTTTAAGCTTGATGCCTCGGCAGATTCCCTGACCCTGGAACATGATGACGACCTGAATTATTTCCGCGAAGTGGTGCAGCGCTACGGCAGCGATAATTTTCTGATCGTGACCTTTTCGCCAAAAGAGGGCGATCTGTTTGATCAAGAGAACCTCTTACTGCTTTCCTCCCTGCGTGACGAATTAGCCGCTATTGAAGGTGTCGAGAGCATGCTCTCACTGCTCGACGTGCCCCTGCTCTACAGCCCCAAGATTGGCGTTGCCGACCTGAAAAATGAACTCAACACCCTGCTCTCCCCCGGCGTTGATCGCCAGTTGGCGCGCGAGGAATTTCTCAATAGCCCGATCTATAAAAACCTTATTTTAAGTGCCGATGGCCAGACCACCGGCATGCTCGCCACCCTTGAGCTGGACCAAAAATATCTCGACCTGGTGAGCGCTCGTGATGCTCTGCGCTTAATCAAATCCACACAAGGCCTAAGCGCTGCACAGCAACTTGAACTGGACCGCGTCAGCCTAGAATTTCTCGACTACCGCACCGCCAAGGCTGCGCAGTCACATCAGCTGGTCGCCGATGTTCGCAACCTCATGAATGGCTACCGTGACCGCGCCACCATTTTCCTCGGTGGCCCGGACATGATTACCGCGGATATGGTCGACTTTATCAAAAGTGATTTGGCCACCTTTGGCATCGGTATTTTGATCTTTGTGATTGTCACTCTGGCAGTAATTTTCCGTCAGCTACGCTGGGTGGTTCTGCCCCTCAGCACCTGTGCTATCTGCCTGATTATTATTCTCGGCTTTCTGAGCTGGATCGACTGGCGCTTAACCGTTATCTCATCCAACTTTGTCGCACTGTTGCTGATTATTACCCTGGCCCTGACCATGCATCTAATTGTGCGCTATCGGGAACTGCATCGGGATCAGCCAGATGCCAGCCAAGAACAGCTGGTTACTGCCACTGTTACCTCCATGGCCAAGCCCTGCCTCTACACGGTGCTCACCACTATGGTGGCTTTCCTCTCCCTGGTAGTGAGTAATATTCGGCCTGTAATAGATTTTGGCTGGATGATGACCATGGGTATTTCACTGGCCCTGTTGATCGCCTTTATTATTATCCCCGCCGGCATGATGCTGCTGGGCAAGGGCAAAAACAGTGGCGGCAACGACAACTCCGCCGCCGTCACTGCCGTGTTTTCCAGCTTTACCGAACGTCATGGAGGCGCAGTTATACTGATTGCTCTGGGCCTAGGTGTTCTTTCAGTGATCGGCATTACCCGCCTGGAAGTGGAAAATCGCTTTATCGATTATTTCCGCAGCAACACCGAAATCTATCAGGGTATGGAGATTATCGATGCCTCTTTGGGCGGCACTACGCCCATGGATATTATTCTGCAGGCGCCAACCTTTGCCGAGCCTGAGCAGAACAATGCTTTTGATGCTGAGTTTAGTGAGTACAGTGACGATGCCTTTGGCGACGACGCTTTCGCCAGTGTAGAAGCAGCAACTGACGACTACGGCGACGACCCGTTTGGCGACGACGCCTTCGGTGGCGATGCATTCGGCACAGAAGCTGACAGCGGCGACAGCAATCAGCTTAAAGACACTTATTGGTTTACCTCAACCGGCCTGGCGGATTTGGCCAAGTTGCAGGCCTATATCGAATCTTTGCCAGAAGTAGGCAAAGTCAGCTCACTGGTGCAGATCTATGATGTGGCCAGCGATCTCAGCGGCCACAAGCTGAATGATTTTGAAATCGCCTTTATGCGCAAAAGCTTCGGCCCTGAAATCTACAACCAGATGGTCGCCCCCTATCTCATTGAAGATATAGACGAGACACGCATCCAGTTGCGCGCAATGGAAACCGAGGGCCTGCTGCGTCGCGCCGATCTACTGGAAAAAATCCGCGACTATGCCGTCAACGAAGTGGGTATAGCCTCTGAAGATATTCGCTTCACTGGCCTACTGGTGCTCTACAACAACATGCTCCAGAGCCTCTACAAATCCCAGATACTCACTTTAGGCGCAGTCTTCGTCGGCATTATGCTGATGTTTTTAGTGCTGTTCCGCTCGGCAAAAATCTCAGTGATCGCTATAGTGCCGAACTTCCTAGCTGCGGGCATTGTCCTCGGTGGTATGGGCTGGACTGGCATACCACTGGATATGATGACCATTACCATCGCCGCCATTACCGTGGGTATTGGCGTCGACCATGCGATTCACTACATCACCAGATTTCAGCGCGAATTTAGCGTCGACGGCGACTATGTTGCCGCCATGCACAGAGCCCATGCCAGTATTGGTTTGGCGCTGTTTTACACTGCGATTACCATTATTGTTGGATTTTCGATTCTCGCACTGTCTAACTTTATCCCCTCGATCTACTTTGGTCTGCTAACCGGTCTGGCAATGACCGCGGCGCTGCTTGGCTCCATGACCCTGCTGCCGAAACTGATACTGATTGCCAAACCGCTGGGTGCCGGACGCACTTCTTAAAAATGGACTATTAAAAAACCCTATGCCACTTGTCACACTGCAAGACATCTATCTCAGCTACGGTCAGCCGCCACTGATTGACCGTATCAACCTGGTTATCGAACCCGGTGAACGCATCTGCCTGATCGGCCGAAACGGCGCTGGCAAATCGACCCTGTTAAAAATCCTTACCGGTCAGGTAACTGCCGACGAAGGTGTGCTGAAGCGTGCCGCCGGCGTCAAAATTGCCCAGTTGGAACAGTCGGTGCCCCACGACGCCACCGGCTCTGTCTTTGACGTCATCGCCGAAGGTCTCGGAGAAGAGGGCAAGCTCGCCGCTCGCTATCACCATCTGATCCTGCAGCTGGGTTCAAATCCCAGCGACAAGGTGATGAACGAGCTGGAAGAGGTTCAGGCTGAACTAGAACGCGTCGACGGCTGGGATATCAATCAGCGCGTCGAAGCCATAGTCACCACCATGGAGCTCAATCCCGATGTGGATATCTCCAGCCTCTCCGGAGGTTACAAGCGCCGCGTACTATTGGCCCGAGCACTGGTCTGCAAGCCCGACCTGCTGCTGCTCGATGAGCCCACCAACCACCTGGATATCGACGCCATTCAATGGGTCGAGGCATTCTTGCTGAAGTGGGAGGGGGCACTGTTATTTATCAGTCACGACCGTCGCTTTATGGACAACCTGGCCACCCGCTTTGTAGAAATTGATCGCGGCCAGTTGGCAGAATTCAACTGTAACTACGCCACTTATATTCAGCGTAAAAAAGACATGCTGGAAACTGAAGATCGCCACAATGCACTATTCGACAAACGCCTCTCTCAAGAAGAAGTGTGGATTCGCCAGGGCATTAAAGCCCGCCGCACCCGCAATGAAGGCCGAGTTCGCGCCTTGGAAGCCTTACGCGTCGAGCACGCCGCCCGCCGCAAACAGGTGGGCACCGCCAAGATGGATATTCAACAGGCGGAAAAATCCGGCAAGATTGTTGCCGAAGCCAACGATATCAGCTTCGCCTTTGATGACGGCAATGCCGTGGTTAAATCCTTCTCTACACTGATTCAGCGCGGCGACAAAGTCGGCCTGATTGGTCGCAATGGCGTCGGCAAGACCACCTTATTGAAGCTTTTGCTGGGCCAATTAGAGCCCCAGCAGGGCAAGATCAAAACCGGCACCAATCTCAATATCGCCTACTTTGATCAGTATCGTGCAGCCCTAGACGAGACTAAAACCGTACAGGACAATGTCTCTGGCGGCCGCGATATGCTTGAAGTTGGCGGCAAATCTCGGCATGTTATCAGCTATTTACAGGATTTTCTCTTTAGCCCGGACCGCTGCCGGCAGCCCGTTAGCGCCCTTTCCGGCGGTGAGCGCAATCGACTGTTGCTGGCCAAACTGTTCACCCAACCCTCCAATATTCTGGTACTGGATGAACCCACCAACGATCTGGACATAGACACGCTGGATCTGCTGGAAGAATTACTCATCGACTACAAGG
>Ga0213868_10006197_pt1 | contig 10606 bp, 9 predicted proteins | sample PICome_9_FD_160087 | JGI IMG/M metagenome (GOLD analysis project Ga0213868, IMG submission 160087) | Coastal seawater microbial communities near Pivers Island, North Carolina, United States - PICO127 | ecosystem: Environmental > Aquatic > Marine > Coastal | place: USA: North Carolina | collected...
ATCTTTCCACAGGACCGATTTGGCAGAGGGCGCACCCAGCAGGTCATGCCAATTCCACATCTCAAACGGGGCAGCGATGCCGATGCCGCAAATGCGGTCTTGGTCGCGCGCAGACATACTTTCGGTCATCTCATCAATGCCGGTACGCAGAAAGGACAGGATGTCATCGGGCATCGGATAGGGGTATGTGATGCGACGCTCCGCGCGGACCACGCCAGTAAAATCCATCAAAATCAACTCTGCGCTGCGCCGCCCCAGCTTCATCCCAAAAGAAAACACACCGTCAGGCGCAAGGCCCATCGGCACCGAAGGTTTGCCCACCTTGCCGCGTGTTGGATCACCGCGCACCAGCAACCCATCATTTTCCAGCTTGCGCAAAATGACCGAAACCGTTTGTGGCGACAGCCCAGAAATGCGCGCGAGATCGGACCCAGGCTGCGGGCCATTGCGCTGCAACATAGACAGCAAAAGGCGTTCGTTATAGTCGCGCAAACCGCTTTGGTTTGCGCCACCTCGTAACGATCTGATCTTTGAGCCATCCATTGCGGCGACACTACTCCTGCGCTTGGCGTAAGGAAAGATGCCACGTCCAATTAATAAATCAAGTTTATTTATTTATTGACGTGAGCCCCCGAATCGCGTTTCTTGGGGACAGTTCCGCATTTTGCGCGACACCGTCCCCGGCACGCCGGGCGATTACAGACTGTCTCGGGAGGACATCATGAAAAAACTACTCGCAACCACTGCCGTCGTTGTTATGGGCTTTGCAGGGGCGGCTTCGGCGGCTGATGGCGTTACCGCCTGCCTGATCACCAAGACCGACACCAACCCGTTTTTCGTGAAGATGAAAGAAGGCGCTGAAGCCAAAGCGGCCGAACTGGGCATGACTTTGAAATCCTATGCTGGCAAAGTTGATGGCGACCATGAAACCCAGGTTGCCGCGATCGAAACCTGCATTGCAGACGGTGCTAAAGGCATCTTGCTGACCGCGTCTGACACATCTTCCATCACCTCGACCGTGAAAAAAGCACGCGATGCCGGGCTCTTGGTGATCGCGCTAGACACGCCTTTGTCGCCGATTGATGCGGCCGATGCGACCTTTGCAACCGACAACTTCTTGGCGGGTGAGCTGATTGGCAAATGGGCCGCAGGCAAATTGGGCGCCGAAGCCGCAAATGCCAAGATCGCAATGCTGGATCTGGCCGTGTCACAGCCTTCGGTTGACGTTTTGCGCGACCAAGGCTTCTTGCAAGGCTTTGGCATTGATCTGGGCGACCCTAACAAATGGGGCGACGAGACAGATGCACGGATCGTCGGCAACGACATCACATCGGGCAACGAAGAAGGCGGGCGCAAGGCGATGGAAAACCTGTTGGCCAAAGACCCAATGATCAATGTCGTCTATACGATCAACGAGCCTGCCGCTGCTGGTGCCTATGAAGCGCTGAAGTCGATTGGCCGCGAAAATGACGTGTTGATCGTGTCGGTTGATGGCGGTTGCCCTGGCGTGGCCAATATCGCAGATGGCGTGATCGGTGCGACCTCGCAGCAGTACCCATTGCTGATGGCGTCCAAGGGCGTTGAGGCGATTGCAGCTTGGGCCAAGGATGGCACGAAGCCCGCCAACACCGAAGGCAAAGACTTCTTTGACACCGGTGTTACGCTCATCACTAACACCCCGGTTGACGGCGTGGAAAGCATTGATGCGGTCAAGGGTGCCGAACTTTGCTGGGGCTAAATTGACCCGGTTGGGTTAGGATTTCGGAAAAGGGCGGGTTCCCCCCGCCCTTTTTCACAAGAACATCAGTGTCACGGGGAGGGTCGACATGTCGGGACAAGAGAACTTTGAGCAAGCATCAACGCGGGGCGCGCAAGAGGTGGCCAAATTTGCCCCGCCCAATCGCGGGATGGTTGGAACCTTGCAGCATTGGCTGCACATCAACCCGGCCTTGGTGCCGCTGATCGTTTTGGTTCTGTCTATTGCGGTATTTGGCCTGCTGCTGGGCGGCAAATTCTTCTCGCCCTTTGCGCTGACGTTGATTTTGCAGCAAACCGCGATTGTGGGGATTGTCGGGGCAGCACAAAGCCTTGTGATTTTGACCGCCGGGATTGACCTGAGTGTAGGCGCGATCATGGTGCTGTCATCGGTGGTGATGGGGCAGTTTACCTTTCGCTACGGTCTGCCCGTAGAGCTTTCGATTGTGATGGGCCTTGCCGTGGGCAGCTTTGTCGGGTTTTTGAATGGCTGGCTGATTGCCTTCATGCGCTTGCCGCCGTTCATTGTAACCCTTGGCATGTGGCAGATCGCCCTTGCCACGAACTTTCTATATTCCGCCAACGAAACCATCCGCAGCCAAGAGATTGCCGAGCAAGCGCCGTTGTTGCAGGTGTTTGGGGCAACCTTTAAGGTTGGGGGGGCTGTGTTTACGGTTGGCGTGATCTTCATGGTTTTGCTGGTGGTACTGCTGGCCTACATCTTGAAACACACCGCTTGGGGCCGCCATGTTTATGCGGTAGGCGATGATCCCGAGGCGGCAGAGTTGTCAGGTGTGAATGTCAAAGGCACACTGATTTCGGTTTACATGCTGTCGGGGTTGATCTGTGCCTTTGCAGGCTGGGCCTTGATTGGCCGGATCGGTTCGGTTTCACCAACATCGGGACAGTTGGCCAATATTGAAAGTATTACAGCAGTCGTGATCGGTGGGATATCGCTGTTTGGCGGGCGCGGGTCGATCTTGGGAATGTTGTTTGGCGCGCTGATTGTGGGTGTGTTCAGCTTGGGTCTGCGCCTGATCGGGGCCGATGCGCAATGGACCTATCTGCTGATTGGCGCGCTGATTATTGCCGCAGTCGCGGTGGATCAATGGATTAGAAAGGTGTCAGTCTGATGGAACCCATTCTGAAAGGTCGCAATCTGGTCAAACGCTACGGCCGGGTAACAGCACTGGATCACTGCGATTTTGATCTCTATCCCGGTGAAATTTTGGCAGTCATTGGTGACAATGGTGCTGGCAAATCGTCCCTTATCAAGGCCGTGTCGGGCGCGATTGTGCCCGATGAAGGCGAGGTATATCTGGAAGGCAAGCAAGTCCGTTTCAGCTCACCCATCCAAGCGCGCGAGGCTGGGATTGAAACAGTGTATCAAACACTTGCCATGTCCCCTGCCCTGTCGATTGCCGATAACATGTTCATGGGCCGCGAGTTGCGCAAACCGGGGTTCATGGGCAAATGGCTGCGCCAGTTGGACCGTCCCCGGATGGAACAGATGGCGCGCGACAAGCTGACCGAATTGGGGTTGATGACGATCCAAAACATCAACCAAGCCGTGGAAACCTTGTCGGGCGGGCAGCGCCAAGGCGTGGCTGTAGCACGGGCGGCGGCCTTCGGGTCCAAGGTAATTATCTTGGACGAACCGACAGCCGCACTCGGGGTCAAGGAATCGCGCAAAGTGCTGGAGTTGATCCAGGACGTGAAATCGCGAGGCATTCCGATCATCCTGATCAGCCACAACATGCCGCATGTGTTTGAGGTAGCGGACCGGGTCCATGTGCACCGTTTGGGCAAGCGATTGTGTGTGGTGAATCCAAAGGACTACACTATGTCAGACGCCGTGGCCTTTATGACTGGCGCAAAAGAACCGCCCTTGGATGCTGTACCAGCCTGATTCGATAGAATTAAAATGCAAAGCACGGCCAAGAGTGTTTTGGCCGCGCTTTTTCATGGGATACCGATAGCGACTACGGTTTAGCGCAATAATCCTCAATCGTTTTGACGCAACCTTTGGACCAAAGACTTGTCAATGCGGCAGAAAATGCATCGGCAAAGCGCGAATTTTGTGCCAAATCACCGTAGACATGGCTTTGATCCAACCACGCCTGTGGGTTGGTTTTGGCGGCGCGTGCCGCAGTTTGCAGCGCGTCCCAGTAGGGATCATTCGGCGTGATCTGGCTGCCGTCTTCGCGCGTGCCTTCGCACATCCGCGCCCAGATTGCCTCAACCAGTGCCAGCCCTTCAATCGGTGTACCGGCAGCCAGACCATCGCGCAGAATGGGTAACAAAAAGCCAGTATGGCGGGACGATCCGTCAAAGGCGACGCGGCGGGTGGTGTCAACGATGGAGGGGTTCGAAAAGCGGCTCTCAATCAAATCGACATAGGCCGTGGGCGTCATGCCGGGCACAGGTTTCACATGGGGTGCAATCTCGGTCAGTTCCACCTTGCGAAACAACGCACGGATCGCAGGGTGATCCATACAGCCCGCGATGGTTTCAACCGAAAGCACTTCACCAGGATTGGCGATGACCTGATGGCCCGCATTCAGAATGCGGATTTTCATCGCCTCATACTCATGGACATGTTGGGTTATCGTGGCACCAACCTTATCCCAATCGGGGCGACCCGCACAAAACGCATCTTCGATCACCCATTGGCGAAAGTTCTCATGGGTAACGGGGGCAGCATCGTCGATGCCAAATTCGCGCACCAAGGCAAGCTCGTTGGAGCCAGTGGCGGGCACGATGCAATCGACCATCGAATTCGGAAAGGTACAATTGGTATCAATCCACCCGGCCAAATCAGGGTCGGACAGCCGGGCAAGGCCAACAACCGTTTGACGCAAAATCGCGCCGTTGCCTTGCAGGTTGTCGCAGCTTTGGCAGGTGAATGGCCCCAAGCCTTGCGCGCGCCGCAGTTTCAAGGCCGCAACAATCGCCCCAAACGCGGTTTTGGGCGCGTCGGGATGGGCAGCATCATGGACAATATCGGGATGCGTCGCGGCAAAGCTGCCATCGGTTGCGGCGGTGTAATAGCCCCCCTCAGTCACCGTCAACGAAACAATACGGATCGCGGGATCAGCCATTTGGCGGATCAGCGGGCCATTACCATCCTCAACCGGAACAAAACCAATCATCGAGCCTATCACCTCAACCGATTTACCGGAGGGGTCGAGTTCAATAAGCGTGGTCAGGCAATCTTGGGCCAAAAGCTTGTCGCGCATCACTGCGTCAGTGGCGCGCACCCCTGCCCCGATAATCGCCCAATCGTGGTTCAGGCCAACGTCAAACAAACGGTGCAGATACCATGCCTGATGGCCCCGATGAAAGTTACCAAGGCCAATATGCACGATGCCCGGCGTCAGCGACGCGCGGTCATAGCGGGGAACACGAACGGTTTTGGGAAGGGCTGCCAGCGTGGCATTCGACAGTTTCATGCGCGTATTCCTATCAGCTCATCCATTGGCCGCCGTCGACGTTATACGTCTGCGACACGATATAGTCAGACTCGGGCGAGGCGAGAAAGATCGCCATCCCTGTCAGGTCATCGGGCGTGGCGAAACGGCCAGCGGGCACGCCAGCGGCCACTTCGGCCTTTTTCTGACCGGGGGCTTTGCCTTCCAGCTTGGCAAACATTGCATCAACATGGACCCAATGATCGCCATCCACCACACCGGGGGCGATGGCATTGACGTTAATGCCATGCTTGATCAGGTTCAGGCCCGCCGATTGGGTCATGGAAATGACCGCCGCTTTGGTGGAACAGTAAACCAAAACAAGGCTTTCACCGCGCCGCCCGGCTTGGGACGCCATGTTGATGATCTTGCCACCGTGGCCTTGTGCGATCATCTGCTTGGCTGCCGCTTGCATGGTGAACAAAGTGCCAGCCACGTTGACGGCATAAAGCTTGTCATAGCTTGCGCGGGTGATATCAACCGTTTCGGCCGCATCAAACAGCGCAGCATTGTTGATCAAGATATCAAGCTTGCCCGCTTGTTTGACCACCGCCGCAATTGCCGCATCAATGCTGGCCTGATCGCTGACATCCAGCTGGACGGCATAGGCCTCAGGGCCAATCTCAGTTGCCGCAGCCTGAGCTGCGGCAAGGTTGATATCAGCGATGGCAACAGTCGCCCCCTCGCGCACATAGGCCTCGGCAAACCCACGACCAATGCCGCGCGCGGCACCGGTGATAAGAGCGGACTTTCCAGAAAGACGAGTCATCATTCTATCCGCAAGCCTTTGTCGTCAAAGCGGTGGATCTTATCCGCATCAGGCGTCAGGTAAACCGTATCGCCAGACCGTAGCGCTACCTCACCCGAAACACGGACGGTGATGCCATCGGTCAAGCCCGTGTCATGGACGTAAAAGAACGTATCGGACCCAAGGTGTTCAGAAACGCCGACACGGCCTTTCCATGCACCTTCCGTTGCCGATACCGTCAGATGTTCAGGGCGGATACCGATGGTGGTGGCATCGTGTTTTTTCGCCTCGGCCCCCGCGATCAGGTTCATTTTCGGCGAACCGATGAAGCCTGCCACAAAAATGTTTGTCGGGCGGTGGTACAGTTCAAGCGGGCTGCCAACCTGTTCGATAAAACCTGCGCGCAAAACCACGATTTTATCGGCCATGGTCATCGCTTCGACCTGATCATGGGTCACATAGATCATCGTGGTTTTCAGGCGTGCGTGCAATTCGGTGATTTCCAAACGCATGCCAACCCGCAAGGCGGCATCAAGGTTCGATAATGGTTCGTCAAACAAGAATGCGGCCGGTTCACGCACAATCGCACGGCCAATCGCCACACGCTGACGCTGACCGCCCGAAAGCTGACCGGGTTTGCGGTCGATATAATCGGTCAGGTTCAGGATTTTCGCTGCATTATCAATGCGGCGTTCCTGTTCGGCCTTATCCATCCCCGCCATTTTCAACGGAAACGCGATGTTTTTGCGCACCGACATATGCGGGTAAAGCGCATAGGACTGGAACACCATTGCCAACCCACGCTTGGCGGGTGGGATCATTGTGGCGTCATTGCCATCAATCCGGATCTGGCCACCAGACACATCTTCCAAGCCAGCAATAAGGCGCAGGAGCGTGGACTTGCCACAACCCGAAGGGCCAACAAACACAACAAATTCGCCTTCTTCGATGGTCAAATCCAGCGGAGGAATGACTTCAACGTCACCAAAACGCTTTGTCACCTTATCGAGAGTAATACGTCCCATAGTCTGAGCTCCTTATTTCACTGCGCCGAAGGTGAGGCCACGGACGAGTTGTTTTTGGCTGAACCAGCCCATGATGAGGATCGGGGCAATCGCCATAGTCGAAGCCGCCGAAAGCTTGGCGTAGAAAAGCCCTTCCGGACTAGAATAGCTGGCAATAAACGCCGTGAGCGGGGCCGCGTTGGCGGCAGTCAGGTTCAACGTCCAAAACGCTTCGTTCCAAGCGAGAATAACGTTGAGCAAAATCGTAGACGCAATTCCGGGTATCGCCATCGGCGTCAGAACATAGATGATCTCTTTGCCAAGCGATGCACCATCCATCCGCGCGGCTTCCAAAATCTCGCCAGGGATTTCCTTGAAGTAGGTGTAAAGCATCCAGATGATAATCGGCAGATTGATCAGCATCAGCACGATGACCAGACCAAACCGCGAATCCAACCATCCGAGTTTGATAAAGATCAGATACATCGGATAAAGCACGCCGACCGCAGGCAACATCTTTGTCGACAGCATCCACATCAGGATGTCTTTGGTCCGACGCGAGGGAACAAAGGCCATCGACCATGCAGCAGGCACAGCAATGATAATCCCAAGCAGCGTTGAACCGCCGGCAATGATGACCGAGTTCCACAAGAAGCGCATATAGTCAGAACGTTCCTGCACCACCCCATAGTTTTCGAGCGTCCAGTTAAAGAACAGAAACTTCGGCGGGAAGGCGATAGCATCGGCTTCGGATTTAAAGCTTGTCAAAATCGTCCAAAGGATCGGAAAAAAGATCACAAGTCCGATAGCCCAGGCAAAGGCCGTGTTGATCGCCTTGCGCTTATTAGTGATTGAGCGAGCCATGATATTCCCTCACGAGTCCAGGTTCTTGCCGACAATGCGCATCAGGAAGATGGCGACAATGTTGGCGAGAATGATTGCAAAGACACCACCGGCTGAGCCGAGCCCGACGTTCTGGCTTTCCAGCACCCGTTGGAAGATCAGGTAGGTCAGGGTTTTGGAGCCGAACGCCCCGGCAGTGGTCACGTAGATTTCTGCAAAAATGGACAGCAGAAAGATAGTTTGGATCAAGATAACAACGGTGATCGACCGCCCAAGATGCGGCACGATAATATACCAGAACCGCTTGATCTTTGGCGCACCATCAATTTCGGCGGCCTCCAGCTGTTCGCTGTCAAGCGATTGGATCGCGGTCAAAAGAATAAGGGTCGCAAAAGGAAGCCACTGCCAGCTGACGATCAGAATGATGCTTGAGAGCGGGGCTTGGATCATCCATTCAACGGGTGCGGCACCAAAAAACCGGGCGATATGCGCAAAAAGTCCGTTCACCGAGTCCAGAAACATGTTCTTCCAAACAAGGGCAGACACGGTCGGCATCACAAAGAACGGTGCGATAACAAGAATACGAACAATCCCTTGACCCCACATCGGCTGGTCAAGCAACAAGGCGAGCAAAACGCCCAACGTAACGGTAATAACAAGCGTACCAATTACGATAATCAGTGTGGCCATCACAGCGGGCCAAAACGCGGACGAACTGACAAACCGAACGTAATTGTCAAACCCTGCGAACCCCAGATCACCACCCCGTAACGGCAGATAGTTACGGAACGAGAACCATAGCGTCATAACAAGGGGTACAAGCATCCAACCCAGAAGCAAGATGACGGCAGGGGCCATCATGATGCGGGCTGCAGCACGCGAAGCTTTGGTAGCCATTGGACATTCCTCCCTAGGCAGCACAAATAGCACTATGCCTGCAAGTATAGGTGATGATGGGATAGGTTCAAAACGACTTAGGGGGCGGACGAGCCGCCCCCAGCGTCTTTACGGCAGTAAGGCTTAGTAGCCAGCTGCTTCCATCGCGTCAGTCGCGATAGCCTGTGCTTTTGCCAAAGCTTCTTCAACAGTTTGCTGACCAGCATAAGCTGCCGAGAACTCTTGGCTTACGTCAGTCGCGATGCCTGCGAATTCGGGGATAGCAGCGAACTGGATGCCGACATAAGGCACTGGGTCAACAGTCGGTGCTTTCGGGTCTGCCGACAGGATCGAGTCCAGCGTCATCTTGGCGAACGGCACTTTCTGGTACTCTGGGTTCGCATAAAGCGAAGTACGAGCGCCCGGAGGAACGTTTGCCCAGCCTTCTTTGGCTGCTACCAGATCAATATACTCTTTGGAAGTTGCCCACTCGAGGAACTCTTTCGCCGCAGCTTCTTTCTGGGTGCCTGCTGGAATAGCAAGTGCCCAAGCCCAAAGCCAGTTGGACCGCTTGCCCAGACCGTTATCGGGTGCCAGAGCGAAACCAACATGGTCAGCTACGGTCGAGTCTTTTGGGTTCGTCACGAAAGATGCCGCAACAGTTGCGTCGATCCACATGCCGCACTTGCCCTGCTGGAACAACGACAGATTTTCGTTGAAACCATTGGTCGCGTAGCCGGTTGGGCCGGATTCGTCCATCATGCCTTTGAAAAAGTTGACCGTGTTCGCCCAAGCTTCGCTGTCAAACTGTGGCTTCCAGTTTTCATCAAACCAGCGCGCGCCAAACGAGTTGGACATTGCAGTGATAAATGCGCCGCCCTCACCCCAGCCAGCCTTGCCACGCAGACAAATGCCGTTGGTTTCAGTTGCGCGGTCAGTCATCTTGGCTGCAGCTTCACGGATGAATGTCCATGTTGGCGCTTCCGGCATTTCAAGACCGGCTTTTTCCATCAGGTCCTTGCGGAACATCACCATCGAGCTTTCGCCGTAAAACGGTGCTGCAAACAGTGTGCCGTCATAGGAAAGACCACCAGCCATTGCTGGCAGGATGTCAGCGGCATCGTATTCTGGCGACAAATCGTTCAATGGGACCAACCAGCCGTTTTTGCCCCAGATCGGGGTTTCGTACATGCCGATAGTCATGATGTCGAACTGACCACCTTTGGTGGTGATGTCCGTGGTGACACGCTGGCGCAGGACGTTTTCTTCCAGAGTAACCCACTCAACCGTGTGTCCGGTTTTCGCGGTGAATGCCTCGGTGTAACCCTGCATACGGATCATATCGCCGTTGTTTACGGTTGCGATCGTGATCGTTTCGGCACCAGCAGCGGCACCAAAACCAACAGCCATACCAAGACCGATAGCCGAGCTTAGAATTTTACGTTTCATAGTCATGTAAGTGACCTCCCATTTTTACATGCGTAAAAGATATGGGATAACTTTACGTTCCGTCAAGAAAAACTTTCAGCGTAAAATTTCTGCACAGCAGCATTGTGTCGTTATTATGCGGATTCACGCAATTTTAACACCCCATCAAACAGCATAACCATAGGCTTACCCGCCGTATTGCCAGACACCACTTCACCTCGGATCATGTTAACAAGCCGTGAAACGGACGCCTTACCAATGGCTTCAACGTTTTGCGCGACTGTGGTCAAGGCTGGTGTGGTAAAAGGGCAAAGCGGATAGTCATCATGCCCGGCAATCCGCAACCCGCCCTTAGCGCCGCGCCCCGGCACAAGACCGTGCCGCGCCGCAGCACGAATGGCGCCAATGGCAACACGGTCGTTCACGCACAGAATCGAGCGGTCAATATACTCCCCGCTTGAAAAGTATTGGTCTAGCACGGC
>Ga0213868_10006199_pt1 | contig 10604 bp, 7 predicted proteins | sample PICome_9_FD_160087 | JGI IMG/M metagenome (GOLD analysis project Ga0213868, IMG submission 160087) | Coastal seawater microbial communities near Pivers Island, North Carolina, United States - PICO127 | ecosystem: Environmental > Aquatic > Marine > Coastal | place: USA: North Carolina | collected...
TTTATATAATATAAAATAAGATGGAAGTAGTCGTACCATTATTTGCCTTATCCAGTTTATATTTAATTAATAACCAAAATAAAAAAAAGGATGAAACAGAAGAATTCTCAAATCAACAAGCATTACCTAACACCAATGTAGCAGATATTAATTATTCAAACGAAGACCCAAATGAAACTGAAAATACATCAAATTTATCTGTAAATAATCGTTATGATAATGGCGGTGGGGTATATACTGATAAATATTTTAATCAGCAAAAAACTAGCTCTAAGGGTGGAACTGAATATATGTCTTTAGACGGTAGTAAAGTTAACGGAGATTATTTTCAACACAACAATATGGTCCCTTTTTTCGGAGGACATTTGAATACAAGTTCTGAACGCGAACAAGCTAATGAAAGTATTTTAGACAATGCTACTGGATCTGGTTCTCAATTTATTAAAAAGCAAGAACAATCACCATTATTTTCACCAGGTGAAAATTTACAATGGGCTAATGGTATGCCTAATCAAAGTGACTTCATTAAATCACGTATTAACCCCAGTATGAAAATCGCAAATGAAAACCCATTTACACAAGAAAGAGTTGCACCTGGTCTTGGATTAGGTTATACAACTGAAGGTTCGGGAGGGTTTAATTCTGGTATGGAACAACGTGATTTATGGAAGCCTAAAACTGCGGATGAACTACGTGTCGCTAATAATCCCAAAGCAGGTGGTAATATGGTTTATGGATATGAAGGTCCAGCTAATAGCCATATTAAGAACATTGCCACTCAGGAACAAATGGGTATTATGGAAAAACATCGTCCGGAACGTGCTTTTGAATTAGATACCAGAAACGTAGAAGGGTTTTCTAATGGTGAACGTGATATTGGTCGTTTATTTACAACTGGTGGAGCTGAAAAAGGCCAAACCATGCGTGGAGTACCAGTCGCAAAACATGTATCAAGACCTGAAACCGCAGTTTCATATACTGGTGCTGCCGGACATCAAAATGACGGAACCTATGTTCCAGGTGAATACATGGAGTCTACAAATCAACAGTTAGGTGCTCCACAAATGGGTGCTGCAAGTGCACAAGGTAAATACCTACCTACCGAATCTGATTATGGCATCAAATCCAAACAAGCTTATCCCAATAACAGAAGCGCAAACAAACAAGATAGTTATTTTGGTATGGTTAGTGGAAGTATTGGAGCAGCAGTCGCCCCTATTATGGATATTTTACGTCCATCCAGAAAAGAAAATGTGATTGGTACATTAAGACCTTACCAAAATCCTGGTACTAATGTTCCACAATCATACATTTTCAACCCATCTGATAAATTACCTACTACTATGCGTGAAACTACAGAAAACTCAAAAAATCATCTTAATGTCAATGCAAACCAAAATGGTGGTGGTTATCAGAGTACCGCGCATCAAGTGTCTCATACAACACGTAATGAGACTGGTGATTTTTACTACTCAGGTGTAGCAGGTGCAGGTGATGGAACCAGACAACCATCATCATATCAATCTGGCTACAATCAACGTAATAATGATATTAAATCAAGCACCATAGATGGATACATGGTAAAAGGTAACATGTCATTAATGAACACCAAGATGAATGTTCGTCAGGTGTCTCGTGATGAAAAACTCAAAAATTCAAGAGAAGTATCTGGTACAATGCCTTATAAATCACCTGACGCAAATACGATGGGGCGATTATCCGGCAACGAGAAGGGACTCTATTCTAATATTCAAACAGATAGAACAAACCCTGAATTTTTAAATAACTTGAAATCTAATCCCTATGTTTTAGACCACCGTAAAGCACTCTAATTTGTAAATATGTACACATATATATATATTTACAAATCGTTTACATCAAGTAGGATGTATATATTAATAGACCAGTTACATTATCACTATCTATATTTATAATAATTTTTTGTTCGGGTTTAGCTTCAGTCGCATCTGATATGGACGCACTACCTATTTTATCACCGGTTTCATCATAAATATTGCCTGATTGAATTATGTTAATACATTTATTACCTACATCCATACCAGCTATTTCACATTCACTCTCATCCAGTTTTTTACAGGATTCTCCAAATGCGTCTTTATTGTAACCAAAAACAGTTCGTGATCCCTTTTCTGTATAGTTTGAAATATCATCCGTCGTTAATATTCTATTTGGGTTTCCGTCTGGCTGTGATTTGCTTTTATTTGAAAAGAAATCGCCCCATAAATTAATCATTTGATTCGTTTGTTTAGTATTATTTGTTATTTCTAATTGAAACTTTTTTGGAAACATATCTTTTGTAGTAGGAGTTATTATTATAAAGTTGTTGTTCGGTTTGGCTTTATCTAATTTGATATTTATATTACTATTCCTATTTTCAGTGTATTCACTATACGCCGTATTATTACTAATCGTTATTTTACTGTCTACTTCGTTTATGTATTTTTTCTTATTATTATAAATTTCATTTAACGATTTATTACGGGGTATATATTCATCAAATGTAGATGTTGGTAATTTGTTGTCTGGATGATTCACCGATAAGGTTGTAACCGAGTAACTGGGTTCGTCTATAACGCCTACCGATTTTGGGTCTACATCTAACATATATACATCACTTTTTGTACTACTCAACACTTTTGATTCAATTAATGGCTTTGTAAAATCAAATAACTTAGCATATCCAGCCATAGTACCACCTAAGTAAGGATTTTTTGGTTTAGCTGGCAAATTATATTTTATGCTTTGTGTTGTTGGTGTTTGGTTTTCAATGGTAAATTGTAATTTAATATCTGCTATATTCGGTGGAGATGACGGAGGTTTCGCAAGTTCGGTTTGTTGTTTTTTTAATTCAGCTTTTCCTTCCTTTTTCATTTCTTCGGGCGTTTTACATCCAAATGGACCATCACAATTAGTCCCGATTTCGTACATTTCATCTAAATTTTCAATATATTTATCATCACGGGAAAAATACCAAAATGACACCAAACACAATGTTATTAAAATTAGAAAATATGTTCCATTTCGGGTTGTTAATTTCATTAAATACTTATAATATATAACTATTTAATATTTTCAAAATCAATCTATATTAGAGATTTGTAGTATACCCTATGTATAACAATATTCCGGTTGCTCCTGTATAGTTCTCAATATTCATTTCTATAGTATCGGTTGAATTATTCGGTTGTCTATTGGTTTTTGTAACGTGACCGATTTTACCGCCCTTGTTATCAAATATAGGACCGGCCTGGATTACGTTGATTATGTTTTTACCTACATTTAATTTGTTTATATTGCATTCTTTTTTGTCTTTAATGAAACACCCCTCTGTAAATATCTGTTTATCATAGGTAAACATTGATATATCTTCGGATACATTCGTATAACCAGACAGATTATGCGGACCAATTACCGTATTTGAATTACCAATTGGACGTGATTTATTTTTGTTTATGTATGTATCTCCCCATAAATCAAATTGCATTTGATTTTCTTCTACGTTATTTTCGATTGTTAATGTGAAATTGTCCGGAAACTCCACCGCAGTTTTGGGGGAAATTACAATAAACCTATTTTGGTTTACCACATTCGCGTTCTTATGCATAACCGGATTAAGTGATTCAAATCCTATTTGTTTGGGGGTATTTTCGTTAAATATAGTAGATCGACTATCTAATATGAGCCCATCCGTCGATAATGATGTTATTGAATATTCTATATGGGCTGGTATTCCATTTCCCTTATCTAATTGTTTATCTGCGGATAGTTTACTATCACTTGTTAAAGATACAATTAATTTTGGGGAACTATCGTTATTTTCAATACCTTCCTTATAATCATTTTCCTGTTTATTAACAAAATAACGTATTAATAGAGCAGTTAATATTATTATTAATATGCAACATATGATGGTATTTATAGTTGGATTGTTTCGTAGCATGTCTTATACATTAGCGAAAGATTTATTATACAATAATTTTTCTATATATAATACCTAAATGGAGAATAACTCTATATCAAAGGATATGTTTGGAATTATGAAAGTATTTTATAATAATCTGAATTAAACAATCAAATTATTATAGCAAATATGATAACAAGTAGCTCCTACCGAGATTCGAACTCGGGTTTGTTGAGTTTTGTACACGTAAACATAATTTATGTAAAATGTATTTCAAAGTCAACAGTGATAACCACTACACTATAAGAGCAAATAGACCAACCCGGTACCACTATATTTTTAATGGGAAATATTGAAACCATTATGATGCGAGAAGTGGGGTTCGAACCCACGCGCATTATGCACCAGGTCTTAAGTCTGGCTCCTTAGACCACTCGGACATCCTCGCATAAAACAGTTTAAAGACATATTTAGGTCTAGCCCCCAGAGAGACTTGAACTCTCGACCTTGTGCTAAAAAGGGCCTATATACGGTCTTACTAAGCACACGCTCTAACCACTGAGCCATAGGGGCTGGCGGGAATCTTCAAAAATGTTATATTGAAGCTCCCTACCGGAATTGAACCGGTGACAGCTACCTGCCAAGAATGTTTAACACATTACAAGGGTAGGAGCTCTACCACTGAGCGAACTGAGCTCAGAATATTATCTACACTATCTACACTATCTACCCCACAAACTATATAGTGAAAACGTCTTTATATCATTTATTTATTTATATTTTCTTTATCAATAGTTACTTCTCTGAGAACATTCTTCATTACTTTATCCTCAAATAATCTGGTTTCTTCTTTTCCACATCCGCCAAGTGATGATTCAGAATATTTAAAAAACTTTTCGTAGTTTTCGGTTCCCATTATACCCACATCAGGAGTTGAATCATACCATATTGGACGCATTCTTTCGTTTTTGTTAGCTACTCCTTTAACTGCATTACGTAGCTTGACTTTATCCTCATCTTTTTCCCATTTACCCTCATCCTTAATATAAACCGTTTCACGCTTCAAATCCGTACAATGGAGTGGACGGTCATGGATTTCCATTTCGTTTATACGTTCTACGATGATATTTGAAATGCCATCTATGAATCCACGTTCTCCGGTTTCTATAAAATCTTGTATGGATATATTGATGGATTTTACAAAGTCTTTTAATGTCATTGCGTTCTTGCATTTCTCGTTTAGAAATACATTTAGATTGAATTTATTGTTACTGTTTATATTCATGTTGTTGTTATTATTACCCATGTTTCCTGCCATTTCCATCATTTTCTGATTTTGTTCGATTAGTAATTGTTTGAATTCATTATTTTGTTTTACTAATTCAAATATTGTATTAGATAATACCTTTACATCAGCACATTGTTCTTCATTTACGGCATCTTCGTCTGGTACATCTTCAGTAACATCATTATGTTCTCTATACGTACATGTTTTTTTGTGTTTCCATAATCCAGAATGAAATTTATATTCATTATTGCATATTTCACATTTATATACCTTGGACCTTTTTGAACTATTTTCAGTATTCTCATGTATTCGTATATGTTTAGTGGTTAATATATGTCTATCATATTGACTTTTTCGCAGGGTAGTATAGTCACATTTTTCACACTGATACACATTGTGTTTTTTAAGAACTTTATATGTATCCATTGTATTCCCAATATATATAATTAGAATACACAATAAAGTTCCTAAATACGTTACACCCTAATATACTTATTTTTATATGGTAACACAATTTATCAATAAAATACGTAAATGACTGCGTATGCGTCTAACACCGTTTTTTTGAGAAACCCTTTTACAATTTCTCATCCAGGATTTTCATTTTGGACATTTATTTTATGTCCAATTTCAAATTCTTTAACCAATTCTTTTTCAACATTTTATAAATATTCAGCATAAAACTATGTAAATATATAGGTAATATTGTAGTTTAGTAATCTAATCAATGATATATACTATGGATCCCAAAATTCAAGACATCTTAAACCGTGAAATCAGGAGACAAGATACAACTGTCGAGTTAATTGCGAGTGAAAACTTTACAAGCGAAGCAATAATGAAGTTAAGTGGCTCTGAATTCACTAATAAATATTCCGAAGGATACCCAGGTAAAAGGTACTATAATGGATGCGAACATACAGATGAAATAGAGCAATTAGCAATTGATACACTGAAAGAACTATTTGGTGCTGAATTTGCCAACGTTCAACCACACTCAGGTGCTAACGCGAATACAGCGGTATATCAAGCCCTAATAAAACCAGGTGACAAAATACTCGGAATGGACTTAGCATCAGGAGGACATTTAAGTCATGGTAGTTCTCCGAATATTTCAGGAAAAATATATGAAGCACATTCGTATGGGGTTGATGAAAATGGTCTTTTGGATTATAAGACAATTCGCGAAGAAGCTATCAAGGTTCAACCAAAGGTTATTGTAGCAGGGGCAAGCGCGTACCCAAGAGTTATTGATTGGTCTATATTCAGAAAAATAGCAGACGAAGTTGGTGCCTATTTATTGGTTGATATGGCACATTATGCGGGTTTAATCGCAGGAGGGGTATATCCAAATCCATTACCCTACGCAGATATAGTTACCAGTACAACACATAAAACATTAAGAGGACCAAGAGGAGGAGTAATTCTTTGGAATGATAAAAAATTCACACGAAAAATTAATAGTGCTATTTTTCCAGGAACTCAAGGTGGTCCATTAATGCATATTATTGCTGCCAAAGCACAATGTTTTATTGAGGCATTGCAACCTGATTTTACAGAATACGCAAAACAAATTGTACTTAATTCCAAAGCGATGGTAGAAGTATTTGTAAAAAATAACTTTAAAGTCCAAACAAATGGAAGTGATAGTCATATTATTTTAATGGATTTAAGTAAATCTGTATATAGTGGTAGAGAAGCTGCCGATCTACTTGAAAAACACGGAATTACTGTTAATAAAAACGGTATTCCAAATGACCCAAGGTCGTTTATAGAAACTTCGGGTATTCGGATCGGTACATCTGCTGAAACAACCAGAGGACACAAAGAAGATTGGTTTAAAGCGTTGGCCGAACAAATTGTTGAAATTCTGAAATAAATATCGTAAAATTAACATATCAAAAATGTAACAATATATTACTAATGCCATTATCCAAACTAATAAAATCATATGACCTAATACCAGGCAGAAGGTATATGATTGAGATTCAATGGAATTTAACTAACGATTTAAGAATATCAAATAGTAACTACACGATTGGTACATTCTTAGCTTCAAATTACATTCGTGGTCGTACGTATTCGTATGATACTGGGTTACAAGTGTTATTATCTCGTTCACGATTAGAAACAGAATTTAATATTGACGGAAATAAAACCATCGTGAGTTCTGTTAATAAATTTTATGAAGTATTAACTCCACCAAAAGATATTATAGAAAAAGCACACAAAATATTTACACTTCCTTTACCCAACGCTATTAAGAAGTATATATGCAAATATATAGCATTCACAAAAGATTTATATTATCGCCCACGACCAACATAATATTGTAAGGAAACCAATTACGCATATCTGATTTACACCATTGGATATGCGTAATTGATAATACTTCTAAGTATACATATTTAGAAAAATATGTATACACCTATTATGATGAATTTTAACATAATTACGTCAATTTGTCGTGGAGGTGGAATTGGATACAAGGGATGTGTACCATGGATGAATTCACCCACATATACTATGTTATTTACCAAATTAACTCATGGTAATGGAAATAACGCAGTATTAATGGGTAATAATACATATGATAAATTAATGGTAACATATTGTAAACCACTTGGCGGAAGGTATAACCTAGTATTGAGTAAAGAAACATATGAAGACAGATATTCTCCATATGGGAACGTAGATTACTTTCATAATATCAATTCAGTTATATCACACTGCATGGAAACTAAATATGATGATGTTTGGATTATAGGCGGGGGGCAATTATTTTCACATTTCTTAAATCAATCAAAAATCCCAATAAAAAACATTTATTTTAATTATATTAATAAAGACTATAAATGTGATACGTATATACCAATGCGATTTAATGAAAATGACAAATTTGAAACATTAGATACACAAATATTGAATAATGTAGAACAGTCCATTATCAAATTTGATTATAACAGAGTTCCGGTTTAATCACAAACAAACAACGAACACATATTATTTGCCTCTGTATTTATAAGAGGCTTCTGAAATAATCTTGTAATCATTCCATCATCCCTGAAACGTACTGTATAATCTTGTTGAATATGATTTCTGCCAATGCGTCCCATAGCTTGTAATGTTTTTTGAGGAGTCATTTTGGTTAGGTCTTTGCCAATAAACCCATGACAGAACTGATAATTTGTTCCATAAATATAATCACTTGACGCAATAATAATAAATAGTTTCTGTTCTTCGGCAAGACGTTTCATGATTTCCATATAATTAATATTTGGATTCTCAATAAACATACCAATACCCAATAGTAGTAATACTTTAAGATGATTACTAATATTTAGCTGCATAATTTCTTTTGATGTAATATCATCAATATTAGATACAAATGCGTTTTCATGAATTTCGCCATCAGGAGACCATATATTTTGATGTGGTCGTGTATTCGGAACATACATAGCATCTAAGGTAACCAGTTTAATTTCTTTTCTTAGTTTTTTAATTTCATTGTCAAACTCCTGAGATTCTTTACATAATCGTCCACTTTCTCTGACTGTCTTGGATTCATCATAATTGCTATTTTTAGTTTCTTTGGATAATATTTCACCTTCTAAAAATTCGATTCGCTTAATCAAGTCGGCATTCTTTGTAATTCTGGATAAGATAATTTCAAATACAGATGGTTGTATATTTGTTTGTTGAATATAAAACTTACCAATTTTATCTACGTCGTCTGCCAGGAAAATAGTAGGCCCATCAGTTAATGTGTAAGCATCTGAAGTTGTAATGGAAATACCAGTTGACTTAGACGTTTCAAATTTCATTGTTCGCGCGCTTTGTAAGTATTTATATAATTTACTCCATCCATCTTCATCAATCTGAAATAATAAGTCAAGATAATACTCTTTTAATTTATTCATAGTAATATTTGTGATATTCCCTGTAAAATAGTTGTCAATCATATAATCGTCATCAATCAGATCTTGGGAATTAACATACTCAATAAATTTGATAATTTCACGTAAATCAAAATATCGTAGAAGAGTTTTATTTGATTCACAATAACGGGCACATCTTATCATCTCAGAATGTTCTTCATATAGATAATGTGGTAAAGCACAATATCCTGACTTATCCAGAATTGAAATTGATTTACGGCAATCATAGCTTGTAATTGTATGTACTTCCGCATTTTCAAATGTAGCTTGAAAATCATGAAATACTGGCAATAACTCTTCTTGTGTTGGTAATGTAGCACATGACAAAACCAATGTGGGAATCTTGTTATTTACCCAGTTGGAATGAATAGTAGAATGTAATTCATGTTCTTCATAATCCATCGTAATAGTGGGTTCATCCCAATAAGTAATAATATTTTCAGCTTCATTAAACGCTAACATATAATGCATTGCTGTAATGTAAGATTGAACGTCGCATATCATAATTTCTACATTGGTTCCCACACTATTATCCACTTTGCCAATTCCACCTGAACGCCTATTGCGTGTATAATCTACTGCTGAGAAATAATGTAACCTGATATCAGATGCGGTATCACATCCAAATGCGAATGCGACTTTCTTTTCCATTGTAATAGCAGCTTTAGCCAGAGCCAGACCAATATGTCGTGCAACACATACAAATATAATTCTGTAGTTTTCAGAAAGACCAATAGGAGTGAGGGTTTTACCTGTACCTGTAGGAGCAGTATATAATACCAACTTAGGAACAAATCCATCAGATTGGGGTCTACACATATTATAGATTTGTTTCTGATGTTGGAATAGTGTTTTGTCTTCATATTTCAAAAGATGTGGATTTTTTTCAATAAATTCATATGCGTTGGTAATGATTTCACTGGTCTTGGTAAATGAATTCACATAGCTGATAATTTTGTCCATAATATCAACAAAATGTGTATTCAATCCTGGGATAGTAGCTTTTCTTAGTTGTAGAAGAGTATATAAATAGAATGAATGTTTTTGTTTTCGTTTGTATACATGTTTAAGTAAATTATGTATCATTTCATGTAATACGTATTCGAATATGTATTTTTTATTTTCGTTTATTTTTAATTCGAGATTTTCAATACGTAGTTTGTCAATACTTTTCATTGTTTTTAACTTTCCACCAGATCCTGGAAAATCAATATTAAGTAATTCTTCCGAATTTTTACCATATTTTTGTATAGTTTCTTTTAAGTGAGCTTCAAAATATTTTTGAAATAATAATAATTCTGTACCAGAGTTCTGTTCTATTTTTACAAACGAGAACAATGATTGTTGAGAATTGGTATGTATATCAACATCGTGATACCCTTTTTTTATCATTTGTAAAATTTCCTTTTCCTGGGAAGAAACAGGTATTTCAATTGATTCCCATTCAGATTTTACT
>Ga0213868_10006200_pt1 | contig 10603 bp, 8 predicted proteins | sample PICome_9_FD_160087 | JGI IMG/M metagenome (GOLD analysis project Ga0213868, IMG submission 160087) | Coastal seawater microbial communities near Pivers Island, North Carolina, United States - PICO127 | ecosystem: Environmental > Aquatic > Marine > Coastal | place: USA: North Carolina | collected...
CTGCGTCTCCCGCAGGGGTAATTAGATGATACGGATCTGGTAGTATATTTTGAATTGCCATAATTATTGGTTCCTAACCGCACCACGTGGGTACTTACTAAAGGGATCTGGGCCTCCTGCAGAACCTTGGTAGGACTCTACATTTACGTTCTCTAAAAAGGACTCTCCGTGAGCATTTGCTGCTTCACGGATTATGCCTACCAAATTACCCCGTTGAGAGTTTAGCACATCTTCGATTCCTCTTGAGTCAATTGCATTGATTGTGAAGGTCACGTTTGTTGAACTGCCCATAGTCGCAGTATCATCTGCAGGGGTTATACGCCCTGGACGTTCTGGAGTAAAAATCTCGGGCCCTTGTTCGCCTACCATAAAGGATGTATTACCTCCTGTCGCCCTATATTTCATTCCAGTAAAGGCAGAAGGAGTGTAGTTAGTCATACCACTACCAACACCTTGTGCTCCACGAGCATAACCTAATTCTCCAGAAGGGCTACGAGCTTTGGCTAGATCTACTGAGTTCTGCCTGTTACCTACTGATACTGTACTGGGCATAGATGTGTCAGAAGAACTTCCGCCTCCTTGAAAAGAAGTACCAGCAATAATACCTAACTGAGCTGCACCCATCGCCCCCATCATAGTTGCCAATGCAATATTCCAAGGCCCCCAAGGTTTAGAGCCTAGAGCTCCCATAACGGCACTTGCTGTACTAATTATCGCGCCTGCCATCTGCATTTTTTTGTTCACTTCAAAGGCTTTTCGTGCTGCAGCCTCTTTTTTCTTTTCTAGTGCTTTTATCCTTGCGACACTCTCTGCAGATTTTCCATCTCGTTTCTGCTCTGCTGCTATCTCGGCATCTATTCCTGCTATTTTCGCTTTTGAGCTTGCGGCTAACATACCACCTACAGCACCTATAGCAGATCCTACAGCGGATAGTTTATCTGCGGTGGTTGCTGTTCCTGCATTCATTTTATCTGCCAGAGAACCAAACGCATCTCCAATAGCCAAAGAACCTGCAGTAATTGCAGCTACTAATTCACCTTCAGGCCCTAATTTTTTTAAGTCTTCTATCATTGGGCTAAGTTGAGATCCCATAGCCTGGATTTTATCTCCAAAATTTGTTTGCTCTATACCTGTATCTCCTAATATAGGGGCGCCCTCTGGAGTTTTCTTATCTAGAGCTGCGAAACCTCCTGCTTCCTGAAAGCTCTGTATTCTAGAAAGGCCTGTATCACCCTTCCCCGCAGCCGTTATAGCCGCTTGAGCATTTACATCTTGAGCAGTATAAAAAGAGGTTATTGCTTCCCTTGTACCAATACCGGCCGCTTCTTCATTTAAGCTTTTCTGGGCTTGTATCAAGTCCTCTATAATAGTTTTTTGTTCATTTAAATTCGCCACTGCTGCTTTTCCAGCCTCAGTTCTTGTATCAGTTTGAAGTATTAGTAAGTCTAAACTTAATAGCTGCGACTTTTGCTCTTTTTCGGCAATGGAATTTTTTATCTCCTCTTCCTTTCTGACAAACGCTACTCTAAGGTCATATTCGGCTTTTAATCCTGCGACATTCTGTGCTCCAGTAATTTCAAATTTACCGGTTTTCGCTAAAGTGGCTAACTTATTATTATAATCCGTTAAGGCTTTAGTATTTTCAAATGAATTTTTTGCGCTCTGTAAAGAGGTTTTTAAAGTGTTAAGCTCTTTAGCACCATTAGAGGCTTCATGTTGTAGCTCCACTAATTTATCCCTGATTTTTACAAAAGGCCCTGCATTTAGATCATTTTCCATAATAGAGACAACTTCGTCAAGCGTTACACCAAATTGTTGTAAATCTATGGTTTTACTTTTTATCTCTTTAGCCAAGAGAGCTTCAAATGTAACTTCGCCTTCGCTATCTGCAGCTGTTTTAGCAAGGGATTTAACAGCTGCAGATACTCCGTCAACATCCGCTATAAGTCCTGTAAATTTATTACTCTTTAGGGCAGATCTTGAAAACTCTCTAAGATTTTTTGAACCTTGTGCAACGTTTTCTGCAAACTTATTAATTGAATCTGAAGCCGTTTCAGCTTCAATAGCAGCTACCTGCAGCTTACCGCTAATCAAACTAATTGTTTTTTGAAACTCGCTTGCGCGCTCTGCGGAAGAAAGACTAGCTAGGTCAAGCTTTGCGAAAGACTCTGTTATAAAGTCTGCAAAGTTATCTTTGCCTACGCTTTTTAAAATAGCGGCGGCGGCATCGGGACTAGTCTTTTCTATCTCTTTGAAGGCGTTCGTAGTGGCATCTGTAAAATTATCCATTTTTGTTTGCCACTTGGCTTTGTCAAATGAATCTGTAGTCTTATTCACAAATTCGGTAATAGGGTTATCTTTAAAAAACTCAGATAATTTACCGCCAGAGAGTCTGTCAAAAGTATCCCAAGCCTCTACTATTTCAGTTGAAAAGTCTTTTATCCCACTAGTTAAGCTCTCTAATTGACCAGTAAATTTTGCAAATATTGAGCTACCAATATTACTAATCCAATTTCCTATAACGCCTAGTAGTCCTATATCTTGGTTTTGGAGTTCAGTGCCCAAAGACTTTATAGCGGAACTAAATTCAGTAACTATACCAGCATTGACTTTTAGTTTGTTAGCGTAAGCTTGTACCTTCGCTGCGGAATCCGCTTGTGCGATAGCTGCTTCCAAAGTTGCCTCTGTTAAGCCTTTGAGTCCTGCTTCGTTTATAGCTATCTGAATATAGGAGGCTCTAAATCCTGTTTCTAAGGTATCGTTAGTTTTAACTAGCTGTTCCATCTTCTCTGTTAAACTGCTAGTTACTTGTGACAGTGCTTTTTCAGCCTCTGTAGGTTTACTAAACCATTGATATAAGGAGACTAAACTTTCAACAGCTAATCCTGCAACAAATATTATCTGTCCTATTAGAGGTATTGCATTAATAAGTGCTGCTCCAAATAACCGCGCACCAACACCCGCTGTTCTAAATGCTCCGAATATTTTTTGGCCAAGACCTGGCCAAAAGTTACTAGTTTTAGCAAATTCTGCCATGCCTTTTGACTGATCTGCGCGAAACCTTCCAAAACCTTCTCTTGCTAAGTTATACTGATTAGTTAAACCTCCTATACTATTGCTTTCCATAGCCATACTTTCTAACGTACTTTCTACTGCTTTCTCTCCTTCATGAATACCCGCCGCTAAAGCTGACTTACCGGAGGTGGAGCCTCTTCCTTGCTCAGCCATCTGTACTTTAAGAATCTTGTTTTTAAGCTGGTCTAGTTCTTTTATTCTTTGTTTATGTGCATCAGTGTTTATAGTTTTATTTTTCTTGGCTATAGTCTCTGTCTGTTTTCTTAGAGCCTGTACTTTACCTAGAGCAGTTTCAAAATCCTTAGCTTCTGCTGTATTTTTCTTAAGAGCGGATTTAAGCTTAGTTATTGCCGCAAGATCAACACCTTTTTTAGTTTTAGGTAAAGTATCATCTCTTACAAAAGCTATCTTTTCTTTTTGTGCAAATTTTTTCCCTGCCTTTGCCTCTTCTTGTGCCATTCTTTTTGCAGAGTCTGCTACTAGACCTTGTTTTTTAGCTACTTCAGTTAAAGTAGGTAGGAGAGAGCTGGCGAGAGTTGAGCCAAATAATATTAATACCCCAAGTAGTGCCATAGTGTTAGAAGCCAAAAAAGATATTGCAGGGCCTAGTACGGTACTGAATATATTAAGTGCTGTATCAGATATTTTTTTGAAATTAGCAGCTAACTTGTCATAGGGGTTTGTATCTATAGAGTCCCCTATCTGACCAAACTTTAGAATACCCTGTGACAAAGTAGCATTTAAAAAGGCTTGTCTTCTTTCGGTTTGAGTAAGCTCACTTCCTGCTTTACCTAAAGTATCCGCATACTGTTCTACAGCATCGTCCAAGCGCACGAAAATACCCAATTCATCTAAGATTTCAGGTTCTAATTTTGCAGTACCCCGTACTAAACGATCTAAAGCATCTGGAAGGTCTCTGCCCAAGGCTATAGAGGCACCCTTAGCTACTCTTGTAAGACCCTCCATCTGATCAGTAGAGAAACCTGCACTGAAGCCCATAGCAGCTACTCTCATCGATTGATTAGCTGAAACGGCTTCGTTAGTAATCGACTGAATACTATTAACCATTATAGAAGCAGTTCTTCCAGAGCTATTAGCAAGTCTATTAAAACCCTCTTCTAGTTGGGATAACTGTGCGGCTCTTTGCAAGCCTCCGAATGCTGCAGTCAATGCAAATATGTTAGCAGCAAATGTAGCGTATGCAGCAACAAGACCACTGCTTCCTCCTAAACCGGAGTTCATTTTTGAAAAAGCTTTAGTACTATTAGAAGTAGCTCCCGCTACCCCTTTCTGCGCTTTATTGTATCTGTCAGAAGCACTGGCCGCTTCATTAGTGGCTCCCGCCACCTTTTTTGCTTTTTGCGATATTTTTTCTAAGCTGCCGTCATCATTTACTTTATAAGTGACTTGGATTATATTATTGGGCACTAGTGTTTTCTCTTTAGCTTATCATACTCCCTTTTTAGTTGTTCGGAAGACTGTTTGATAGCCCTTGAGTCTAGCCAGTGAAGTATTTCGAGAAAAAACTCTTTATCTTCAATACCATAGACTTCAATATAATGTTTAAGACTTGTGTAATCTTTTCCTACATAACCTATATCAGGAAAAACTCTATCCCCAAGCATATTAAATGTATTTATTGCAACTTGTACTATATCTGGAAAATCTTCCCAGTCAGGAGGAATTTCATTTTCATTAGGTTCTTTATTTAGCTGCTCGCACATAGATAAGTATCTATCGCGAGTCATCTTTGACTCAAGATTCTTGTACATCCTCTCCAGGCGTTCTATTGTCAGCTCCTTTTCCTCCGACACGAAAGTTATCTAGATCAAAGACTACCTCGTTGAGCCAGGTATCAAATTCATTAGAAGAAGAAACTAGTACTTCAGCATTTTCGCTTGTATACTCTAGCTCTTTTGACATATCCTGACCTTCAGTATCAATTAACAATAAGGTTTCAAGATGCTCAAGAGTTAAGCCTTTCCAGCTTTTAACAGTAGAATGGGTAAATTCTTTTATAAATTTATCCTCATCCAAACTTTCTACAATCTGTCTACTTTTACGGTCGAACTTCTGCACCGTACATCGTTTTCGCAGCCCAGTCAACTCTTTACGCGAAAGGTTGGCTACTTCTACGGAAAAATCCGTCAGTCCCGGAAAATCAATCCAAACTGATTTGGTATCGACTACTAGTTTTTTTAAATCCATTACTATGTGTTCCTATTAAAGTTTATTTATGATGCTTGATAAAGCTGTTGAATTATCTGTAAGTCTCCAATCAAATTCTTGTGTAAATAACGAACCTACATTTAGTCGATTAGTAAACGAACAAGTTGGAATATTGAAGTCAAAACCATATAAAGTTCCGCCAATATTTTGACCTACTTTTATGCGTAATGAAGTATTTTTATTCCAATTTTGTACTGTACTGGAGTTAGTATCAGTAATATATTGTCCAATATTTCCTGATAATACTCTTTTTTGTATTGTAAAATTAGTCGGATACATAGAGCTAGCGTTATCTATTGCTTCTATACCTTTATTAACCGTTGTATAAGCGTTCCAGCTAATATCGTTTTGTAGCTCTACAGATAATTTATATACACAAGAAGACAGGTCTTCTTGACTAATTTCTACTGTTTGTTCTATTGCCTGTAAAAATGTTTTAGTTGCTGCCCTAGGTTGGGGGGTTCCTGGTATATCAAAACTATCTAGTTTTGATAATTTAGATCCTTCGCCAGAGACTTCAATAGTGAGCAACGTTCCCTTTGTCATGCTAAAGGAGCCGTTTGTAAAGACTGCAGTTTCTACTTTAAAAACTGATTCTTCTGTTGATATGTACAGATCTACAGTACTATAGTCTAGTAGCCTATCTAATACTATTTGTACAGAGGCATCTCCCTCTTTTAACATTGGCACTACAAATGAGAAATTAGCTGGATTTGCTTTACTAATATTGGAGGCTTCAAACATGTTTTGGTTATGCAAAGTTTTAACAGAATAGCTATTCTCTGTAAACGTTTGACTAAAAGATATATCCTCTATATCTATATTATATTGTAAATTATTATGCACAATATATAGACTAGACTCTTTTTTAAAGTTAAACGTGGCCATATCCCTTTGTTACCATTAGGAACTAAATGTTCCTGCTTTTTTAATTATAGGTATAGTATATTTCAGTGGAGGAGAAAAGTCAAGAGATATTTTTAAGAGGTGTATGAAAAAAGGGGCCGAAGCCCCTTTTTACCAAGTACTATTACTATTGAGAGGTGGCCCCTACATAAGTAATTGTTAACTCATCCGTATCTGAGATATCTGAAGGTAGGGCTGTAAAATTAGCCTCTACAGAGATTACATCCTCAATTGAATGAGTTGGTAGCTCTAACATAGCTTGTGGCATGTTAATACGAATAGCGGGAGAGGTACCTGTACCGCCCACATCAAAGAGTAACTTGAAGGAGTTCGTTACCAAGGTATTAGCAAGTAGCAAGTCCTCAATAAGATCACCACTGGAGTCTGCAGAACTATCTAAGTAGCAAGTGAAACTACCAGAGATTGAGCGTGAACCCATTACTGGTGCTAGTGGTTTATTTACAATACCTAGAGTTTCTGGGGTTACGAAAGATACTTCATTTGTTAAAGCCACGCTTCCACCAGTCAAAACTACACTATAAGAAGTGGCCGAAATGCCTGCTTGGCCCGGTGCTGGAGTGATGCTAAGTTGTGTAAGCCTATTGCGAACAAAATTATTAGTATCTGAGATACCAGTAAGAATCGCACCACTTACATCAGGAGGAGAAATAGGCTCAAGTAAAGTCTGTGCTTGACCGCTCCAACTAACTGTGGTGATGCCTTCAATGTCAAAGTCCATAGAGGCTTCTGTAAGAACAGCAGTACCTAACTCGTACCATAAATCTACTGGGCTACCCTGTCCTGCATTGCCAGGAAACTTAAAGTAAATAGTACCAGTAGGAAATACGAGTTTATTAGAGCTATTAAAATCAATCTTAGCTCCTACAATATCATCTCCAGCCGCCGTTGTTATTTGAGTGATGCCATCTGCCCAGCCAACTGCGGCGCTAGTATAATCCGTGGCTTCAATACCTGCGAACATAGCCCATAAAGCTTCTTCCACTGCGTGATGAACGTCTACACCAGCGTTATCCACTGTGTATGGACGCGCATATGTAGAAAAGCTAAACTCTGCAGGAGCTACTGAATCCGTGAATGTTCTTTTACCACGTCGACTGACGTTACTAGCATCAGAAAACTCTGCTAGTGTTACATCTGTTGTGTTAGATGCCTGTGAAAAAGAGAATCCATTAAGTACCGGTACTTCCCATATAGTGCTACCGAAACTTAAGTATACTTTTACTTCACGACTTAAGTGTAAATTTGCCATAGTTTATCTCCTATGTTATCTTGAAAAGACATGGACTTGAACGTTTGTTCCTGCCAGTATTTTCTAGTATCGAACCTCAATTTGCATTTCTGCAACACCATAAGGTTCAAGTACACCTTCATCAGTATCAATACCGATAACTGTGATTTGTTGAGTGTATTGAGTAACACCATCTTTATCTTTAAAAGGTAATCTAGAGTTTTCCTCAATAACTGTTTCTACGTCTTCTAACAAAGTTTCTAGTGCCAGTACCGCATCTGCTTCATTCACATAACAACGAATTGTTATAGATAAAAACCTATCTTTGTACCCACCCGTTTGATACTCCCGACTCTCAGATCCGGCACTTAAATGTACTGCTGGGTAGTCTTCTACCTCATCCCAGAATTTCAATCTAGGAGATACATTATTACTTAAATTTGTTCTATACGTACCTGTACCATCTATTAACTTAAACTTAGACACTAAGGCAGTAACTATACCTTGGCGTCTTGTAGTGTAGTCTCTTGCTGCCATTATTCTCTCCTAGTGTAAAATCTGCCTATTGCGAATTGTATGGCTAACTCTCTAATAGAGGCATCGATCAATCTTCTTGGGTCTCGTTCCACGCTACCCTGAGCAAACCCTTTTTCAAAGGTTTGATAAGGAAACTTATCATAGGTATATCCTATACTTGGAAAACCTTGTGGTGTTTGGGTAATATCTGTAATTTTTACGCTTTTTGAAAATTTGCCTGATCGATAGTTCAATCTTGGATCAGTCATATTTGCTGCTACAGTTTTTGGTAACTGTGTATTCATTTTTGCTATCATAGCCAACTGATCTGATGCTCTGCTTTTATTTGCTGTTTTTCGTTTTTTAGGGGAGATAGCTCCCGCCCCAGAGACAACTTTTACGCTATTGTTAATTTCTTTACTTTTTTTCTGTGGTGCAGCTTTACTCTTACTTTTATTACTTACGGGTTTACTACTTTTTTTACCATTATATTTAGTATTTCTGGAGCTAGCTAAAGTACTATTTAAGTGCTGTTCTGTAGCCTCATATAAAGTCTTTGATCCCTTTTGTTTTAGAAGAGTTGCGTATTCTGCTTCTACCGCTTTACGTAATTCTCCTAGGGCAGCTTTTTCTATGCCTCCTTCCTCTAAATTTAATCTCGCATCTTGGCTGGATAATATAGCTGTGTATTCTTTAGTTAACTTACCTCTCGGACTAACCTGTTGATAATGCTTAAGATCAAGATTAATACCCAAACGGGTTTTATAATTTATTAGAGCAGTTTCTAAATTCCTAAAAGATTCTGAGCCACTGTGGCGTTGAGAAGCTTTTGTTTTCATAACAGATTCAGAGGCCAAAGCTTTAGTAGTACTTACAGCATGACCAAACTCTCCATGTCCAACCTGAGTACCAACTGCGTCTTCCCTTTTCTGACCTTTGGCTATGTTACCTGTTACTAAATTTTTACTCTTACCAGTTTCTTTTTCGAATAACGTACCTACATTATTTTTAACTCTAACTACAGAGGCATAATTATATACTGCGTATAATTCATCTGAAAAAGGATTAAATTTTTCTGTTCTATTAGCTAATACAGACTCCTTAGCATTTAGAAGCCTTGTTCGCTCTTTCTTAATCTTCATGATTTTTTTGTCTTGTCTACCAAGCTCTTCTTGATACAGGTCTACTAACTTCTGAATAATTTCTGGAGTAGTATAAAGCGCCATTGATGCTTCGAACTCTTCTCTTCTCCATATAAATAACTGGCCCACGTTCTCTTGTACTTTTTCTCTCATATTTCCCATATTTATTCTGTCTAGCATACGCTTAGACATACGGGTTAGTCCGGCACTACTCACCTAAAAGTTCTTGTATAAGTCTAGGACTCTTTTAATATGATCTGGAAATGCTACATTATTACTTAAGCTAGTGCTGCTATTATTCTGTATAGAAGCACCATTCAAGGTTTTACGCTCTTTATGCTCTCCTTTATAGTAGTAAGTAATTAAATCAACTACAGCAAGCCTTAAATCTAAAGGTGTTTCTGCATATCCTGCAGTATAAGTAATACGTACAGATCCAGGACCTTGTGGCCACGGACGATATTGTGTAGTCCCTCTTGTTCTAAGTAAACTATCCGTACTGGCGTCGAAATAATATTCATGATTGTCTGTGGTTAGTGTTGTATAAGGAGAGCTATATGAGCTTCTTTCTTCTACACTTATTATATTATTAACAGGGCTTTCTGTTAATTGAGCCACATGAGTTGACCAATCAATACTTAAAGTTTCTATTTTGTTAGTATAATAGTAATCTACAATGCTGTTTCCACAATAAGTTTTTACTAATACACTCACAGAGTCAATTAATGAACTCAACAGAAAGTCAGAGGTACCTGTAGTAATCCCCTGAAGATCTCTATATGTAGTTAAGTCAATTAAATTTGCCATAGTAAGTCCATTAGTAAAAACTTGGGGGAGCGAACTCCCCCAGTTTAAGTTACGCCTGTGTAACGATCTTAACAGCTGAACGATTGCCAGCAGTATCAGCAACCAACTCTTCAAAACCGAGTGATTGAGTTGCAACAATAACACGACGCTGATTACCGACTTCGTAATCTTGCTCTACCATGACACCACGAAGACGTGGGATCGCGTAGTTACGCATGTTAACAGCAAAAGCAGAGGCTACAGGAGTGCTACCATCGCCTTCTGCAAGGAAGCTGTCAGATACAACTACTGGAGAACCGTATACAGAACCGATAACACCAGAGATCTTAGTAGCCATATCAGAACCAACATCAGTGATATCAGCAAAAGCTGGATCAGCAATCAGCTCATAGTAACGAGACTGTGAGACGATATAAGCAACATCTGAAGCATTAATACCATACTTGCCCATGTCCTTACGTGCAGTCAACAACTGAAGTGCAGTAAGCTGCTCTAAAGAGCTGATGTCTAGTGTATCAGCAGTGGCAGTAGCGTAACCGCTCAAACCAACAATACTACCAGAACCATTGATGATAGCGTTATCAACAGCACGGGCGTGAGCACGGGCAACTGAGTCGATAAGCATAGGCATCAGGTTGATGAGAACTTCTTCATCGACATGGTTGTCCATGAAAGTCTG
>Ga0213868_10006211_pt1 | contig 10593 bp, 7 predicted proteins | sample PICome_9_FD_160087 | JGI IMG/M metagenome (GOLD analysis project Ga0213868, IMG submission 160087) | Coastal seawater microbial communities near Pivers Island, North Carolina, United States - PICO127 | ecosystem: Environmental > Aquatic > Marine > Coastal | place: USA: North Carolina | collected...
TTGAAGGTTTGATGTAGAGGTCATAGGACTGACTCTGTATTCTTTTATTTCACCCTCGTAAATTAAATCAGCATCCGAGCTCAAAAGTTGTAAATTAGTTTGGTTTTGTAAAATATTTTGAAGAGCTATGGTAAAATCTCTATCCAACCCAGGTTCAAATATTGAGCCCATTGAGTTGCCTGCTTCATTTTCAAAAAAATTAACCTGAAAACTTTCGGTTCCTTCAGGTATTGAAGCTCCTGTAAAAGAATAATTTCCGCAACTCTCTAATATAATAGAGAATAACAATAATGTTATTATTTTATAATTCGATGTCATGCTGCTTAATTTTTCTATATAAAGTTCTTTCCGAAATTCCTAACTCAATTGCTGCTGCTTTCCTTTTGCCGTTATTTCTTTCCAATGCTTTTTTTATCAACTCAAGTTCTTTATCGTGAATTGATAGTGTTTCTTCTTCCTTTATTTCCTCAGCAAAGTGGTATTTATCTTCTTTTGAATTAAAAATACTTTCTTTTTCCTTAATTTCTATAATTTCTGTCTCCTTTTCTCTAATTAATTTTTCGTGTAAACTATCTAATGAATTGAAATCTTTTTCTTTTGTATCAGATTTGTATTCATCACTGTTTAGATGATTTGTTATTTTTTTTAAGTCATTTAAATCTTTTTTCATATCAAATAAGATTTTATATAAAATCTCTCTTTCATTTGAAAAATCGTCTGCTGATTTAACTTTATTAATTAAAGCTGGCAATGTAGAGTTGAATTCTGGTAAATAAGATTGAAGCAACTGACTTGAAACTTCTCTTTTTTCTTCTAAAACTGAAAGCTGTTCAGCGACATTTCTTAATTGACGAATATTTCCGTTCCAACGATACATATTTAAAAGATGCTGAGCATTTTCATTAAGTCGAATGGTTGGCATGTTATATTTTTTTGCAAAATCACTTGCAAACTTTCTAAATAATAAATGAATGTCTTCTCTTCTGTTTCGTAATGGAGGAATTTTGATTTCAACAGTACTTAATCTATAATATAAATCTTCTCTAAATTTTCCTTTTTGGATTGCTTTTTCCATATCAAGATTGGTGGCAGCAACAATTCTTACATTAGTTTTTTGAACCTCTGAGGCACCTACTTTTATATATTCTCCATTTTCTAACACTCTTAAAAGTCTAACTTGAGTTGTTAATGGAAGTTCTCCAACTTCATCGAGAAAAATAGTACCACCATCTGCGACTTCAAAATAACCTTTTCTTGCACTATTTGCACCAGTAAACGCTCCTTTTTCGTGTCCAAATAATTCTGAATCAATAGTTCCGTCAGGAATAGCTCCACAGTTAACGGCAATATATTTATTGTGTTTTCTATGAGATAATTGATGAATTATTTTTGGAAAACTTTCTTTTCCAACTCCGCTTTCACCTGTAACTAAGACAGAAATATCAGTTGGAGATACTCTCATTGCTTTTTCAATAGATCTGTTTAAAGTTGGATCATTACCAATTATTCCAAATCTTTGTTTAATATTTTGTGTACTAGATTCCATAATATTTTTTTTATAAATCTTGACTAACTCCAATTAAAGTAGCAGATGTACATTTTAAAATTTTTACTTTAACAAAATCACCTATTTTATGTGATCCTTTAGGAAAAACAACCATCGTATTTTGCTCATTTCTTCCCGCCCAATGGGTGTTAGATTTTTTAGATTCTTTTTCTATCAAAACTTCCACTATTTTACCTATATACTGTTTAGTTCTATAATGACTGTGTGCTTGTTGCAAGTCTATTATCTGTTGTAATCTTATTTTTTTTACTGATTCTTTAACATTGTCATCAAATTTTTTTGCAGCATAAGTACCAGGTCTTTCAGAGTATTTAAACATGTATCCAAAATCATACTTCACTTCTCTCATTAAACTTAAAGTTTGTTTATGATCTATGTCACTTTCATTAGGAAATCCAGTAATCATATCATGAGAAATTCCGCAATTAGGTATAATGTCTTTAATATTTTTTATTAAGTTTAAGTATTCCTCTCTTGTATGCTGTCTATTCATTGACTTTAATATCGAATTACTTCCAGACTGAACAGGAAGATGAATGTAATTACATATGTTATCATAATTTGCCATAGTTTTTATAACATCCAAACTCATGTCTTGAGGATTTGATGTTGAAAATCTAATTCTAAGTTTAGGGTATGCTTCTGCTACAAGTTTTATAAGTTTAGAAAAATCAACAGATGTCTTTTTAATAAATTCATTAGCGTTTTTAAAATCTTTTTTTAATCCCCCACCATACCATAAGTAACTGTCTACATTCTGCCCCAGTAAAGTAATTTCTTTATAATTTGAATTATTTAATTCTTTGATTTCATCTAAAATACTTTTAGGATCTCTACTTCTTTCTCGTCCTCTTGTAAATGGAACTACACAAAAAGTACACATATTATCACATCCTCTTGTTATTGAAACAAAAGCTGTAACTCCGTTTGAAGAGAGTCTAACTGGACTAATATCTCCATATGTTTCTTCTTTAGATAAAATAACATTTACAGCATTTCTACCCTCATTAATTTCCTCTAAAAGATTAGGAATATCTTTATAGGCATCAGGACCAACAACTAGGTCAACAATTTTTTCTTCATCTAAAAATTTACTTTTAAGTCTTTCAGCCATGCAGCCAAGGACTCCAACTTTTAAATTTTTATTTTTTCTTTTTAATTTATTAAAACTTTCAAGTCTCTTTCTTACTGTTAGTTCAGCTTTTTCTCTAATTGAGCATGTGTTAAGTAAAATTAAATCAGCGTCATTTAAATCGTTGGTAGAGTTGTAGCCTTCTTTAGAAACAATTGAGGCGACAACTTCACTGTCAGCAAAATTCATTTGACATCCGTAACTTTCTATATAAAACTTCTTAGAAACTTTTTTTTTATTTATTTTCAATCCAATACTCATAGTCAATTAATCTGTGTAAATTTTATGCAAATATAACAATATGTGACAATATGTCAGTATAAATTTTAATCAAAAATATACTATTTATTAGTTGCTCTAAATTTTGAATAAAAAAAAAAATATACTTTTGTGATCTCAAAATCAATTTTAAATATCTAAAAATTTAGTAATTGTTGAATCTCCTGCTAAGGCAAAAACTATAGAAAAATACCTTGGATCAGACTTTAAAGTATCCTCCAGTTATGGTCATATTTCTGATTTGCCATCTAAAGAAATTGGGATTGATGTAGATAATGATTTTAAGCCAAAATATATCATTTCAAGTGATAAAAAAGATATCGTAAAGCAATTAAAAAAACAGGCTTCCTCAGCAGATACCGTTTGGTTAGCTAGTGATGAAGATAGAGAAGGAGAGGCTATTGCATGGCATTTATTTGAAAGCTTAAAATTAGAAAAAGCAAAGACTAAAAGAATCGTTTTTAGGGAAATTACCAAAAAAGCAATTTTAAATGCAATTGAAAATCCAAGAGAAATAAATTATGATTTAGTTAATGCTCAACAAGCAAGACGTATAATTGATAGATTAGTTGGATTTGAAATTTCTCCAATTTTATGGAGAAAAGTTAAAGGGGGTCTTTCTGCAGGAAGAGTTCAGTCTGTAGCTGTTAGATTATTAGTAGATAGAGAAAATGAGATAAATGATTTCGTCCCTGTCTCTTCGTTCAAAATCTCAGGAAAATTTTCTGATTCAAGTGATAATATTTTAGATGCTCAATTAACTGGAGTTTTTGGCTCTGAAGAAGAAGCTAAAAGTATTCTGGAAAAAAGTATAAATTCAAAATTTTTAATTTCATCTGTTGAAAAGAAACCGTTTAAAAAATCTTCATCAGCTCCATTTACTACTTCTACCTTGCAACAAGAGGCATCTAGAAAATTAGGATTTTCAGTAAGTCGAACAATGTCTGCAGCTCAAAGATTATATGAGTCTGGAAATATAACATACATGAGAACCGACAGTGTCAATCTTTCTGATGATGCTTTGAATGCCGCTGGAAAAGTTATATCGAAGACTTACGGAGATAATTATCATAAAAGAAAAAAATTTTCAAATAAAAATAAAGGAGCACAAGAAGCTCATGAAGCCATAAGGCCTACCAATTTTGAAAATAGACAAGTTAATATGGAGTCTGATCAAATTAAATTATATAATTTAATTTGGCTTAGAACTATCGCTTCTCAAATGAGTGATGCAATCTTAGAAAGAACCATTTTAAAAATATCATCTGACAAATACGAAAATCAGTTTACTTGTAAAGGTGAGATAATTCAATTTGACGGATTTTTAAAAGTTTATATTGAGGGAATTGATAATAATGAAAATGAAGATTCTCAGGGATTGCTTCCAAATCTTCAAAGAGGGACTCGATTATCTGGTTACTCAATTACAGCAACTGAAAAGTTTAGCCGACCGCCATACCGATATTCTGAAGCTTCTTTGGTTAAGAAGTTAGAAGAATTAGGAATTGGACGCCCATCCACATACGCTCCAACAATTACAACTATTCAAAACAGAAAATATGTTGTAAAGGGTAGTTATGAGGGACATGAGAGAAATTATAGACAACTTTTCACTCAAAACAATGAAATAAAAACTTCTATATTAACAGAAAATACAGGTTCTGACAAAGGAAAATTAGTGCCCACCGAAGTTGGAATGATTGTAACAGATTTTTTAGTTAATAACTTTCAAAATATTTTAAATTATAATTTTACCGCCAGTGTTGAACAAGATTTTGATAAAATTGCCAACGGTGATATAGAATGGACTAGTATTTTAAAAGATTTTTATGGTCCGTTTCACTCTACAGTTGAGGATGTACAACAAAATGCAACTAGAGAAACTGGAGAAAGAGTCCTTGGAGTTGATCCAGTGAGCGGAAGAAAGGTGAGTGTTAGACTTGGTAAATTTGGTCCGATGGCTCAAATTGGAACTGTTGATGAAGAAGAAAAACCAATATTCGCAGGGCTACTTCCAGATCAAAAAATAAGTAAAATTACTTTTGAAGAAACAATGCAGCTTTTTAAATTACCTTGTTATTTAGGTGATTTTGAAGATTTAAGCGTAGAATCGAATGCAGGTAGATTTGGACCATATGTCAAACATAATAATGTATTTGTGTCTCTACCTAAAGGCTTAAGTCCTCTCGAAGTATCTTTGGAACAAGCTATCGAGCTGATTTTAGAAAAAAGAAGAATTGACGCTCCAATTGCTACTTATGAAGGTTATGATATAAGTAAAGGAAAAGGAAGGTTTGGTCCATTTATTAAATGGAACGGTTTGTTTATAAACGTTAATAAATCATACGATTTTGATAATCTTAGTGAAAATGATTGTTTTGAATTAATTGAACTTAAAAAGAAAAAGGAAGCTGAAAAGCTATTAAAGGTTTGGGATGATCTTGGAATTCGATTAGAAAAAGCTAGATGGGGAAGATTTAATTTAATAAAAGGAAAAGTTAAAGTAGAATTCCCTAAGGGTACAGATTTAGATAAATTTAATGAGAATAATGTAGGTGATTACTTTAAAAAGAAAAAACCTAAAAAATCTAAGTCAAAGAAATAGTTATGACTAGTGACTATTTATCTCCAATTAGTAAAAAACTTATCGATTTTAAAAATAAACTTCCAAACGATAGTTTGGGAAAAAAAATTATTCTGTACAATATTAAGAAGTTTGATTACAACAAAATTGATATTGCTATTATTGGAATAAAAGAATATAGGAACTCAGTTGAAGTAAAATCTAATTTTATTGATTTAGATGAATTTAGAAAAGAATTATATTCTCTCTACTATGGTGATTGGAATGTAAATATTTTAGATTTAGGGGATTTAATAAATGGAGATAATTATAATGATACATACTTCGCATTTAAGACAATAAGTGATGAGTTACTTAGGCAAAATGTTAAGTTAATTGTTGTAGGTGGGGGAAATGATTTTGCTTTTCCTTTATACCAATCTTTATCTAAAATTCATTCTAGTTTAAATATAAGTTCAGTTGATAACAGGTTTGATTTTGGAAAAATTGATAAAGATTTTAATTCCAATTCATACATGTCTAAAATTATATTGGAAAAAAATAATAGTCTAAATCATTTTTGTAATATAGGTTATCAGACATTTTTAAATTCACAAGAAGAAATGGATTTATTAAATAATTTAAATTTTGAATTTCATAGAATTGGTAAAATAAACAGAGATATTCAAACAGTCGAACCACTGTTAAGGGAAACTCATTTATTATCCATTGATTTTAAGTCAATAAAAGCATCGGAATTAAATTTTGCTCATAATTTTCCTAATGGATTTGAAGGTGATCATATATGTTCAATAAGCAGGTATGCGGGACTTAGTAATTCTGTTTCTGCAATTGGTTTCTTTGAACTTTTAAACAGTAGCATTTCAAATTCTTTGCTTTCTCAGGCTATTTGGTATTTTGTTGAGGGTTTTTGCTTAAGAATTGAGGAAAATCCAAAATCTAAAAATTTTAAGGGTTACAAGTATAATGTGCTTTGTGAAGGAACTAATTTAAAATTTTATAACAGTGAATTATCACAAAAATGGTGGGTTGAGTTTTTAGATGATAAACAAGCTAACGCTAATAATGAACTTATCCCATGTAGCAAAAAAGATTACTTAAAAGCTTGTGATGAGTTATTATCCGACCGCTTATTACTAGTACTAAGAAGAAATTTATTATAATTGGTACGAAATTTGAAGCATTTTTAAATAATATTATTAAATTTATGGGCTTAAATACAATAACAATTAGTGAAAAACATATTTAACCTCCTTTTTATTGTCATATTTATTATAAGTTGTTCCAAAAAAAATGATAGGGGTGAACTTGTGGGTGTTAAAGGAACGAAATTTTTCCCAGACAAACCCTCTGGAATGGTTCTAGTGCCAAGTGGTTCTTTTTTGATGGGTATGGCAGATGACGATATCGCTGGACTTCAAAACGCTCCGATAAGTACGGTTTCTATAAAAGCCTTTTTTATGGACGAAACTGAAATTACTAATGGTGAATATAGACAATATGTAAATTGGGTAAAAGATTCTATAGTAAGGCAATCTCTTGCAGTTAGAGCGATTGAAGAAATTGGAGAATCCCCCTCCCAAGAAGATTTAGACAAAGAAAATAGTATAAATTCTTATTTTCCTTTATACCAACCAATTAGTGAAGTAAGTGATGATGAGAAAAACGGTTATGAGTTATACAGAGAACAAAATTCGTTTGGAATTAATCCCTACGATAAGAAAACATTTAATTTAAACTTCGACAATGATTTAATTTGGGAAAGAGAAGAATACCCTGATTTAGCTTATGCTGAAGTTATGGAAGGTCCAATTGAAGGTACGGGTTTTTATTTGCCAGAAGATGAGTCTTACAATGGAGAAAGAATATTTGACATAAAGAAAATTGTATACAACTACACTACTTTTGATGCTGCTGAGGCTATTAAATATCCTGATAGCGCAAGAAAAAATTTCTTTGTTCAAAAATCAATTCCTGTTTATCCTGACACTACTGCATGGATTAAAGATTTTTCTTACAGCTACAACGAACCTATGCATAATGATTACTTTTGGCACGATGCATATACCGATTATCCTGTGGTAGGTATTTCTTGGGAACAAGCTACTGCCTTTGCTCATTGGAGAACAATGTATAAAAACAATTATCAAAAGAAAAAAATAGTTCAAGAGTTGCTAGCTACAGGCTCCCAAGTGAGGCAGAATGGGAATATGCAGCAAGAGGTGGACTAGAATCTGCAACATACCCGTGGGGTGGTCCATATACAATGGATTCAGAAGGATGTTTTTTAGCTAACTTTAAGCCTAACAGAGGAGATTATGCGGCTGATGAGGCTTTGTATACTGTAGAAGCAAAGTCATTTTGGCCCAATGATTATGGATTATATAATATGGCTGGAAATGTTTCAGAGTGGACCAGATCATCTTATGATAAAGGTGCTTATCAGTTTGATTCAGGACTTAATCCAAATGTTACAGATACCATTAATTTAAGAAAAGTTATTAGAGGAGGATCGTGGAAAGATACTGCCTATTTTTTAAGGGTAAGTACAAGAGATTATGAGTACAAAGATGAAAAAAGATCCTATATTGGTTTTAGAACTGTTCAGGACTACTTAGGTGAAGATGGTGGAGGTGATAGAAGCCAAAATAAAATATTTTAAACCATCTATTATAATGATGGTCTAATTTTTGAAATTAAATAATAAAAAAGCTATGGCAAATAAAAGAAAAAAATTCATTCCTGATAATTGGATTGAATTAATGTTTGGAGTTGGTGCTTCTATTGTAATTATTGGAGCGTTATTAAAAATCACTCACAGTGATTTTATTTTTTCAGGAAACACCTGGTTAACTGCAGGGCTTATAACTGAGGCAATAATTTTTTCTATTTCAGGTATTCAAGGTTTTATGACAGGAGATTCTTCAGTTGAAGATCCAGGTCTTCAAACAATTGAAGCTGAAACTCAATCATTACAACAAGCAGTTGATCAAACGGTCAGCGGATTAAGTTCTTTGAATAAAAACCTAACTGCTGCAACAGCTGCAACAGAATCTTTTTCAGTGCCAAATGATATTAATGAAAATTTAAACAGTTACAATGATAATTTATCATCTGCAGCTTCTAAACTTACGAGTATTAATGAATTGTACGATTCTTTAAATAAATCTTTAAGTGAGGTAAATTCTTCAACTTCCTCAATGAACATTCCTGATGGACTTGGAGAAGAGTTAACTAAAATGAAGGCGACTATAAATGAGCTTAACTCTAAGTATTCTTCAATGCTTGAGGGAATGAATAAATAATATATGGCTGGAAAAACGGATACTAGACAGAAAATGATAAACATGATGTACCTCGTGTTTATTGCCATGCTTGCTTTGAATATTAGTAAAGAAGTTTTAGCAACTCTTGGTATTTTAAATGATGACCTAGAATCTTCGATTGTAGAACTAGAGTCATCCTCAAAAATAAATTACGATCAGATAAGTTCAAACTCTGATAATCTAGATTATAAAATTGCTGCGGAGATGGTAGGTAACATAAAAAATGTTTCTGATGATTTTTACAACTTTATTCAAAATATTAAAGATTCTCTAATTAGTTCGGATGAAAATAATTATTTAAAAGAGGTTAGTGTAAAATCAAATAGAGATTCTATAATTGTTATGACGGATTATCAAATAATGGATAAGTCACAAACTCTTGACGATTATTTCTTTGTCGGTGATTTATATACAGAAAAAGGAGATTTGTTTCTCAATAAGTTTACTAATTATCCTTTTTCAATTAATGAAACTTTAGACCAAATAACTGATAAAGAATTAAATTCAGAAAAAGAAACTAAAATAAATTTTGAATTTGGTTCAATTAAAGATGATTTATCAAACAGATTTAAATATTCTGAAAAAGTTGTAACAAGTGAAGGAACAGAATCACCATTTCTGAACTATAATTTTCAAGGCTTTCCTATGATAGCTTCAATTTCAAAATTAACTAAGATCCAATCTGATATTCGTTATATTGAAAATAAAGTATTAACTCAAATATTAAATGCTGTTCAAAATAAGGGCCTTAATTTTAATACCTTTCAAACTCTTTTAGAAACTACTAAACCTGTTTACTATACAACTGATGTTATCGATGCGGCTGTAGTAATGGGTAAAAAAGATGAAAGTTTTAAGCCTGACGGAGTAGATTTATTTATAAATGGAAAGTCTCTACGTTCTAGTGAATATAAGATTGAAAGTGGTAAGGTAGTTTTAAATAAAAAATTATCATCTCCGGGAACTTATGAGTTAACCGGAACAATAACTAAAAGAAACGCTGATAGTCAAGAACTAGTATCAATTCCAGTAAACCAAACTATCGTGGTTATTAAAGAGCCTAACTCAGCAGTAGTTTCTGCTGATAATATGAAAGTTTTTTATAGAGGTTTAAGAAACCCTTCTTCAATATCTATTCCAGGCGTTACTGAGAGTTCCATTAGACCATCAAGTAATAATGGTGATTTTATAAAACTTAAAAGTGGTGGATGGGGTGCTGTTCCCACTAGTGATTTTTCTAAAAAAACTATGAAAGTTTCTGTTTCTGGTGTTTTAAATGGTAAAAGAAAACAATTTGATGGGGGGGAGTTTAGAATTCTAGAGCCACCACCTGGACTTGGCTCTGTTAAGGTAAACGATAATTATTATAAGCCTACTCAGAATATTCCTAAGAGATATTTGTCTAATGGAATGATCACAGGCAACAAGCCAAAAGATTTTTTATACGACTTTGTCATAGAGGTTACTTCTTTTGATATTAAGGTTGGTAATTCACCTTCTAAGTCTGTAAAAGGTAATACTGCCAGAAATAATTCAAAGGCTGTTGCTGATATAAATAGTCAGGGTAAAGGAACAGTTGTTAGAATATCAAACATAAAAGCTAATGCAAAAGATGGAGATTTTATAAATCCTAATTATATTGTAAATGATTTTATATTAATACTAGAATGAAAAATTTAATATTTCTTTTTTGTGTATTGTTTAG
>Ga0213868_10006212_pt1 | contig 10592 bp, 10 predicted proteins | sample PICome_9_FD_160087 | JGI IMG/M metagenome (GOLD analysis project Ga0213868, IMG submission 160087) | Coastal seawater microbial communities near Pivers Island, North Carolina, United States - PICO127 | ecosystem: Environmental > Aquatic > Marine > Coastal | place: USA: North Carolina...
GGGTTTTTTTAGCATGTTAGCTGGCGCCGGCTTATTATTTTTATTGCGTTGAGATATATCCCGTGGATATGGCTCAGCGTCAAAGGGTTTTACAGGTAGAGGTTTAAAGGCCACCATGACAAATGCAGATCGTTGGTTACTGCCAGACGGTGTTGATGAGGTGCTTCCAGAGCGCGCTCAGGTAGTAGAGTATCTGCGTCGTCAACTTCTCGACCTCTATCACAACTGGGGTTACGATCTGGTGATCCCGCCAATGGTCGAATTTACCGATTCACTGCTCAGCGGTTCCGGTTCCGATCTCGACCTGATGACATTTCGTATCACCGACCAACTCAGTGGTCGTATGATGGGCATTCGTGCCGATATCACCCCCCAGGCCGCCAGAATGGACGCCCACAGCCTGCGTCGTGAAGGCCCGAGTCGACTCTGTTATGCAGGCACAGTTCTGCACACACGTCCCCGTGGCCCCCTGGAGTCACGCACGCCAATCTCACTGGGTGTCGAACTGTTTGGTGAAGCCACCATGGCCGCCGATATCGAAGTGATCGAACTGTTCCTGCAAAGTTTAAAAACCTCCGGTGTTGTAAATGTGCACCTGGATCTCGGTCACGTGGATATTTTCCGCGGCCTGTTGGCGGATGCCGACCTCAATTCAGATTTAGAGTCTGAACTGTTTGAGCTATTACAGCGCAAGGCCAGCCGCGAGCTGAGCCAGTGGATAGAGAGCAATATTAGCGATCCACAGCTGGCCAACTGGTTAAATATACTGCCCAGCCTGACTGGCAGTGTCGAAGTACTGGCTGCCGCCAAAGAGAAACTCGCTGGTGCGCCGAAAGCTGTACTCGACGCCATAGCGCAGCTTGAAGCTGTAGTGGAAGCCATTGCAGAGCGAGATGTCAGCGTTTATTTAGACCTGGGTGAGATGCCCGGTTACCACTATCACACCGGTATAGTCTTTGCCGCCTATGTACAGGGTTACGGCAAGGCACTGGGAAATGGCGGACGTTATGATCACGTTGGCGAAGCATTTGGTCGCCCGCGTCCCGCAACAGGATTTGCATTTAATCTGAAGTCACTGGTCAGCCAGAGTGTCAGTGGTCACAGCACTGTGCCCGGTATCTTTGTGCCCTTCAGTGCCAGCCCCGAAGCTGCAGCGCAGATCGCAGTATTGCGCAGTCAGGGAAACCGTGTTGTGCAGGGCTTTGATGGCCAGCACGTTGACTACAGTGAAGTAAATTGTGATCGCCTACTTGTTGAAGTAGAGGGTCAATTTGTCATTCAAAAGCTCGCCTAAACGGACAGTTTGGGCGGCGTAATCTTTTCGAGCAAGCAAAATTATGGGTAAAAATGTCGTTATTCTTGGTTCCCAGTGGGGGGACGAAGGCAAGGGTAAGATCGTTGATCTGTTAACCGATAAAGCAACCGTTGTGGCGCGCTTTCAGGGCGGTCACAACGCCGGTCACACACTGGTTATCGATGGTAAGAAAACCGCACTGCACCTTATCCCGTCGGGTATTTTGCGCGACCATGTAACCTGTGTGATTGGCAACGGCGTGGTTGTCGCCCCGGATGCGCTGCTTAAAGAAATAGCCATGCTCGAAGAGCGCGGCGTTGAAGTGCGTGAGCGCCTCAAAGTGTCGGGTTCTTGCCCTTTGATTCTTGGTTATCATATTGCTCTTGATCAGGCCCGTGAAGCCGCCCGTGGCAATGCCAAGATCGGTACTACTGGACGTGGTATTGGCCCCGCCTATGAAGACAAGGTTGCCCGCCGCGGACTGCGTCTCGGTGATCTTGCCAATATGGAACGCTTTGCGGTCAAGCTTAAAGAAGTCCTCGACTACCATAACTTCGCACTAACCGAATACTACAAGGTCGAGCCAGTCGACTTTGATAAAACCCTAGCTGAAGCCAAAGAGTGGTCTGCCGCACTGCTGCCGATGAAAGCTGATGTGACAAAAATTCTTCACGATGCCCGCAAAGCAGGTGCCGATATCCTTTTTGAAGGCGCCCAGGGATCACTGCTGGATATTGACCACGGTACCTATCCCTTCGTGACCTCATCAAATACCACTGCCGGTGGCGCAGCGACGGGCACAGGTTTTGGCCCGCTGTATATTGATTATGTACTGGGTATTACCAAAGCTTACACAACCCGTGTTGGCTCAGGTCCTTTCCCCACAGAACTGCACTGCGAGACTGGCACTTACCTAAGTGTTAAAGGTCACGAGGTTGGTACCACCACCGGGCGCGAGCGTCGCTGTGGCTGGTTTGATGCTGTCGCGCTGCAACAGGCAGTATTAATTAACAGTATCTCTGGAATCTGTCTCACCAAGCTGGATGTTCTCGATGGTCTGGAAGAGGTCAATATCTGCGTTGGCTATAAAAACAGCGCCGGTGAAGAAGTGGGCGTTCCCTCCCATTCCGATGACTTTGAAGGACTTCAGCCAATCTATGAAACAATGCCGGGTTGGAGCGAAGTCACTGTAGGTGCTCAGGATATAGAGAGTTTGCCGGCCAATGCCCGCGCTTATATTGCGCGTATTGAAGAGCTGGTTGGCGCACCGGTTGATGTAGTTTCAACTGGCCCTGATCGCGTTGAGACTATTGTCTTACGCCACGCCTTTGCCTAAAGCAGGCTCAGGCAGAGACCGATTAGGCCGCCTACCACTAGAACAATATTGCTAAACAGGCTCAAGACCATGCCGGGGCCTCGATTTTCGGGGCTCTGCAGGTAGAGTCTTGAGTAAATATGGCGGCCGACAATAAATAATATTCCCGGCAGTAAAACCCAGGTCGAGCTCACATACATGCTGAAAATAACTGTAGCTGGAATAAATATCACCAGCTGTTCCATGGTGTTTTGCTGAATCCGATAGATTCTTTCCCAGCGTTCATTGCCAGTGGTTTTTGGTGCTTTAACATCATATTTTCCGCGGCTAAAACCGGTGCGACCAGTAAAGAAAATAAATTGCAGTAGTGCGATCAGAATAATTGCGATGCCGTATTCCATGGTGATCTTCCTTTCTTCAGTTAGATTTTTACAACTCTCAATCGGTTATAGATCAAAACCTTAAAACTATTGAAAATAATCGTAGACCAAAATTCATTTATGCACAGCCAAGTTTGGAATAATCAATAATCTGTCGCCGAGAGTCCAGCTGAAAAAGGTAATCGGCACGGCCTGGCATCTCCTCAAGACTGAACTCGGTGATACGCTGATAATGGGCGATAAACTCAGCAATCTGTGCTTCCGACATTATTCCTGAACGGTCGGCCTCGTCATGCTCTGCCAGTCGGGCAATCATTTTCTGTTCCTGCTCCAGGCGCCAATTAAACACTGTCTCAAAGGAGGGCGCGCGAAGCATAATCAGCTTGTCGATACTATTGAAAAGAGGTTGGTAATCCCTGGCCAGGGCATTGTTGACGAAGTTGCGCCAGCTACCATCCGGGTCTCGCTCAAGTTCGAGACTGTTAACAGCTTGCACCAGTGCTTCTTCTGGCTCAGGCTTGGCGCCGACACACCAGCCTTCAAAAATAATTACATCTACAGCGCCGCTAACCAGATCGCAATCAGCTTCCAAATGACGATCATCGGTACTTTTATCAAAGCGTGGAATCAGTGTCTGTCCAGATCCCTGTTTTAGACTGTCGATGGTCTGCAGTGCCAGGTCTATATCATGGGTGCCCGGCACACCGCGGGTTTTTAGCAATGGGTGTACATTGGCTGCCAGGATTTCTCGCTCGGCGCGGGTCAGGTAAAAGTCATCCAGGGAGAGGGAAACGGTTTTAAGGCCCCGTTCGCCGAGCATGGTGCAGAGGTAATCTGCGAGGGTCGACTTGCCAGAACCCTGTGTGCCATTGATGCCGATAATAAATGTTGATTTAGCAGGTTTCTGAATATCCTCCAGTAGGGGTGCGAACCACTTATTGGCACTGTCGAGATAGCTATCTGGAAGTCGGTTGCGCTGAAGAAACTGTTTTTCTGCTGGGGTCATAAAAGTGCTCGGGCTCTCGGTAGGTTAGGGGCTTATATTTTGGTAAATTTTGATATAAAAGTGGATAGGCGTCTCAAGTTTTTCAAGCTTGGCTAACTTCTCCTGTTGTTCCGGCCTGGCCTGCCAGTAATAGGGAGTCATAGTTAGCAGATCGAGAATATCACTGCCTTCAACAGAGATATCCCGTTTGATTTCTATACTCTCCTGCAGGGTAAATTGTGCAGTGGCATCGAGCGGATTGCCAGCATGGGGCACCGTCTTGTCATAGATTAGCTTGGTCAGTCCCGACAGATGCTCCTCACCGGGGCCGACCATAATAAGAGTGCCGCCGGGTTTGAGTATTCGCGCAGTTTCCTCACAGCTGATCGGTGAAAACACCGAGATGGCAGTATCGAGGCGGTTCTCAAAGAGCGGAATATTAAAGGCACTATCGACCACCAATCTTGCACCCATCTTGCGCTTTGCCGCCAGCCGCACTGCAAACTTGGAGATATCTATTCCCAGCAGTTTTAGATCTGGCGATGCACTCTTTGAATCACTCTTTGAATCATTGAGCGAAGCATCGCGCAACTGCTGCAAATAGTGGCCTTCGCCGCAGCCGAGATCAATTAATGTCTGATTAAAGCCGTTAGCTGAGTTGGCTACCTGAGAGACGATAGCATCCGACAGGAGGCTGTAATAGCCAGCACTTAAAAATCGCTGGCGACTGCGAATCATGTCGTCACTGTCACCGGGGTTGCGGCTGCGTTTGTGCTGGGCTAAAAGCAGGTTGAGATAACCTTCGCGGGCCACATCAAAGCTGTGCCTGTTGCTGCAGCTATAGGTTTTCGGTTGCGACTCGGCATTTAATGTCAGTGCCTGACCGCAGCTGGGGCACTTAAAGTTTTCCCTGGTTGAGCGGAGCGCTGGATAAGTAAAGGCTTTGGACACAGGTTATACTCAATAAAAGCGATTGCAAGAGAGTCTTGCATAAGCGCTGTAGCTTACAGCGCTTATAGAGAGAGAACAATCCAAAAGGGCAGTTGTTAAAGGGCGCAGTTACTCAAGGCATTCCCTTGAACGTCTTATACAGGGCTGACAGTCATTACTGCGCAGTGAGCACATGCGGATACATTCATGAAATTTCATCGCACAGGTGCGGGTCTTATGATTGACTGTTCGACTGCTGCACTGTTTTGGGATATTTTTTGCCGACACATAAATAATATGTCGTTCGACCAGGTCGCAATAGTTATTCAAAAGGGTGGCGGTAGAGATATTTTGATTGCCAGCGGCCTCCTCAAGCAGAGCGTTGACTGTCTCTCTCTGAGTGAACACCGCGCTGTGGGTCAGGGTATAGAAATCCAGTTTGTAGCTGGATTGCGTAGAATTAGTAGAACATCCGGACAACAGGCCGGACAAGATTAGAGTGTTCAAGAGTAATTTTAAAGACACCATTGGTTTCACGGTTTTAGCTCCTTGCTTTTTAATCGGGAGCTCAATTGAACTCCCTGTTTCTTATATGAAATTAACCATTCCCTGTTGCACCGCGCCCAGTCTTACCTACGTCAAGCATGGCGTGTTGCTGTGATTTTGAATATGCCAAGCTTGGCTGACAAGGTCAAGGAGAATTTGAGCAAACCGTTATGCAACGCCCAAATGCTGATTCAATCTACTACGATGAGTTTTTACAGTTTCAGGAAAAACTGCAAAAGCGTATTGTGACGTTGCGCAATAAACGCAATCTTGTGCAGGAAGATATGGCGGAATATGAACTCTCGGTTCGTCAATATCAGCGTATGGAGCAGGACCCAACAGCCATAGTTTCTCTCTGGCAACTGTTTAAAATCGCCAAAGCTCACGATCTTGAAATTGATGAGTTGTTGCACTTCGACTAAGCCCTATTGCTAATAAGTCCCAACGTTAATTTTCTCTTTTTAGTCGTTTCAATGTCATAATCTCCGGATAAGCTTTCTTAAATTGTGCTTGTCTGGAAAAACTATGAATAAATTAGTGCTGTTAGTCTCTATTTCCCTTGTCCTGCTTTTCTCGGGATTGTTGTTTACCACCAATACTGAGGTTAAAAGTACCAGCAACGGTGCTGCTACTAACAGTGAGCTGCTAAATACAGTCGAAAATAGCTGGTACAGAGAGTCGGCTGCCGCCGTGGCTCGCACCAATAGCCATATTCAACGCGTAGCAACTCAGCCCGGCTCGGCAAAAAATATTATTCTGTTTGTTGGTGATGGTATGGGCGTGTCGACAGTCACAGCAGCGCGCATTCTAGACGGGCAGCAGAAGGGCATGTCCGGTGAGGAAAACAGCCTTAGCTTTGGCCGCTTTCCCTTTGTCGGCCTGTCTAAAACCTACAATGTAGATGCTCAGACACCGGATTCTGCTGGAACCATGACCGCAATAATTAGCGGTGTTAAAACTGATATTGGCGCCCTGGGTGTGGATGAAGATGTAGTGCGTGGGGACTGCGAATCAGTCGACGGTAACCAGGTGTTTACAGCCCTGGAGCTGGCCGAGATCGCCGGGCTATCCACCGGTATAGTCACAACTGCGCGAGTTACCCACGCCACTCCGGCGGCAACCTATGCCAAATCCCCCGAGCGCGATTGGGAAGATAATTCCGAGCTGACAGCCGCAGCCCTGGCCGCTGGCTGCGAAGATATAGCCTCGCAGTTAATTAACTTTAAAGCCAACCTCCTAGCCAGATACGGTGGCAACGCTACAGATGGCATAGAAGTGGTTATGGGCGGTGGCCGCCGTCATTTTCTACCCAATGAAAAATCTGCCAACAGCGCCGATGCTATCAGCGAGATAGAAGGGGATCGCACCGATGGCCGCAATCTGATAGAAGAGTGGACCAGTCTCTACCCATCCGGTATCTATATTGAAGACCAGCCGGGTTTTGATGCTCTGAATAGCGACAAAACCCAGCAGCTGTTCGGGCTGTTTAATGAATCCCATATGCGCTACGCCGCGGACCGTAAAAATGATATTGGCGGCGAGCCATCACTTACTGAGATGACTGCTAAAGCAATCGAAATTCTCGACAACAATCCTAAGGGTTTTTTGTTGGTGGTTGAATCCGGCAGAATCGATCACGGTCATCATGCGGGCAGTGCCTATACCGCGCTTAATGATACCGTTGAATTTTCCCGTGCTGTCCAGGCCGCTGTCGATGGTACCAGTGCGAAGGAGACATTGATTATTGTCACTGCTGATCACAGCCACGTATTTACCATGGCTGGTTACCCAAAGCGCGGGAATCCGATACTGGGTAAGGTGGTCAATGTTGGTGAAGTCAAGCCGGCACTGGCTGCGGATGGCCTGCCGTATACCACCCTTGGCTATGCCAATGGATTGGGTTTTAGGGATATGTCTGACCGGACAGATGCAGACCTTGTTTACGACAGTGAACCTGTTACCGGTCGTCAAGATCTTCGCAAAGTAGACACCGAAGCCGCCGGATTCCACCAGGAAGCGCTAGTACCAGAAGAATCAGAGACCCATGGTGGTGAGGATGTGGCCATCTATGCCACTGGTCCTGGTGCCCACCTAGTTTCTGGTAGCAATGAGCAGAGCATCATTTTTCATGTGATGAATTATGCTGGCAATCTTTTTGAGCGCGCCAGCGAAGCTTTAAAGTAGCTTAAACCCCTATAAATTTTTGCGACTGCGACAATTTGTCACATTCTGCCAGCAATTCGCAATTGGTAAAATCGTCTCTAGATTAATCCTTACTGCTTTTTTAAAATCAAAGAGACTTCCATATGCAAATTACTAAATTTTTTCTGTTATTTTTAAGTTTATCGAGCCTTCCATTATTTGCTTATGCTGACTCTGATTATGGTGTAAGAGCAATTGACCATGCACCTATAGGGGTAATGGCAGACCATTACCATAAAAAAGGAGAATCCATGATATCCGTTAGGCAAGGATATATGGACATGAGTGGCAATATTCTCGATGGTAACAGCATCCCTAATTCAGCCATTCTCGATATACCTAATCCTCATGGAAATATGCCGGCAAATCTTTCAGTAGTGCCAACAGAGATGGAAATGAAAATGACCATGGTTGGGGCAATGTATGCTCCCTCAGACAAAGTCACGCTTATGGCAATGGCTATGTATATGTCAAAGGAGATGGATCTCAACACTTACAAACCTATGATGGATAGAGGTCTTATCGGCACATTTAGCACGTCTTCGAGTGATCTATCTGATATTTCATTAGGTGCATTGATTAAGTTGCAGGAAACAGATGTCTCAAGATGGCATGCGGAAGTCACTGTGCAAAAATCTATCGGTGATAATGATATTGGGGGCGTCGTTCTTACCCCAATGGATATGAAGATGGAAATGATTCTTCCCTATGGTATGCAGCCTGGAGATAGTGCTTCGAGACTGGTTTTGGGCATAACCAACGTTAAAACGATCAGTGAAAAAGTCGTTTGGGGTAACCAGTTGAGAGGAAGATTTGTTATATCTGATGATGATTGGTCATTTGGTGATCAAAAGGAATTCAATACCTGGTTGCAATATGAACTCAACAAATCCATTTCTTTTTCTTCAAGATTGAAATTTACTCATCAAGATAAAATTTCTGGCGTTAACCCTATGATTACTGCGCCAGTCCAAACTGCAAACACTGAGAATTATGGCGGTAGAGAAATACATTTTGGTTTGGGTGTAAATTTCCTAGCCCGTATTCTTCCGGGAAAAGTTGATAGGTTTGGCTTAGAGTTGGTTGCACCTATCCAGCAAAATAAGAACAACCTGCAAATGAAAACTGATTACCAATTTACCCTTGGTTATCAAAAAGCCTTTTGATCCAGTCGGTTAGAGTCAGGATATAAAAAAAGCCCCTTTTTAATAAAAGGGGCTTTTCAGCTTTAAGAGCATTAATTCTAAACAGAATCCCTGCTAAAAATAGGCTCACTCTAGAACCTGTTTTACCCATGGTTCACTTTTTTATCGAAAAATTCACCCATGAGGAAATATGTTCTAGGGTTTTGCTTGGAAATTGCCTCGTTTAATTGTCCTGAACGCGACTAGAGATGTTGTTCCACCCAAGATGAGCTCGTCGTTTGAATCGCCATCCAAGTCTTTCAGATCTATAAATGAACCCCCAAAGGGCCAATTAAAAAACGGTTTTGGAGTTTGAAAATAGCCATCTTGCAATTCACTAACATCGGCAAACAGAAAACCTGACCTGGTGGAGAAAAGCACCAAATCTTTATCCTTATCACCATCCACATCCCACATGACGAAATCATGTAATGCATCACCCCGGGTATTGGTTCCTGTTTCAACAAGCTGTGTTCCAGTCACATTAACGCCGTCAAACGCTAGAATAAGGCCATTTAATGAACGCACTCCTTTTTCCATGCCTATTGATTCTGGTACACCATCATTATTTATATCGGCTAACTGCCATATCCATTTATTTCCACTAAGATTACCGTAGCTGGCAATTTCTTGAATATTGAATCCATCCACCGAGTAAAATGCAGGACTGGTTGTCCCTGTGTTTGTTGCAAACATTTCTAATTCAGCGTCTGAATCAAAATTATCTATTTCATAGAAACCACCGCTAATATCGGCACCAGTTCTTCTTGGCGGTGAAAATTTAAGATCGCCTAGATTTTCCATATAAGCGAGGTCGGATGGATTCGTGCTTAATTGTCCGACCAAAATATCGAAATCACCGTCTGAATCTAAATCATGGAGTTGGGCATTACTTGCGTACCAGAGTCCGCTATCAGCAATTTGGACGCCACCTGCATAGGAGGCATCAATGTTTTCATGTACGTATGCGCCCGACATGATTGAGCTGGAACTGCCTATAGGAGCGCCCCTACTTATACGCACGAGATCATCGTCACCGTCAGAATCGAAATCATTGGCTAAAATATGATTTGTGTATTTAGGCAAATAGAACAGCACTTCAGCATTTTGGAACAGCCCAGAATCAACCGAAACTTTAACCAGATCGTCACTACTTGCACCTAAGAATAAAACCGGCTGCCCGTTCTCTTCTCCCCAAGCCGAAAAAGGATAGTCTGGGAAATCAGAGTTCCAGAGAGAAGTCGTCACCACTATACTCGATGCCTCGAAGGCTTCTTCAATGTCTCCAAACAAGCTGTCGTCATAAAAAAACGCAATATCAATGTCCGAAGAGGTCGATAAGGTACCGTCACTTACGGTTACTGATATTTCATACACAAGGTCAGAATTGGCGTCGAACCCTGATTCATCACAGGCCAATGGCATAACCGATGTGATTTGCTTGGACTCGACCCTGAAAAAATTTGCGTCAGGCCCGGATAGGCCAATAGTTAAATTATCATTATCTTCATCAGAAAACCCTAGCTGCAGTGAACCCTCAGTGCAAAGTATGGATTCATAGGAAGTAGGACCAGATATAGTTGGCGCCTTATTTATAGAAGAGGGGCTCTCTTCGGAGGGAGTGGTTGACGGAGTAGTTCCGCCCGCCGGTGACGAGCCGCCCGAGCCGCCACAGCCGGTCAGAAAAGCCATTAGCGACCATACAATCAACAGTCTTGAATTAGTCATTTCTAGTCAACCGCCATTATTCAAAAAT
>Ga0213868_10006214_pt1 | contig 10591 bp, 17 predicted proteins | sample PICome_9_FD_160087 | JGI IMG/M metagenome (GOLD analysis project Ga0213868, IMG submission 160087) | Coastal seawater microbial communities near Pivers Island, North Carolina, United States - PICO127 | ecosystem: Environmental > Aquatic > Marine > Coastal | place: USA: North Carolina...
CACTCCATGTCACCAATCCTATCACTGATAAGTTCAATACATTTGGATGCCAATGTTCTCCACATAACCCTAAGGCATGATATAAAAATTCAATAACTGTTTCCATATTCTACTTCTTTTTTAGTTTAGGCATTTCAGGTACTTTTGCTGCCTGGTTAGCCTGGTTCGATGCATTCACTATTGAATGTACCGTTTCTCTCAATTCTTTTGCTTCAGCAATATCTTTTACCAACTTGCTACATTCTGCTACAATATCTGGATGTTCTCCAATACCTGCAGGATTATTCATATAGTTTTGTAAATTAGCTATTGCCTTTGCTTCTTTTGCATTTGCTTCTGCAATAATTGCATTCATAATTAATTGTGTCATAACTCTACTCTATTTTTGTTGATTAAACTCTTTTAAAATTATATAGTAGAGCTAGGGATTCAACAGGGGTTCACACATCAAATGCTACCTATAAACCTATTTACTGCCCTAGCTTTTCGACTACTATTATATCCATATGTCTATTTTATTATTAATTTAGTTTTAATTGGCTCGAACCCAAACTTCTCTCTTACTCTATCAGAGATTGGAATTGACTCTCCCATTTCATCTATCCTTACAAATGTAATGTCCGTTGTCAATATAATTGCTTGCCGTCCGTCATATACATTATGTGATCTTGCTTCTAATGTTAATGTGATCGATGTCTTACCTATACCTTTAACCGACCCATATACTTTTATCATTTGTCCTTCTTTAGCCGGACGTTTGAATACACACTTATCAATTGATACAGTAACCATTCTTGGTGTATCACAACATTGTGCCGCATAAGCTGCAGCAGATGCATCTAACCAAGCTAACAACTTACCTCCAAATAGGTTTCCGTGAAAGCCTAAGTCTGATTTCTTTACTGGATGTGTATTTAATAGTTCCATATCTTAAAATGGCATTTGGCTATCTTTATTCAATTGGTCTTCATAGTCTCTCATCTGCCTAAACCAATCCGAAGATACTGTTATACATATAATATCCTTTGACTCTTTTAAAGGAACATCTATTGCATCAAATCTTGTCCACCATGATGATGGGTAATGTCCCCTTGCAATCACATCTAATGATTTTTCTCTTATCCAAATTTGTACTACTGGTTTCATATTATTCGTTTATATGTTGTTCAATGTTAACATCTTCATATCCTAACGATGTCCAATCCTTAACTAATTCTATTGCTTCATTCAATGTAAGTTTCTCTCTACCATCAATATCCAATAAGATTCCTCCTAACCAAACTCTATATTTTATATCTTTCATTGTAGTTACAATTGTTTTTCTAACTTCTGCACGAACTATTGAATTTCTTATCCATCTTTCTAACTGGTAATCTATTTGTTTCATTTTTTAAGTTTATCTTGTTTCTTTTGGAACTTACTGAAACTTCTATCCTTATCATTAGTTAATCCTCCTACTGTAAATGATTTATCATGTTTTTCATCCCATGAACCAGGTTCATCCATTTTCTCTAGAAAATCTAATACTTCTGGATCTTCTTCCCATGGCACTTCATCTTCATAATCATCTGGCACTATTGGAGCTTTCATCACTTCATATATACACCAAATCCATATTACAACAAACGCTATTCCTATTATCATTTCCATATTACTTAATATAACAAATTTATTTCAATTATCCTAATCTTTATGCAAATATTTTAAATACCTTTGATTCATGTTATCATAGTACTTAGTCTTTGCTAATGTGTTATGTGCCTTATCCAATACTTCTCTTGTTGCTATATTAATTAAGAAGTAAGGTGCATGGCTTCTTGCATTGAATCCATCTATCTCTACCTTATCATTTGGATTGAAACATATACATTTCAAATGGCCGTATCCATGCTCCTTCATTGTCCTATTGATAAAATCTTGATACTTTACTGTATCAACATTAGATAGTTCTTCTTCTGATACTTGTACAAATAAAGCACTATCATAATCTGATTCATCATATGTTTTAATCTTATCTAGCAATGTATGTTCTCCAATTTCAATTTCATTAGGATCAAACTTGTCTATCATTAATTTGCCTTTATCTAATTCAGCACCTACAAATGGACAAGCAGGTAGGCCTCCATATTCTTCCCTAGGCACTCTGAGTATTCCGATATAATCTAATACCTTACTCTTGAAATTAGTATATGGACATTTTGATTTAGCCATCTATAACTATTTGTATTATCATTTGTTTACTAACAACCCCATCTGCAAAAGATGCTTGACCTGTTATTGTTATAGTATCTCCTTCCATTGTCTGTACTGGAGCAAACATTGTATTAATTTCTCCATCCATTGTACTATAAGATGCTTCATTAATTGTTGGTACTTCTTGTCCATCAAACCATGTAACATAACTTGTATCATTATTTAGATATAGATAACCATTATCATTCAATGTCCAGTTCTGATGTACAATATATCCTAAAGTATCTCCTATAAGCCAATAATGACTACTTGTCCATTGTATCTTAGCCAATTCATATTCATTTGCTACTTCAGACACTTGTCCTGATATTCTATGTAATGTCTGCCATTCTTGTCCTAACTGCAAATGATAATATCCATTTGTATCAATATCTAATCTAACATCTATTTCAAAGTCATGGCCTAGGACATATGATTCATCTTTACTACATGATGTGAATAATATCATAAATAATAATACTGCCCATAATATTATGTACTTCATATATTCTGGTATATCATTACTATTGTTATTCATCGCCTTTATTTACATGATTATACCACCATGCAGCTACTATAGTTGCAACTACAATTGACCCAAAGGTGTATAGAAGATACCACGGAGAATCTACTTCAGCAAATATTGCAGGTGCCCCCATTACTACTAACCATATTACGAATATGAGTCCTACATTGGTTTCTAATTTTCTTTCTACCTTTACCGTAAGTTCTTTCTTGATAACACGGCTCAATGCATCTTGCATGTCCTTACCATATACCGGTTGTTTCCATATCGTACCATCCTTCTCTCCGATAGTTATCATATACTTACAATAGCCTTTATGAGTACTAGATCGCTTCAACAACTCTGCTTTCATAGCACGCCTTCTATCATACTTTTGTTTCTTAGGCTTACGTCTATTTCCTTCTTCTGTAATGTTCATATTAGTTTACAAATGATATGTTATATAATTCTTTTCCATATGATGCTTTATCACGATTCTGGCCAATGGCAATATTGAATCTAGTTTTAACATCACTCAACTTAGCCATACATGCTTCTTTTGATTTACAATAGAAGGATAATGTTGTATAAGTTTTATACCTACCTTTAACATCATCAGCCGACTTGAATCCTGCCTTTTGTTTAGCCGCATTTTCTCTAGCCAAATCTACTGCAGTCTTTTGAGGACCTTTCTTTTGTACTACCCTAGGAGCTTTTGTATCTACCTTAGGCTGGTTTGCTAAATGGACTGTTAATCGATAATTGTTATTCATAATTGTTTACTATTTTTGTTATTAATTTAATTTATGCTACTTCTAAAAACTTCTTATTCATTGACTTTGCTACTTCATTGATCTTTTTGGTATTGATGTATTGAGCTTCTTTACCATACATTGCATTGAATGCTCTAGATTCTGATTCACTAATACCACTTGACCCTGTAATGAAGTAACTAATTACTTTGATGCCTTCTCTGGTCATCTTCTTCACTTGCGCTCTCGTATGTTTATGAGCACTATCACCATGGTAACTACCATAATATGGCATCCCATCACTCATATTAACAAAATATGCATCTCTACCTTTCGATGCTTCTAATACTTCTTTCATTATTGCATCAAAACATAAACCCTCTGGCGTCACTCCTGATACAATTACATGCGGAAAATTAGTTTTAAGTTGGCTTATACCATGCTTTCTACTATCATATGCAACTAATATTACTGGCATATTCTTTCCACTAAAATCTGCTCCTGCTCTAAAACTAATAACACAATCCATATTCTCTATCATGCTACATGCCTTTGCAATTGCTACTGAGGTTGTAAATGCATTCTGGAATCTATCTCCATTCATTGATCCACTATTGTCAATTGATATATGGATGATACCTGGATTATATGCAAATGATTCTACCTTTGCAAATATATTTTCTATACCAAATCCTGCACTTGATATTCTACGCTTATCAATCTTACCTGATCTCAATCTATTGAACTTAGTATCTTTCTGTTCTGCCCTAACTTTTAACTTCTTACCTAATGCAATACCTCTTCGTAAACCTTCATTCACCCATTGGCTATGTTCTTCAATTCTATAATCATTCCAATAACCTGGCCTAGCCCACATATCACACTCAACATTGTTAATCAAATCTTTGGTAAAATTCTTAATAACGGCTACTTCTTCATGCTTAGGAATAGAACCGCCTTCCCACCAATTCTCTTGCTGATATTCAACTTTCTTAATCTCGGTACCACTATCCTCCATTGAACTAATTGTCCTTTGTAACTTTCTACTTACACCGGTCTTTTTAATATCTTGGTTTTGGAATTCTTCTTGCTTCTGGATTGCTTTCTTAAGTTGCTCTAATTGTCTATCACTCAATTCTTCTAAGCCTTTTGGTGCACTTGACCCACCTTTAGATCCTCCATCACCTTTCTTTGCATCATCTCCCTCTGCTTTAGATCCATCATCATTTGCATCCCCTTCTGGACTATTAGGTTCATTACCTTGACCATCTCCTTCACCATTCTCACTATCACCATTTGATGACTCACCCTCCTGATCATTTCCTTTCTTATCTAAACCTAACGATGGTATCTGGTTTTCAATAATCTTAAATACCTCAAATGCTAAATCTCTTACCTCATCGGTATTCTTTAATCTTGCAATATTCTTAAGATCAATCATCTTCCATATCTTATCTAATTCCAATACATCTAATCTACGATTTGGATTAGTTAAATTACAAATACGAAATAAGAATGAATCCCAATCTGCACTTGTATACTCATCACTCTTAAGACCTTTATCAATAATCTTTGCATTGAAATATTTATCATACAATGCTTGATAATATCCTTTGTATCCTGGAGCATTTTTATATACCCAAGCATCAATTCTTCTATCTTCTATAATATTAATAAGGCTACTTAATTTAGGCATTACATATTCTGCCGACCACCATTTGTCATATCCATCTAAATCAGATGCCTTTGCACCATGCTTCTCAGACAATGATACCATATAACTATCATGATTGTATAACCATTTTTCTAAGGTTCTTAATGTTTCGAAGTCGGTCAATTTAATATGCGATCCTTCATGTAATGCTAATCCAACGGCTGGATCAAAATCTTTATCTTTCAATGATGCTGATATTACAACTGACTTACCATCGGTATAACTATCACCACTTGTATTGAATTTAACTGGAATGGCTTCTCCTGTAACAATTCTAACAAAGTTACCTATTGCTCTACGGTAACCTGCTAACTTCATAGGATCTTTACCTTTTGGCTTAGCAAGCTCTTCTCCTAACATATCATATTGATCATCTTGGAAGAAATCATTATCTAACCAAAAACTTGAATTGGAATCTGAATAACTGGTTTTTCTCATATCTATCTCTTTTTATTTATAATATAAAGATAAGGACTTTTTCTGTAATAGGCAAATCTTTTTGGTGTTTTTTTCAAAAAAGTTTACTTTATGAATACATTTAATGGCGGCACTTCCTCCATCGAATCCTTATATTCTGTTAATAAATTATACTCTAATCCTTTTACATATGATGTCTCACATATGTAACCTAATACTTTCTTTATTTCAATTGGTAATGGTAATACATATACCCAAATGTTTTCTACATCCTTTACATGTTGTCTTATACGGTTATTTGTTGTATTAGATATACATCTATAACCTTTATGAAATCTCTGAGTTAAGTTTTGGGTCTCTCCTATCTTAAGCAATTCTCCTTTATCATTTGCTAATATGTAAACGGCTGGCTGATTATCTGATTTCATTGGATTGCTAGGATACATTATATCAATACCTTGTTTATACTTATCTGATTTAACCATTATACCATATAATTCAAATCCTTTGTTTATGTAATATTCTTTGTTCATTTTATTATTTTTGTGATCGAGAAAGGATTCGAACCTTTGACCGTCTGCTTAGAAGGCAGATGCTCTATCCAACTGAGCTACTCGACCATTTTAAAAAGGAAGGGAGGCTCAAGAATTAACCTGATCTTTGTTCTTCCCCCCAACCTATACTAATCACCAAATTAGTTATACATTTAATTCTTCTTCTTCTTCAACGCCTTCTGCATTAAAGATATCTTCATTCTCTGTACTACCACAATACTTTTGAACTACTTGCTTCATAAAGGTTCTTTCACTATCTACTCCTCCATCTTCATCAAAGAAAGGATAAATACAAACCTCTGCCGCTTCTGCTAAATCAAATCCATCTTCTAACAATCCGGCCATCTCAACACTTAACCTTGTACTTATTGAATTTGTTATTCTAGGAGCCTCACCTTTTATTTCCTTTCTAGTCATTGATGCTATCTCTGCAATATTATCGGCTTGCTCTTGAGTCACACCTGGATGAAGATCTTTCAATAATCCTGACTCTTGTTCTTTATTTAATGTTTCCATTTCAACAATAATAAATCTATCTACTAATGCTCTATCCATCGCTCTGGTTGCGGTATATTCATTACCAATATTTGCAGTGGCAACAAATGTAACTCCTTCTGCTACCTTAATGGTCGGTGCATCTTGATGTTCATCTAATCTCAAATATCTTTGGCCGGCATCTAATACCGTCATTAATATGTTCCATGCTTCTGGATGTGCTCTTGATATCTCATCTAATAATATAATAGCATCTTTGGTTTGGATTGCCTTTACAAATAATGATTCACTAAACATCGTACCTTCTTCTTTCTTAAAATGGGTGTTACCAATCAATGTCCCTCTAGGATCTTGAGTGGCACCTAAATTGAAATAAAATTCTGGTCTATCTAATGCTTCTACTAATCTCTTAGCGGCCATTGTCTTACCACAACCCGCTGCTCCGGTCATCATAATATTCTTGCCTCTCATTGCCGATCGAACTAAATATTTCCATTTCAAATCAGGCATTACCAATGTCTTAGGACGAAGGTCTACTGACTTGTTATGGATGAAATCTAATACTGGATCAGATTCTAATTGTTCTGCTTTTGCTACTTCTTCTACTTTTGGTTTCATATCATTAAACAAGGCCATATCCTTACGTCTTGATCTTCCTGTTTCTAAATCATATTCTAAACATTGGTTATTCTCAACACAATGTGAACACATAATATCTCTAACATATAAATCATTACGGACTCTTCCGGTTGCATCTGTTAGGATGTACTTTCCATTTTTTGCTTCAACGGTTAAATAGATAATTCTTTCTTTCATAATTTGGTGATTTTCTGGTTATTTATTAATTTTTATTTCTTATATATAAAGATAAGTAAAATATTTCAAATAGGCAAATCTTTTTGAAGCTTTTTTTAACTTTTTTTCTGGCTTGATATTATCCATCCAATCCCATTCTCTGCCGCTATTAATCATAATTTCTACCTTTTTATTATAATATAAAGATAAGAAATATTTCTGTAATAGGCAAATCTTTTACCAGAAAAGTTTAAATTATTTTAGGAAATCTTCTATCTGTTGTTTAGATGGCCAGCCGAGAATAAGACCACAACTTTCACAAACGTACCTTATCATTGTACTACTTTCATCTGCTACTTGTTTTATAACTTGTTGTTCGTGTTTGCATTTGTGCTGGAGTTCATTGATTTGTAGATCAATTTTCCGCTTTTCTGAAAGTAGTTGTTCTACCTTCATCCTTTTCGCATCCATATCAATAAATATGTAAGATGCTGTGTTATTCTTTTATTCGAATTGTTATATCATGGGGAGCAAATTCATTGCCTCCAAAATATGGATATAGATAATATCTCCTAATTAGTCCCCAATTACCTTTAGGTCTACGTATAACTCTGGTAGTGTCATTATCAATTACTATAACATACCAAAACGTTTCTATGTCTATTGTAGCACTATATATTTCATTTGGTTCTATATTTCTGATCGTCTCGCCTTTATGAACACCATCTTCGTGTCGCAACCAACAAAGTTCTATATTATCTGTATCAGGAATATATCGCCATCCTAATCTCATAGAATACTTTAGATGAGATTTACCAAAGTCACTAAAACCATATATCTTGTTAATGTCGGTTTGATTTCTTGGTACCTCGGATATATACTCTGCAGACTCATCTAGCATAAAGTCAAATGATATTCTAGAATTGTTTGGATGATTAAAGTAAGAGCCAGATCTATGTTTGCCTTCTGGTATAGTGTAAACTCTGAATCCTAAGTCATCAACCTCTTTAGTACACGACATACATATTAAGAGGAGTAGGATTTGCAATTTCATATATGAATAAATATGAAACTTGATACAGTATCCTTACAAGTTCTTAATAACTATTTTTCATCCTACCACCTAATGGATTGCCTACTTCTTGATAATAACAATTGTAACATAACAACCTTAAGTTATCTCTTATATGATTTGTCCTATCGCCATCAATCCAATCTAATAGTAATGGCACTGAATAATCTGATACTCTTCTCTCACAATAGCCGCATGAGTCGCATTCTTCTTCTAGTATAGCATTTTTAAGTAGTCTTATCTTTAATCTGCTATGTGGATAATTAGGATACTTACCTTCTAATATATCTAACAAACCATAATGACCTCTTAGCCTAGGCTTTGTTGCTCTAGGTATTCCTTTCCCGGCTTTGTTCTTATGTAATTCAAATAACGTTTTACCAGATGCAGAATCTGTATACAACTTTGAATATTTTCTAAATGCTTCATATGAAACCTTAAGGAATCTTGCTGCTCCTGCACAAGATTGGGTATTGGCCATTGCATATCGAATCTCAGACTCTGATATGTTCATTGGTGGTCTACCTTCTCCTGGCTTGAACGGCATTATACTATCCTTTTAATAATTCCCTAGGATCGTTCTTCCTAGATGCATTTTTTCGTCCTTCTTCATACTGAAGTTTTTCATCCTTAGATAATGCTCCATACCATGATGCAAATTCGCCACCTGTAGTTTCTAAAGCTTCGGCCCATATATCTCTTGTTTGAGTCATATGTTTTGCTAATACTGTACCTAAAATAGTTGATGCTTTAGGCTGAACTGATATTCCATTCTTACCCATAGCAGTATACCATTCATCCATAATTTGTGTTACTTTGTCTTTACTCATAACTTTTTCCTTTTTTATTAGTTCCTCATCGATCAGGAATTCCTGAAACCTCCGAAGCTTAAACGGTATGCTTCTTCTACCGTCGGTCCTGGGTGCCTAAGCCGCCATCGCCATTTCAACATGTTCGCCTGTTATGCGTTGATCTTCATTATACCCTTATCATCATGTCAAATACCTGTTCATCCCCATATTATATGTAATTACATATATTTTATATGCAATTAATTATATTATATGTTTTCACATATAACTTTTGTAGCCCGACGGAGAATCGAACTCCGGTTACATGGATGAAAACCATGCGTCCTAACCACTAGACGACCGGGCCTACTTCCTACTTGGTGGAGATGGTGGGAGTCGAACCCACGTCCATTAATGCAGCTAATATAACTACTAACGATCATTTATAAATATACTATCTAATTATAATAAACTTCTTATTGTTTCTGATATACATTACTCCTTTGATTGGGTTTTTAACTTCTCTACCTAACATATCATATGTAATGTTATTCATACCTTCATGTTTCATAAGTTCTTCTATTCCGGTAGTATTGCCTTGGTAACTATATAATACCCATTGCCCACTACCTTGAGAATAAACCATTGAATCACATTGATTACAAACTTCCATTGCATTACCATAATACAAATATGCATCATAACAAACTTTTAATGTATCAGTTGGTTGTATCATTGGGAAAGCTGCAAATGTACCTTCTCCTGGGTAACAAGTTGTTGTATTACATACTGACCAAGATATCATTGATGAGTCAGGATTATTATAATTGTCAACTAAATTGGTATTGAAATATATACCCTGATCTACAAAATAACTTATTGAATCACAGCTAAAGTTCTGTTGTTGCATTAATAGTTTTTGCCAAAATTGACCATTCCAATATTGGTCAAAACAACACATTAAAGTGTCAACATAGCCTATTGTGTCTGTAACTGTATAAGATATACAAGTTGTAAGTGTATCATAATACGTTCCATTTGGGTTATAGTTGTATACCATATGTGTACAAGGGCCACTAAAACAACTATCTTCTGCTAGCATATTTCCATTACCATAAGTTACGGCATATAAGGGAGTCATATAAGGTAAACTATTTCCTGTTACAGGTATTGCAACTTCTAATTGCATTTGTGAACCTGTAGTATATGTCATGTTAGAATCACATAATGTAATTTGTGCTTGCGTGTTCGTTGACCATAACAA
>Ga0213868_10006215_pt1 | contig 10590 bp, 9 predicted proteins | sample PICome_9_FD_160087 | JGI IMG/M metagenome (GOLD analysis project Ga0213868, IMG submission 160087) | Coastal seawater microbial communities near Pivers Island, North Carolina, United States - PICO127 | ecosystem: Environmental > Aquatic > Marine > Coastal | place: USA: North Carolina | collected...
AAAATATTTCGTGGCGCGGGATTAGTGAGCGTCATTACACACATTTTGTACAGGACATGAAGGTTAGTACATATCAGTTTTTCAACGGACCATTCGTTAGATTGGATAAATGTTCCATGTTATGACTGTGCCTAATGACGAAAACGGAAAAGCACACTTTCAAGAATTTAAAAATCAATTATAAGAGTAAGTTGTGAAGTGTAGAAAGTACTTGCGAAGAGACAAGTGACATGTTTCTACCTAGATACACCTCTCTGATCGCTGGATGCTTGCTTGGCGATGGGTTTCTGCCCATCGACCGTTGGATTGGGATTCAAAATGGCCTTATTCTCGTTGTGAACTCCTAAATTCTGATTGGTTCGTTGTTTTGGCTTCCTTTGTGTGTTTTTATATTCTTGGTTTATTTTTTTACTCACTTTCCACCAGAATTCTATCTGCGCCACATCACTTTCAAGCCTTTGATTCATCTCCTTTTATTCATCATCATGTGTCTTCAAACCTCTGCCAACTCTGACTTTGTGAATGCACCCACGGAAAAGGTAAGTGTTTGGTCATTGGTCACAATCTATAGTAAGAGTGCATACATGGTACATGGCCGTCACGCCAATGCCACGCATTCATATATACCTTTCCACTCACCTCTCTCTGTCTCTTTACCATCTCTTCCATGATCATCGCAGGTCTGTATTATCGGTTCTGGTAACTGGGGATCTGCCATTTCAATCATGGTAGGGCGAAACTGCCGTCTTCACAACTGGTGTGAAACACAAGTCAACATGTGGGTTTACGAAGAGCAGGTGGATTTCAGAGGACAGAAACGTAATCTCTCTGAAGTCATTAACGAACAACATGAAAACATCAAGTACCTAAAAGGCATTGAGTTACCTCATAACATTGTTGCTGTACCAGATCTAGAATCTGCTTGTGCTGGTGCCACTCTGCTCATTTTTGGTAAGTTTCTATTTTACAGCAGACACATTCAAGAATTAAACACAAAAGGCTTTGTAGATGCCTTCCAAGTTGGATATAATCCTAACACTTGACAATATTGATTTCATAATATCAGTCATGCCACATCAGTTTCTCCCTCCTTTACTCAAAAAGATTCGCAATATCGTCGATCCATCCTGTAGAGGTATCAGTCTTATCAAGGGTATGGACTTTGATGAAGTTAACAAACGTCCTGTGCTCATCTCTCAATCGATCGAAAACATTATGAGTGAGGATAGATCGACCAAGTTTTCATGTGGCGTGTTAATGGGAGCCAATGTGGCCGATGAAGTTGCTAAAATGCAAATATGCGAATCAACTCTTGCCTCTGATTTTGAAAATGTCGATGGTGTTGATATTAATGAACGAACTAGACTGATTTTCCACAGTCCTACCTTTCGAGTTCAGCATGTGAAGGATGTTGCAGGAGCGGAAGTATCAGGCGCACTTAAGAATGTGATTGCCCTCGGAGCAGGTATGATTGATGGTCTTGATCACTTGGGTGGGAATACAAAGGCTGCTCTTTTGCGCGTGGGTCTGAAAGAAATGATTTCTTTCTGTCGAGTTTTCTTTGAGGGCGTTAGACAAGATACATTCTTAGAGAGTTGTGGAATGGCTGACTTAATTACTACATGCTATGGAGGGAGAAACCGCAAATGTGCCGAAGAATACACTCGACGACGAGCAATGGGTTTGAATCGCCATTGGAGTACGCATGATTGTGAAAGTCTATGGAAACAAGTAGAGACTGAACTTTTGAATGGTCAAAAGTTACAGGGAACACTCGCCTGTAAAGAAGCCTATATGGTCATTGATTCAAGAGGCTTATTAGACTCTTTTCCACTTATAAGTGTGATCTACGATATTGCCTTCAGAGGGGCACCCGTCGATCGTATCGTTGATGGAATCATGGTGAACGAAGTTCACCGTTCGCATCTTTAAATGTCATATAAACATGTATTTACTTAGTTTGAAATTGAAGTTTTACATCCCGTTCTATGTATGTAATTTGTAATTATATCCTAAGTAAGTATCACGTAGAAAAATTGAAAAATACCAATCCATCTGTCAATGTTCACCCAACAATTTTCATTTTCTTGGAAACAATCTCTTCCAGCGATCTAATATCTTTTGTGAAATTGCGAATGCCCTCAGCAAGTTTTTCAGTGGCCATAGCATCCTCATTCATCATCCAACGGAATGTTTTTTCATCCATGTCAATCTTTGCGATATCCATCGATGAAGCATTGTCAGCATCCAGCGTTTGGACAACCTCACCAGTATCCTGGGTCATTTCCTCAAGTAACTGAGGAGAAATTGTCAACTTATCACATCCAGCAAGGGAAAGAATTTCATCCTTGTTACGGAACGAAGCCCCCATGACAACTGTATTGTATCCATATTTCTTGTAGTAATTGTAAATGTTAGTGACAGAAATCACACCTGGATCTTCCTCGGGTGCATACCCAGATTTTCCTTCGGCCTTTTTGTACCAATCCATAATTCTACCAACAAACGGTGAAATCAAGGTAACTCCAGCTTCAGCACATGCAATGGCTTGTGCCAAACTAAAAATAAGAGTAAGATTACAAGAAATCCCCTCCTGTTCTAAAACTTTGGCAGCTTCAATCCCCTCCCACGTAGCTGCAACTTTGACCAAGATTCGATCTTTCTCAATGCCCTTTTCCTTGTAAAGTTGAATGATACGACGCGCTTTTGCAATCGTTGCCTCTTTGTCGAATGATAAACGTGCATCCACTTCTGTTGATACGTATCCAGGTACAATTTTGGTGATTTCAGTTCCAAAGTTCACGGCAAGTGCATCCTAAAGTTAATGAAACAAAAAAAGATTCATCAGAGCCTGGGACACTACAGTATGTATGTACTATATACTATATTCAACAACGTTTCTTACCATAACATTGACAATATCTCCCTTTCCATAGGAGATAGCATCATCAATGAGAGAAGAATACTCGGGCATAGTTGCCGCTTTGTAAATGAGCGATGGATTCGTCGTCGCATCTTGAGGTTTGTACTTACGGATGGCTTCAATATCACCCGTGTCACAAACAATGGTGGTATAACGCTTCAATTGTTCCACTTGATTCTCTGGGGAAGTCTTTTGTTTCTTTGTAACTTGTTCTGTCATGTTGTGAATTGGTTCTGTTCTTAAAAAAAAGAGGTTTATTATTATTATATGTCAAGAGGAAGAATGTTGTTATGCCGATGAAAAAAACGAGATCCTCCGAGATGATGAGAACGGCTTCGGTTTTCCAACGTCTTCTTTGTTGTTCCGACGACGACGTGGATCTTTCTCGTTCAGAGTTTATCAGAATACATTGAGTCATTGTTTCTTCATGCTTTCATATCTACTCACTACTTTCTGCTTAGCATATTTAGCACACATCTTTGAGCTACGACGTTTCATTCAAGGATGAACAGATACAATCATCGCATGGTAGGATTATTAAGTTCTTCGGTTGTATTAGTGGTCTTTACTAGCATTATATCGCCCTTTCCCCAACCTGTTCAAGCATTTGGAGTTAATCCTAGTACTACTACTGCTACTCTATCCACTCGTCGTCCCAATTGTGCCACCGGAAAGATCCTATCTAGAATTGGACCTCTCCAAGAAAAATCAACGAATTTGAATCCATTCACATCGTTCGTTGGTGATATGGTTGCATCTGTAAAATCAACCATGTCTTGTTCATCATCGCAAATCAATCAAGATTTGGACGAGACATTGAACATCTTAGTATCCACCACATGGGAAGATATACAAACGAATTTGGAATCCAAACAAACACCAGATGAAAAAGCATTTAGATCCAATGTTGATAAGGGCATAGGTCCACCTTCTCCACTGAATAAAATACGACTCTTTGACGAAAGTAACAAGGAAGAAGATATCCGAGTGACGTTGTACAGAGACCACGCGTCATGGTGTCCCTACTGTCAAAAGGTATGGATGACACTGGAAGAAAAAAGAATTCCATATCGTGTGGAGAAAATTAATATGCGTTGTTATGGAGATAAACCACGAGAATTTATGAGGTTGCAACCAAGTGGAGCTGTACCTGTTGCAATCATTGATGGTACCGTTTACAATCAATCAAACGATATTATGTTTGCTCTCGAATCGATTTTTTCTGAGCACAAGCCATTGTTACCTCCCGAAGATGACCAAATATCACGAATGAAGGCACAGGATCTTATGCGCCTCGAGAGGACGTTGTTTAGTGCATGGATGTATTGGTTGACTGGATCCGAGCGAAGCAAAGGAAACTTCATTCGTGTACTCAACGAAGTTGAGAGTGCACTACAGACTAACAAAGGAGGTGACTTTTTCATGGGAGAAAAGGTTTCTATCGTTGATTTTATGTTTGCACCATTTTTAGAAAGAATGTGTGCAAGTATGATTTTCTTCAAAGGGTTTCAGATACGTGTCGCAAAGGGACAAAGGACAGATTATCCAGCCATTAACAAATGGTTTGATGCCATGGAACAGCTTCCTTCGTATGTTGTGACAAAGTCAGATTACTATACTCATGCTTGGGATCTTCCACCACAACTTGGTGGGTGTGTTCGAGAAGAAAAAGGAGAACTATTCGAACGTGCCATCAATGGCGAGAGATTGATGGATAATTCAAGGGGATCTTGGGATCTTCCCTTGGTGCCTGATTTGGGGGGAATCGAACCGGATTGGGGTTTTTGTGGCGATGAAAATGCCGCTAAAAGAGAAGCTGCTGAAAGACTATCCTTCAATCACAAGAATATTGTTCTTTTTGCTGCGCGAGGGGCAGGAAGTAAAGGAATGCCACCGTTCTCAGCTCCATTGGCCGATCCTAATGCAAAGCCAAATGAATCAGTGTACCAATCTGTCGATACGTTTCTTCGACTCATTACAATTGCTTTATTGGACGGCCACGAGTCAGTGGCTTCTGATATGGCAAAAGTAGCACAAGAAGTTCGTTCTACGGGCGAGGAGCACACTCAGAATGTCGTCAAGAGCCTGTCGTATCTGCGCGACAGGGTCGGGGTTCCTCGAGATATGAAATTACCCGCCGCAAGACAGCTTCGAGCTCATATTAACTTTGCTATTAGTTATATGCTTTAAAATGACGAATCTTATCATAAATATAGACAAACATTTTTTCCGACGAAATGCACTTTATCCATTTATTTACAAGATTAGCCGCTAAATAATTCAAAGATCCCAATCAAAACCAAGTCCAAAAAAGTGTCCCATTTTCCCATCTTTTGTGACAGTAATATCATATTTCAATGGGATACCTTGCACTGACTTTCTGATACCTAGTCCATAGCTTGATTTTTGGAAAACACTATCTTTATTAAAGCCAGCGATATACTTATTCTTCGCGCCCATCCAATCGGCAAACGCAACGAGACTGGCGTCTTGTTGGACTCTTCCACTACCAAAAGGAACGGTTACAGGGATGCGAATCTCTGCCGAACCTGTAATAGACGCATCTATTGATCCATTAGACCCACTATGACCACGGACTCTGGCAGCATTGCCAGCCGCAATGGCTTCATGACGGGGGAGATTTGAAGTAGCAGAAAAGACTGTCTGTTGTAAAGCTAACTTAATACGCCCACCATTCGAACTCGCATAAGTGTCTGCAAGGAGTGGAAATACTTGTCTACTGATGACAGTTCCAGATGTGTACGGCAGCACAGAAAAAGAATGATCAGTGCCTTTTTCAGCCAACCTTGCTCCACTTGAGGTGGTTGTGGTGATGCTAGATCTAGCTCCAAGAGGCAACATGCGCAGGAAAGGTCCCAGAGTCAAAGTTCCACTTCCAATCGATTCATGGTAACCATGTTTCGTCATGGTACGCTCGACACTTACTGATGCCGAGCTCTGTCGGACATAGGTACTTGGGACAGGACCACGTAGACTGAACTTCAGGCCCCTTCTGTTCAGTGGGGCGTCAAGAGTACTATCACGAGACGCCGATGACGAAAGTTCGTCGGTATCGATATCTGTCTGAGTTGTACTTGTTTCGCTGTCATCTGCTGCAAGGTTATCACTGAACAATTCAACATCATAGCCTCCTTTCAGTCCAAATTTATCATCTGTAAACCGAAGTATCATGGTTGGTTCAGGGTCCTTGGCTCCACGTCGGACTATAAATCCCAATGACTCTCCACCCCCAAGAAGATTATCATGTTTGAAATCAAGCTCTCCTTCCTTTAAAATTATAATACTTATTAATTCTGATTTGATTCATAGTATATAAGAATCTACAAAACAAAAAACACAATACTTACCCAATGCCCCGTGTATAGCGACTTTGTAATTCCATATTCCAAATTACGTGGAGGAGCTTCTTGTGCTAACACTTGAAGCTGAACCGTACCATCACTCATTTGAACTGGACTAGCTCTCCAAATTTTAGAAAATATCCCAGATTGAGCGATATTCAACCAACGCTGACTATTCCAACGAAAGTGGTCCCCCGGATACATATCCAACCGTTTGGAAATTTTATTTGGATTCGTTCGTCCCTCTGCTTCAATTAAAGTTGTATTCAGACTGTTCTTCACACTCATCCATTCATCTCTTGTCAATGCACGAGCTTTACGTCTTTCCAGCTTTTCCCTGTATCTTCGTAAAGTGGTAGTTTGACCAGTTTCAGGATCAATAGGTACTTCTTTCGCAAACCGAATATCGACGGGCATGGACGAAAGGATTGGTTCCTGCACCGTCAAGGTTGCAGTACCATTGTCTACGTGCAATGTAGCACCCTTGACAGAATGAAGCACATACCCTCGCTGCATGTACCATTTTTTGATATGTTTGGCACATTCATTAACTCGCGAGGGTTCCATCACAGATCCAATCATTCCAGATCGTTGTCCCGCAGCTCTAACAACACTGTCTGGTAAAATGTCACTTCCATGAACAATGACGCGTTGTACTGGGATAGTCGAGGGGTCAATTTCATCATCCTTATCTGTTTTTCGATTGGGAATGATTCCACTCAGAGTATTCTTCACTTTAAGTTGAAATGAGTTCCAGACATTGGACCAGAATGAGAAAGATGTTTCAAACGTCGATTTGGCACCAGCGACCACATCTTTGCCATTCTTCTGTACAACTGCAGATGAAGAAGTGGGACTAGCATCACTCAGAAGAATGAAATGATGATCATCTTGTTCGTCATCGAAAATGATATCATTGATATCTTGTGAATCATCCTCTCCTTCCAATAAAATAGACGAAGCAAGAAAAGGACGAAACCCATTCCTTCCATCTCCATGACCCCCGTCGTCCTTCCAAGATACATCATTATTCACTGGAGGAGGAGGACTTCCATTACCGCCAGCATTACCCTTGAAGAAAATATTGGACCATGTCGGTGCAAATGCAAAATGGCTACCAACGGAACATAAAAAGATGAAAATGGATAAAATGAGCTGCATTGTTCTAGATCAACCTATTGATAATTAAGACACAATCGTTGTCAATCACGTAGATATGTATATATCGTTGAATATTTCAATGCAATGACGCGTTGGGTTTGCTATTGATGTCCATTTACATGTACATCGAATTATGACATCTGACATATCGTAGTTCGTACTTCGTACCAGAGTTCCGTTGCTTGCAGGAGAAGATTGATTCGATTAACCTCTACATGTTGGTAGATGTTCAAAACCCACCAAATCAAGTTTTGGCATGTGTAGTACGAGTATGTTGTATGTCATTATTATAATTGTCATCTGTTACCATACTACTCTGAGAGGTAATGGAATGCAACAGGACGCCAATATCGAACAAGAATTATTTATGTGACCAGGATCACTCAAAAAATCCTTACAGCAAAGAGCAAGAATTCATCCAATTAGATAGTCACGGAAGAGAATACAGTAGGATTCTTTACACGAATCCAGTTTGTTTTTTAAGCACCACAGATTCTCATGGAGGGCCACCCAAAAGGAACGTAATGTCCGTTACGTGGCTATCCGCGACAAACAACAGTGGTAAATTTATGATGAGTATAAACTCAAAGAGATATACCGCATCTTTATTGACCAAAGAAACATGTTTCGTACTGAGCGTTCCTGTGAAAGGAATGGAAGAATTAGTTTTAAGCGTGGGTAAAACTTCGGGAAGATGGAAATCTAGCAAGTTCCCGAAAGATCATATTGATAACAGCAAAGATAGTTGTTCATTGGCAGAGGGCCAAAAGAAAAAGAAATTTAAATTTGAACATGGAATCGATGGTCTAGTAGCCACAAAGATAGGAACATCCCTGGAAATAACTGACGAAGAAGAGCCATTTGCCATTCAAGGTACTGTGGCACATTTGGTTTGTCAATCTTACAAAATATTTGACCTGGAATCGCAAATCATCGATAATGAGCATTACTTAGTCATGGCTCAAGTCAAAGATGCCTATGTGGACAAAGAGTATTGGGATACTAAGAAAAAGCTTTTTCGTCCATCTTCCAAAGCAAATCCGTACCTTACATTCTTTGGATCACAAACATTTGGGTATATCATGTGTCATGATCAAATGAGATGACGTGTTGAGAAATGTATGTATTTTGGATGTATTGTAAAAAAAAACAAATATTCTACATTATATTGCATTCATACAATTGTTCATCATTCATGAAACCTATGTTCCATGCGAGCTTACTAAATGTGGAAACTCTCTCAGCAAGAGGATTATGAAACATCTCTGGAAGAACATTGACGGTTATTCCGTGTGTCATGGACAAAAGATACAAGTCATGGTATGCTGTACGGTCCCCGGATGCCTTCAAATATGGGCTAGGTACATCGGATGTCATGTAAATCACAAATCTTTCATCTTGTTTGGCCATGTCTTTGACCTTTTGATTGTCTGTAGCAAGAAAAAAATGATATTTTCCATTTGAATCTGGTCGTATTTGAAGTTTAGAAGCTTGGTCGACCGCACAGGACAGCATTTTCTCATACGATTTTTCCAATGTTGTCCCCTGTGCTCTGATGTCTTGATTGTCAACACCAAAAGCTGTCATGTCCCCTGTGCGAAAATGAATTCCGATTACCATTTCTTTTTCTAAGTTGAACAAATTGGAATAGTAGTCTAGTTCAGTTTGAAATGTCTCCGATTTTTTAAATATGATATGGTACAAGCACGGATCATATTTATGCCATTTATATTCCAGAGGTGTGAAATGTAGAAATGTCGTTCTTTCACTTGCCCCCCAAAGGTCAACATTTCCTTCACCACGATCTGAAACATCATAACTGCGAAACCTCAAAAATTCTGCAATTAGACCCCATTCATCTCTATATTCAAGAGATTGAGGAAATCGATATTCTATGCCGTTTTGTGACTGGGGATAATCTAATTCTATTCGAAGACATTTTTCTATAGCATCCGTGGCCATGCTCAGCATACGTTGAGTACGATCGCCAATTCCATTTACTTCTTCACAATGACCATACCAACCTCCACACCATTTACGATGACAACCAAATACGATTTTCCGTTTTGAGTCCTGACAATGATTCAACTGCTCCAATAAGCTAAAACATTTTCTTGGTAAGTCTAATCTAGCCTCTTCCATGTCTTCTTGACTGATGATTCGCTGAACTTTGTCCAATGACCTCCGCAGTGATGATTTCGTCATGAGTGTAGTATCTTGTTGAATGAATGAAAGCATTAAGACAAAGGTGGAGACTAAGAGAGACAAAGTAACGCATAATTGTTTCCATGGACGAAATTCAGTTCCGATACGAAGACTTTTTCTCACAGAGTCCGAACCCATTTATTTTCACAAAGTTTTCAATGCTTTGTCAATATATGTTTATGTTAGTTCTATAGTAAGTAGGCAAGTAGATTATTGGCCCATGCGTTTGGAGTTTGAAACCAATTTGAAGATTGAATGGTATATGGTATGAGATATGAGATACACGTTGTTGTATTTTGGTCCCCTCCGATCTCCGAGATGCTTTTTACTAACCCTTAGTACGCGAACAGCGGTGTGAAAAAAAACGGCTGAAAATAGCATTCGGCTCTTTCATCAGCCAATCAGATCGCTCATTTACCTCTTGCCTCAAGCCCCAATCAAGTTTCAGTCCTGCACCTGTTGCCGAGCAACCGTTTTTACTGCCAGCAGAATTACTGCCAGAAGAGCAATTTAGCACGAATGAGTCTCTAGTCTTACTAAACTCGCAAGACTCGCTCAAACATAACTCAATTGGCTTCGCACGTGGTGCTGGTTTCTTCATTTCTTCGCTCGAATCGTCGCTCGAATCGTCGCTCGAATCATCAGGTAACTCAATTGGCTTCGCAGGTGGTGCTGGTTTCTTTGTTTCTTCGCTCCAATCGTCGCTCGAATCATCAGGTAACTCAACTGGCTTCGCACGTGGTGCTGGTTTCTTTGTTTCTTCGCTCCAATCGTCGCTCGAATCATCAGGTAACTCAATTGGCTTCACAGGTGGTGCTGGTTTCTTTGTTTCTTCGCTCCAATCGTCGCTCGAATCGTCGCTCGAATCATAAGGTAGCTTGATTGGCTTCTTGGTGGACTGCTTGAATCTTTTCCAACAAAGTGAGGAGTCTCTGTAAC
>Ga0213868_10006217_pt1 | contig 10587 bp, 9 predicted proteins | sample PICome_9_FD_160087 | JGI IMG/M metagenome (GOLD analysis project Ga0213868, IMG submission 160087) | Coastal seawater microbial communities near Pivers Island, North Carolina, United States - PICO127 | ecosystem: Environmental > Aquatic > Marine > Coastal | place: USA: North Carolina | collected...
TTATTGGGGTTTTGGAGACGGTGAAGTTGCCGAAACCCCGGATTACAACCCAAACTGTCGAGCCGCCAGATCCCTCATAATTTCTTCCGAACCACCACCAATCGCATTAACCCGGACCTCACGATAAATACGCTCGACACGGTTGCCACGCATATAGCCAATACCACCCAAAATCTGCATCGCCTCACGGGCACAGAATTCCATAGTCTGACTCGACTGCACCTTTAACAGCGCAATATCCCCAGCATTCTCAGTTCCCGCCTGAACTTGCTCGCAAGTCATCAGCAAGTAAGCCTGAGTCGCGTTGATACGCTGCTTCATCTCGGCGATTTTATGGCGAATCACCTGGTGGTCGGCGAGACGCTGGCCAAAGGTTTTACGCTCGCGGGCCCAGGCCACTGCATCTTCAAGGCAGACGCGAGAAAAAGCCTCCATGGCGGCGGCCATGGCCAGTCGTTCAGCGTTAAAGTTATTCATAATCACCGCAAAGCCCTTATTTTCCTGGCCTAGCAAATTGCCTCGGGGCACAAGCACATTGTCAAAATAGATAGTGGCTGTATCTGAGCACCACCAGCCCTGCTTTCTGTCCAGAGCGGTACGTGATACACCCTCGGCATCGGCGGGAATCAGCAACGTGGATACACCACCAGAACCCTCTCTGCCAGTGCGCACAGCAGTGGTAAACCAGTTAGCGTTCATGCCACCGGTGATATAGGTTTTTGAGCCATTGACTATATAGTGGTCGCCATCCAGACGGGCTGTAGTTTGCAGCTGGGCAACATCTGAGCCACCACCGGGTTCGGTGACAGCCAGCGAGATACGCTTGGTGCCCGCCAGTACGGCTGGGGCTACCATCTGTTTGATCTCGTCACTGCCAAAATTAATCACCGGCGGCAGGCCAATGCCATGCACCAGCAATGTTGCCGCTACGCCGCCGACAGCGACGCGGGCCATTTCTTCATTGAGGATTATACCGTGCCACAGATCTATACCTTCGCTGACACCGCCAAACTCCTCAGGGTAACCCATACCCAACAGGCCTATCTCTGCTGACTTGGTCCACAGCTCATCGGGGATCGAGCCACTTTCATCCCAGTCTTCTGCAAAGGGCATAATTTCGCGATCAATAAAACGTCGCAGCTGTGCACGCCATTCATGGTGCTCAGCAGTGAGGTTTTTATTGGGTAGCCGAGCGCTATCAAAGTCCAGTGACATGGCAGTACCTGCAGTAATAATTATAGAAAGTTAGCCTGGGATAGTAGTTTGAGTGCATACAGCTCGCAACCTAATAAGCGCCAATTAGTTGGGAATAAATGCCAATCTGGCGGCGCTATTTGCGGCGATAATCTCGCGGTGATACGCCGTGCCAGCTTTTAAAGGCACTGGAGAACGAGCCCTGATCGCCGTAGCCCAGCAGAAAGGCGATTTCGGTGATACCCAGACGGCTGTCAGACAGGTAGCGCAGTGCGACTTTGGAGCGCACTTCCTGCAGGATATTTAAAAAATTGGTGTCTCGATCAGAGAGGCGACGCTGCAAGGTACGACGGGAAATATTGAGCTTGCTGGCTAGCTTGTCAATAGTGACCTCGCCCTCTGGCAGGTATTGCAGAATAGATTGTTTAAGGTTGGCTAACAGCTGGTCGGCGGGGTCGTCGCCTTCAAAAAAATCTCTAAAGGGTCGCTCCTGATCCGGGCCTTCCTGGTATTCCTGTTTAATCATGGGAAAGCCGAGGGCCTCACGGTCAAAAAACAGGCTGCTGTAAGCCTGGCCAAAGCTCAGGTTACGACCAAAAATATCTTCGAGATAGCTTACATCTGTGGGCTGGGCATAGGTGAAATGAGCTCTAACCACCTGTACTGGCCTGACACAGAGGGAGTTAAAAATGCCCGCCGATGCAGACAGCATCTCGTCGCTGATAAAACGCTTGCGGCCAGTTTCCGGCATTAGTGGTTCCCAGCGCAGCTCTATCAGATCGCCCTCCCTGTAAGTAGTAATCTGCCCTATATCACCACGCAGCTTGTACTGGCTGGGCATTAAATTGAGATAGTCCTTAAAAGATCGGCACACTGTAGCCAGATAGAGCTGGATATTAAGCCCTTTAAGATAGGTTATTCGGCCTACGATTAATCCTATATCCGGGTTATTGGTGGCGTCGGCTGCCAGCTGAAACAGCCTGTAATAGCTGTTTACCGGAAAACGGCGATCGGGAATAGTCAGCTCTGTCGCATCCAGTCCAGCGCTTGCCAGCAGTGCCTGGCCGTCCAGTCCCTGCTGATCAATAACCTGCAATAGGGTATTGATGGGCGCGGCAAAAACTGTCCAATTGGGATCTATAAGCTGTTCGGTAATAGCGCCAGAGGCCATAGTTTAAAGGTCTAACTGATTGCAGGGAGGCCAGCTTACCACCAGCACTGAAACTCATTCAAATATTGCTGCCAATACTCTGTATGGGCTGACCAGTAGCGAGTCGCTATGAGCTTGGCTGTGAGGTTAGCTATAAGGTTTGACGGCATTTTTACAATGTCCTGCGAGTAAAAATAATACTGCATTTACAGATGACATTTAACCAGCTACTGTATATATTAACAGTATTAATAAAAATCAATTTTACTGAGCTACTGTCGTTACCTCTATGGCCAATACAGAAATAATATCCAATTTGCTAACCCGCCAGGACACCTGGCGCGGCCGTAGCAGGCGCCTGCCAAGACGCACTATCTATACAGGCCATCAGAGTTTGGACCTGCTATTACAGGGTGGCTGGCCGGTGGCTGCGCTCACTGAGTTACTGCCTCAGCAACTGGGTATAGGCGAGCTGAGTCTGTTACTGCCTGTGATAAAAAAGCATGGCAGTCAGCTTTGCCTGTGGCTGGACCCGCCCTACCAGCCCTATGCCCCGGCACTATCAGCGGCTGGTATTGCGCTGGATAAACTATTGGTTGTGCGCAGCAAAAACCCCAGAGAATGGCTGTGGGCCGCTGAGCAGTCTATTCGCAGCGGCGCTCTATTGCTGGCCTGGGCAAGACCGCAGGCACCCAGTTATGCTGACTTGCGCAAGTTACAACTGGCTGCCGCAGACAGCAGCAGTGCGGCTTTTTTATTTAGTCCGGTCAAGGCTCTGGGAGCGCCATCGCCGGTGGCGCTGCGCCTGGAGCTTGAAAGTTCGGAGGTTAACCAGATGCTACTCACTGTACGCAAGATGCGCGGAGTAGCCTCTGGGGCTCAGCTGCAGCTGTCTCTGGGTGAGTCCTGCACCCAGAGAACCAATTTGGCGCAACTGCCGGCAGATCGGCACCATGGTTATATCAACAACCCTGTACTGCGGTTAAAAAGTTGAATGGCTAAACATAACAATCTGGCACATGATATCTGGCTATATCTGCATTTCCCTCTGCTACCTCTCGAGACATTGTTGCCACAGCTACCCCGGGAGCAACCTCCCAAACCCATCGCCATTATTGACCAACAAAAAAATACCCAGCGCGTGCTGTGCTGTAATAATCAGGCCAGTGCCTGGGGTATAGAACCCAATCTATCTATCTCCACTGCTCTGGCGCTGTGCCCTGAACTGGTGGTGGCGCCCAGACAGATTGAGCTAGAGCAACAGCGTCTGCAGCAGCTGGCCCTGCTCTGCTATAGATTTAGCCCTGTGCTTACAGTGCACAGTAATTGTGGGCTCTGGCTGGAGATATCTGGCTGTTACAAATTATTTAAAGGCTACAACAGTCTGTTACAGCAACTGCACAACAGGTTGCAGGAGCAAATGGTGACTGCAGTCAATGGTATAGGCAGCAACCCTCTTGCCGCACAGCTGGTCTGCCAGGCTGAGTTTCAAATACAGCTGCCCAGCACCAGGCAAATAGAACAGCGTTTGTTCAGCACGGCTCTAAGCAAGCTAAATACCAATGCCAGGCAGCAGCAGAGTTTTAAACAGCTGGGTCTGCAGACTCTGGGAGATTTGCTGGCCCTGCCCCGCAGCGCATTAAGCCGTCGTTTTGATAGGGAATTAATACTTTATATAGCGCAGCTAAATAATGACAAGCCCTGCAATGCACCGCGGTTTCAGCCGGCCAATAGCTTTCGTGATCTGATACAGAACCCCCAGGGCATTTTTAATAAAGAGAGCCTGCTTTTTCCAATGAAAACGCTGCTGCAGAATCTCTGCCATTATTTGATGGCTCGGCAATGTCACTGTCGAGAGATTGAATGGCAGTTTGAGCCTTTAATCGGAGAGCCTGCGCAGATGCGCATACAGCTATCTGGCAGTCAAAATAACTGGTCGAGCCTGTTAACGCTGAGTCGACTGCAGCTGGAGCGGCTGGAATTACCACGCAGTATTGAGCAGATTATTCTATTTAGCGATCAGTTTGTCGAAGCGCCTCAGGGCATGGGTAATCTGGACTTATTCGGTGATAACAGTTGCCAGCAGCAGTCCAGCGAACTGATTGATAGCCTTAATGCGCGGCTGGGTATGGAGGCACTGTCGCAACCTGTGCTCAACCAGGACTATCTGCCAGAGCAGGCCAGCACCCTGGTCACGCCGGGCAAGCAAATAAATACAGCCCTCGATAATAGACTCAAAGCACCGCAACCGGTCTGGCTATTAAGCGAGCCTGCACCGGTGCAGATACGCAATCAACAGCTGTACTGGCATCAGCCTCTAAGTATTCTCAGTGGGCCCGAACGTCTCTGTGGCAACTGGTGGCAGAGCGAGCAGCAGCGTGATTACTATCTGGCCTGTGATAGCAGAGGCGCCCGCTACTGGTTATTTAGAGAAACCAGTAGTCAGCGCTGGTTTGTTCATGGCCTGTTTTCCTGAGCGACCACTATTAATCACACTGACACTAGCTATTAAATTGTTCTTTAAGCTTAAACTTCTGCACCTTGCCCGCTGGGTTTCTTGGCAGCAGATCAATCAGGTGCAACTGGCTGGGCAGTTTGTAACGGGCCAGGGACTCACCGGCAAAGTCGCGCAGATCTTCCAGGCTCAGTTCGGCACCCTCTTCCAGCACTGCAATGGCGGTCACAGCCTCACCCCATTTTTTGTTGGGCAGACCAATCACAGCCACTTCAAGGATGGCTGGGTGGCCATAGAGAATACTCTCCACCTCAGCCGGGTAGACATTTTCACCACCGGTAATCACCATATCTTTTACCCGGTCACAGAGAAACAGAAAGTCCTCATCATCCAGGTAGCCAATATCACCGCTGTGGAACCAGCCCTGAGAGTCAATGGCTTCAGCAGTGGCATCTTCGCGATTCCAGTAACCCTTCATCACATTGGGGCCTTTGATACAGACCTCTCCATGGACACCAGCAGCTACCGGAGTATTCTGCTCATCGACAATCCGCACCTCGGTAAACATGGGCGCCTTGCCCGCAGAGCCTACTTTGGCCATGGCCAGATCACTGGCCAGCAGACTGGCAAAAGGTGCAGTTTCAGTTAGGCCATAACCCTGACAGAAGTTAATGCCCCGCTCACCATAGGTTTTAATCAATGGCACCGGCACTGGCGCTCCACCGCAGGTCAATGTCGCAATACTCGACAGGTCTGTACCGGCAAAACTCTCATGCTGCACCATCATAAGAAACATGGTCGGCGCACCAAACATAGTGGTGACCTGATGCTTCTCAATTAATGACAGCACCTCACCTGCATCAAAGCTGCGCAGTAGCACCACTTCAACGCCTTTACCCAGAGATAGCAGCGTGGTGACATTTAGGCCACCAATATGAAACAGCGGCGCACAGGTTAAGGTGGTCCCCGACAGGCCATCCTCACCAAAGCACACATTAATGCTATTCCAGAATATATTGCCATGGGTCAGCATGGCGCCCTTGGGCAGACCTGTGGTCCCGGAGGTATACATAATAAAAGCCACATCATCGGCATCTACCTTCTCGCTGGCCTCAATTGCTGTGGCTGCGGCCATTAATGGCTCCAGGGGCTCCCAGTTATCTGCATCAGCCTCAGCGGTGATATAGCGAGTGCAATCAAGATTGTCTCGCTCGCTATCAATCAGTGGGCGTAACATATCGTCGGCAACCAAGGTGCTGATACCAGCATCATTGGCAATAAAGCGCACCTCTGGGCCGGTTAAGCGAAAGTTCAGGGGCACAAATATCGCACCCAGACAGCCGCAGGCATAAAGCATTTCCAGAAATACCGGATGATTAAGCCCTATATAGCCCACCCGATCGCCAGCACTGATACCTCCCTCGCGCAGCACAGAGGCCATACGTCGCACGCGATCGCCCAGCTCGGCAAAACTCTGGGTCTCACCCTCAAAGGTCAGTGCTGGTTGCTCTGGTGAAATGGCGGCACGGCGCAAAATAGTTTGGCCCAAGCCTATATCTGCAATTTGTAAAACTGACATCGAAATTCCCTCGAACTTATTATTATACAAAGTCGATCAGCTTCCTCAGGTCGACCTCTATTGTTTTGATGCAGCAAGCATAAAAGTTGCACCACAAAATATCTATACCCCAATCTATACTTGGCATGCTTTCTGCTATCTCCCTAGAGACACAGGGCAGTAAATGCCTGTAAACACAGTGGTATCAGCTAAAAAGGGCAGACAATGGGTCTCCACAGTCAACACTCGCTGTCCAATATGGTGCGCAGCCGCACCATAAAAGAGCAGCAAAAAATATGAAACTTATTTTTACCGACCTAGACGGCAGTCTGCTCGATCACTACAGCTACAGCTTTGCACCAGCCGCCAACTATCTTGAGCGACTGGAAGCACAACAGATTCCAGTGATACCCATTACCAGCAAAACCCGGGCAGAGGTTCTGTCTCTGCGAGAACGGCTCGGTAATCCACATCCATTTATTATCGAAAATGGTGCTGCAATCTGTATACCAAAGAACTACTTTCTCCAGTGCCCCGAAAATGGGGTCGAATCAGGAGACTACTGGGTAATTAGCAATACCGAACCGCGCAGCCAGTGGCTAAAAATACTCAACCGGGTTGGCAAACCCTTTGCTGATGAATATCAGACTTTTACCTCAGTCTCTGCCGGGCAGAACATAGAAGGGCTTGCCCTGCTTACCGGACTCACAATGGAGCAGGCCACCCTGGCTCAGCAGCGGGAATACAGCGAGTCCATTAACTGGCTGAGCACCGACAGCCGCAAAGCTGAATTTATTCGACAGCTCAGTGATGCTGGTGCCCATTTGCTTCAGGGCGGACGCTTTTTAAGCATGGGAGGCAACACCGACAAAGGCCGAGCGCTACTGCAGTTGCAGTCCCTCTACAAACAGCAGTATGGCCAATGTGAGTCCATTGCTATTGGCGATAGCGCCAATGATATCAGTATGCTGGAAGCAGCAGACTCTGCCTTAATTATCCGCTCTCCCAGTCATCAAATGCCCTCTCTGGAGCGCACAAAAAATCTATATCGCAGCAAGGCTACCGGACCCAATGGCTGGGTCGAAGGTGTTTATGCCTGGCTGGAAAACCAATACTAACCATCACTTACAGAGATACCTATGGGCGACTTTCACCAAAACGGTAATATCACCACATTACATAATCTATCCCGTCGGCCCCTGGCTGATATGGAACAGGAACTGGTTTCATTTTCTAAAACCAGACCCATGGGTTTAATCCTTCCCTCATTGTTTTCAGAACTTGAGGGCGAGGCTATGCCAAAGATTATCCACGAACTCAAACAGGTGCCCTATCTCAACCAAATTATAATTGGCCTGGATCGCGCAAATGAAAGCCAATATCGTGAAGCCCTGCAGTTTTTTAACAAGCTGCCTCAGGATCACAGAGTTCTTTGGAATGACGGGCCCAGGTTGCAAGCGCTGGATGCCAAATTGAAAAAGCTGGATCTGGCACCCAAAGAACTGGGTAAAGGGCGCAATGTTTGGTACTGCATGGGCTACACATTGGCCTCCAATAAAGCAGAGTCTGTCGCTCTGCATGACTGCGATATTACAACCTATAACCGCGAGCTATTAGCGCGCCTGATCTACCCCGTGGCCAATCCCAGGTTTAACTATGAATTCTGCAAAGGCTATTATGCCCGCGTGGCTAATGGCAAAATTAATGGTCGGGTCTCACGGCTGCTGGTCTCGCCGCTGCTGCGAGCTCTTAAGAAGACCCTGGGCCACACCGACTATCTCAACTACATGGACAGCTATCGCTATCCACTGGCCGGCGAATTTTCATTTCGCCGCGATGTACTTAACGATATTCGTATTCCCAGTGACTGGGGTCTGGAGATTGGCGTGCTATCAGAGATGTATCGCAACTATGCCAGCAACCGACTCTGCCAGGTGGATATTGCTGATAACTATGATCATAAACATCAAAAGCTCAGTCTTGATAATGACTGCGATGGCCTATCCAAAATGTCCATCGATATAGCCAAGGCACTGTTTCGCAAACTGGCCACCCAGGGTGAAGTATTTAGCATCGAAGCCTTTCGCTCACTAAAGGCAACCTATTATCGCCTGGCACTGGATACCGTAGAGAACTGTCATAACGACGCCATTATGAATGGACTGACTCTGGATATTCACGAAGAGTAAAAGGCGGTAGAAATGTTTGCCGAAAATATTATCAAGGCCGGCGAAGTGTTTTTTAATGTGCCCATGGAACGGCCTTTTATTCCAAGCTGGAATCGCGTGGTCAGCGCAGTCCCGGATATTTTTGAACAGCTGGTTGAGGCCGTTGAAGCAGACAATAAAGAATTTCTTTTATGAGTGAAAATCTTCTACAGGCGACAATCGAAAACCATCTCAACGCGATTTATACTGATATAGCAGACAGTGATATCAAAACCCTCAGCATTGAACTAATCAAGCTAATGGGTCTTACCGACAAAGAAGTTATCGAAAATCGGCGCATTAACCATTGGGATCAAACCTACAGCCTGGTCATTGCCTATGGCGATTCTGTTTTGCGCAAAGATGAAAAACCGCTACAAACCCTAAACCGGTTTCTCGACAAATATTTGCGCAGCTCTATTAGCGGCGTACATATACTGCCCTTTTACCCCTTTACCTCCGATGATGGTTTTTCAGTTTTAGATTATTCCAGCGTCAATGAATCCCTAGGCGACTGGGAGGATATCAATACCATCGCCAACAATTACTCTCTAATGGCAGACCTGGTGGTTAATCACTGCTCGGCGCGCAGCCCCTGGTTTGAAAACTTTATCAAGGGTCGAGATCCCGGCCGCGGATTTTTCTATACCGCCAATCCAGCAGATGACCTGAGCGCAGTGGTGCGGCCGCGCACCAATAAGCTTCTGCGCGAAGTAGAAACCAGCGAAGGCACACAGCATGTCTGGTGCACCTTTAGCCATGATCAGGTGGATTTAAATTTTCGCAACCCAGAGGTGCTTAAGCAGTTTGTCAGTATTATTAAACAGTATCTGGATAATGGTGTGCGTATTTTTCGCCTCGATGCGATCGCTTTTTTATGGAAAGAAATTGGCACTAGCTGTATAAACCTGGAGCAGACCCATGAGATGGTGCGCCTGTTTCGCACACTGATAGAGCAGGCTCAGCACGACGCCATCATTATTACCGAAACCAATATTCCCAATCGCGAAAATCTGGCGTACTTTGGCAATGCTAATGAGGCGCACTGCGTCTACAACTTCTCGCTGCCACCACTCCTTGTCAACAGCCTGGTGACCGGTAGCTGCGTCTATCTTAAGCAGTGGATGATGAGCATGCCGCCGGCACGCAATGGCACCGCCTACTTTAACTTTATTGCCTCCCATGATGGCATTGGTCTAAGGCCGGCTGAAGGACTGCTGAGCGACACCGAAATTAATACACTGGTCGGAACCATGCAGGACTTTGGCGGCCATATCTCCTGGCGCGCGCTGGACAATGGCGACAGCAAGCCCTATGAAATTAATATTTCACTGTTCGATGCCCTGCAGGGCACAGTTGCAGGTGCAGACAATCTTGGGATACAGCGCTTTGTTTGTGCCCACGCTATTATGCTGGCTCTGGAGGGTATTCCCGGAATTTATATTCACAGCTTGCTGGGTACTCGCAATGATTATCAGCGGGTCGAAAACAGCGGTCATAACCGCGCTATTAATCGTCACCAATGGGACTACCATGATTTGCAAGAAGCCCTTGAGGATCAAAGTAGCACTCATCACCAGGTCTATAACCAGCTAAAACAGCTTCTTAAAATACGTCGTCGACAGTCTGCATTTCATCCCAATGCAACTCAGTTCACTCTGCATCTGGGTAACCAGCTATTTGGTTTCTGGCGCCAGAGTCTGGACCGGCAGCAGAGTATATTTTGCATCAGCAATATCAGTGCACAGGTGCAAATATTATCTCTGTCGGATATTAATTTAATCGACAACGAGCAATGGCACGATTTAATAGCTGATCAGCCCTGCTCCGCCCAGACCTCTAATTGCGACCAGAGGGAAATCGAGATGCAGCCTTACCAGACAGTCTGGATAACCAATAGCCCGGCATAAGCAGCAAGTCCTCAGAGAGCTAGAAATAATACTCAACTGCAGTTATACTGTTTATATATACAGTATTTATTTCTAATAGCAATTGCATCACTTATGGCCTATGCCGAACTTCA
>Ga0213868_10006220_pt1 | contig 10583 bp, 7 predicted proteins | sample PICome_9_FD_160087 | JGI IMG/M metagenome (GOLD analysis project Ga0213868, IMG submission 160087) | Coastal seawater microbial communities near Pivers Island, North Carolina, United States - PICO127 | ecosystem: Environmental > Aquatic > Marine > Coastal | place: USA: North Carolina | collected...
CCATATCTACTTATACTTACTAACTTTAGAATATGAAATCATCATTGTTCCTAATCTTTCTACAGACCATTATATCTTACCAGGTTACAATTATATTGGCCTTTTCTCCCTCACCAAGGAGTAGTACAGTGACAACATCAAGAAGTTCTCCCCTTTCCATTGGATCTCTATTTTCTTTACTACCTCCTTCTCAAAAGAAATCCATTACCAAAGAACGTATCAAAGAGATCAAAGATGAGATCAAGAATTTGTCGAAAGGAACTTCAAATGGTATTTCAGCATCGGAGGAGGTTCGATCTCAGATTTCGACTCTAGTGACGGAACTCGAATCTTCCAACCCAACTCCTAATTTGACCAGTTCGGAAAAACTTGATGGATCTTGGAAATTGATTTACACTACTAATGAAGGGTCTTCAGCTGGAAAGCTTGGTCCATTTGTGGGTGAAGTAGAACAATTCATTCGGATCAAAGGGTACGAGAGAGAAGATTATATTAATTATGTTAGAATTGGAGGTGGTCTTGTGGAAGGTGCTCTAACAGCAACATGGGATGTTTTATCTAAAAATAAGTGGCAGGTCAATTTTGAGTCAGTCAAATTCAAGTTGTTTGGGATTACGTTAGCAGATAAAGAGTTGAGTGCAGTTGGTATTTGGAGGATGACATACTTGGATGAGAACTTTCGAATTCTTTATGCCGCAGGTGGAAAGAATGTGCCAAAGGAGAACATTTACATACTAGGAAAAGGGAATTAATAATACTTGTATGGTGTCTATTCATATTCATATACATATTTACATTCGAACTATCTACAAAAGAGTCTTACAGCATTCCAACGCGTGAAAAGTAGATAGAGGCCAGCATAGTACACCATGGTTGGGTTCTTTTTAGTCTCTATACTTTGGTTGTGTTTTATTGTGTCCTCTCTAGAGAGAGATTTCCTCTCGTTGTATTTTGTGATACATGGCGAACGGCGAATGCATTTTTCCTCATTCAGTTGTTCGAAATGACTCTTGCAGTCAGCCTCAAAAGGCCGTTCTCATTTTACATCACACCACAAAATCAAAAGGATGAACCTGTTCCATCATCTATATGAGGCTCCTATCCCCTTGGACACATTTCTTTGACAGAATACTAATGTTGATGTTATAAAAAATACATTTATAGTTTTTTACAAAAAAGAAACAACTTCCATACATCGTAAAACTATTCCCATGGATCCATCATCATGAGTTTTCTCCCCAACGAAGAAAACGAAAACTCGTTCTTTCTTAGATTCTTGATAGGAATTGGACCCGGAAGATCTTTGACAAAGTCATTACTTGTATTATTATGATCATTATGATTGTCGTCATCATCATGGTCTTCTTGTTCATCTTTGACACGTATCCATGTATCATTGGGTAGTTTTCCATCATAATAATCATCCAATTGTTTCTTGGCATATATACGATTGATGTGTACATCTGGTAAAAAGGAACAATAAATGACAGCTCTTGGACTTGTTCCTACATGCCGATATGCATTGGCATGTGGGATACGATTGTCAAAAAAGACTACACTGCCTTTTCGTACAGGTACATGTTGAACAGCTTTCATGACTTCTTCGTCTTCTTTTGGTCGTATATGTGTGTATTCACCAACGCATAGATGATGATGATGTCTGTTGGTGATACTACTAGTACTATTACTATTACTAGTAGTATCACGATGTTTGGCCCATGTATCAAATAATCGATGAAACCCAAGTGCTGCTTCAAATCCACCTGTATTCGGTTCTAGATTGTCCGTTAACGAAACAAAACATTGAATGGGACGCCATTTGGATTTCCTTTCAGCAGTATAAAATGTATCTGGACAACAATCTAAATGTGGAGTAAGACATCGTTGTATACCACCCTTGCGTTTTTTAGATTTCATGTGTCCATAGGATGATGATGATGATGATTTTGGTAGTGTGGTATGAAGTATACGCAGTTGTTGTTGTTCCATTCGTGTAGCAATATCGATAGACAATTGGGATGGTAATCTATATCCTATTCGATCAATATACATATAGCCTTTATTACAATCAAATGGTCCATATGGATGATATTTGTAATAATCGTCATCGTTGGGTGTCGATGCAGAGAGAGTTTCCTTGTCATGATGATAGGCAGCCTTCCACAATTCAGTCGTTGCTTGAAACAATCGTTTATTGGATCCAACAGCCAATTTAAAATCCGAATAAAATACATCCAATACTCCACCTGATCCATTGGTGGAACTGAGGGAAGTTAAGTGATACCCCGTCTCCAACAGGTTATTGACATCAATGCTGTATTCGTGAGATAAAGTATGATGTAAACCATGAATTGCAGCTTCAATTTCATCTTTTGTAAATATGGTATCTACCACCAACACACCATCTTGGAGATATGTTTCTATTTGTGAAGGAGTTAAGATGGTTGTAGGCATGGAGATTGAGTTAGATACGTAGTTTCTTAGTAATTTGCTAAAGTGAAAAGTGAGACGCGAGATGCGAGATTGAATTTTGAGTTTTATGACGGGTTGGGAGGACGGGTACTAACACTACCATACAATGTCAAATTTAGTTAATGACTAAGAAATGACTGACTGAATGACTGACTGACTGACTCACTCACACTCCTGACCTGACTACTGAAACACAACTCTGACTACTTTTCACTTTTCAATGGAACAACGAGAACCTCGAACCTTTGTCCCATTCCTACTTTCTCAATAACCAACCAACCCACTCTTTTATGAATCATGGACGATGTGATTCTTGTAATGCATTCGATAGGAGTGAGTTTATAAAAAAGTTTTGTGAAAGACAATTTTTAATTCACACTTTCATATTGGAATTGAAATAAAATAGGAATATCATTATTGATCTAAATTGCTGTTTGAATTGATATTGGGTGATGTAACGGGCTAATAAGGTTGATACGAAAATAAATCTGTAACTTGTGTGAGGAGTGAGATGAAAGACGCGAAAGTCTCATCCCCAACCAGATACGGCATATTTTCTACAATTCCAAGACAGAAGACAGTAGAATATCCTCTCGCGCGTGTGTGTGTGTGTGTAGAGAGAGAACAGCAATATCGCAGATAGCTATCGAGGGTTGTATATTTTGTGTGAACAATGGCTTCATCATATACTACGAGACTGACGAAATGCCTCATTGGTTGCTGCTTCATTGTGGTCCATGTCAACAGCTATAGTACTTTATCTCCTCTTGCTTCAAACGTTCCAAGGAACCAACCTCTTTTTCTCCTCCGATCTTCAGAGCAAAACACAGAAACTAGGAAAGAAAAGAAAGAAGCTCTTCTTCATCTTTTATCAAAGGTCCCTCGAAATGTTTCGACACCAAAGGAACTTTCCTCGGGTATATTGTCTTCAGTTCGAGAATTAGAGCAACTTTGTCCGACCAATGATGACAATGTTCTTGATGAGTTGGGAGGAAATTGGGAGCTAATTTGGACGGCGCAGGATTCTTCAACGGAAGAATCACGACGAGGAACATTTCTAAAATACATTAATCCTTTGGAAAATCAAGCCTACAGTATTAACCCCGTCCAAAACGATGCAGCAGGTAAAGCAGAAGACAATACGCAAATAATGGGAAGATCAAATCCTATTTTACCACAATTTTTACAAAACACCTTGGAAGATTTGAATGTAATACAAATTGAAAAGGATACGACAACCAGTAGGGTTGTCAGTAGTCAAGCAATCGATTTGAAGAAACGTCGAGTTCGAAATGTTGTGTCGTTTCAAATAAATAATCCATTTGCGAAGCACTCCTCATCTACCACTCAAGGGCTTATCACTGTAGATGTTAACTTTCGACCCAACCCTACAGATCCGAGAAAAGTTGATGTCAAATTCTCTGCATGTCGGTTCAAATTATCCAATGTCGATATCCAATTTCCTCTTGGTATTCTTGGTCCAACAGGTTGGCTGCGCACATCTTACATAGATGATGACATTCGAATAACTCGTGGTCACAAGGGGTCCGTTTTTATCTTGAATAGAACTGCATCCAAGTACCAATAACATTTATACTTATTTCAAATAATTAATCTTACATTCTTCGTCTAATGCTGACATCAATCTGTCGACATCCTCCATGGTTGTATTCAACCATGGAGATATTCGAAAGGCCCCATTCCTAACAGCAAGATATATTCGACGTTTCCATAACCGATTCTTAATATCAACCATTGTTTCTGGAGTTAACCTCTGTCGAATATCTTCATTGAATGGTCTCAAACCAATGATATGATTTGCCCTAGGACCACATTGAACAGAGAATCCAATGGCTCTCCCTCGGACCAATACTGCATCCATCAATATTTTCAACCGACTTTGTGCATCAGATAGATCCAGTTGCGTCACAATCTTTAATGCTTCACATACCATGGGTTCTAAAATGGGATTCTTCTTCCCACCAGAATCGAGTCGAGCAGCTCCATTTACAAAAGCATTTGGATAACCATCCGTTGTAATATTATCTTCTTGAGCATCATAAATTTCATTTTGAAATGCAACTCTAGATCTTTCATGTTGATCCAAAGGTTTCCAATCATTGTGATGTTTTGGATGAACATAAACAAGTGACATGGCATGTGGACCAAGAAGCCACTTGTGAACACTAACCGCTAGTACATCTGGTTGTATCGTAGGAACATGAAATGGCATGATCCCGACACTTTGAGTTCCATCTACAATCAAAGGAATATTGCGTTGACGACAAATGGACGAAATGAGAGTTAGATCGATGTATGAACCATCACTCCAATGCACTTGTGGCAGACAAACACAGTCAATGTCAGAATGCGTATTCAAGGTTTGTACGATGAGTGGTGTAAATCCCCCCGAACAACAACAAGATGAAGGAGAAGACAGAAATCTTGCTTCATCTTGGACATCCAAATAATGACAACATAAATCTGGATGAGGTACAACCACCAACTCGACATCCTCCATTTCTTGCCAACAATAAACTTCAGAAGACATTTCATCTTGTACAATCAAAACCTTTTTCAATCTCTCTCTCACTCTTTTCAGATTATGTGCAGCTAATGTCAATGCGAACCCAGTGGATGGCACTATTGCAATATTTATCGCTTCTGTCCCTATCAAAGATGCAAAGAGCGTTCGGATGGATTCTGTGTAAGATTCTTGTTCTAACCAAGGATTGGCTTCACGTAGGATTGCATTGAGACCTGCTTGTTGCACGGACGGCGGTAGAGGAGTTTTCCCACTGTTATTGAAGTAGGTATATTCTTCTTGCAATGGATCACCTTCCAGTTTGTTTGTGATGTGAAGGGGATGGAAATGTTTCATTCTCGTATTCCAAATCAGATTCGTACGATACACATAAAACATAAAATGATCAAAAAGACACGCACGACTACACAAGACGATACCGGGGATTAGGATTTTAGGAGTTACTGATGAAACTCCGCGCTCTCTTACAAAGACACATAACAAAAGCGTTTACAAGAATCAAATCATTGTCCTCTGTCTAATTATTTCACCGAATCGAAAACCATTCCTTGTTCGTGTATACTCACAAGAATTAATATTTCTTTCAAAGAACTGAAGTACTTTCCTTTGAATCATCGTTATATCGGCATTAAGAGACACTCACTATTCATCGTTCTAACCCCTCAATTTTTAATTAGAATATATCTCTAAGTAGTTTCGAGAAAATTAGAGGATGCCTCCTGAAATTTCCAACGAAATACCCGAAGAGCAACAACAACATCAACAACAACAACAAAAAGGCAGTACAACCATTGGAACACAGAAACTTGAATCTGTAGTCGAATCAAATAAAGAAAATTCAGGTAATCAAATGACCACCGAGGCACCCGTTCTTTCCCCACCCGAATTGGCGGTACACAAATCCATCAAAGGAGATCGAGTGGAAACACCACTTCAACATCAAACACCATCGAATGAATCGAATCAAATGATTGTCCCTCCTCCCGCACCATTGTCTCTGTGTAATAGAGTTGTTTCTCTGGATCGAAATCAATACATTCGAAACTCTTCCGAAGAGGATGACAATAGTGAGAATGATGAAGTGTCATCCTCTGACGACGGAAGTTACTTTTCCGATTTGGGAAATTTACCTTCTCCGAAATCAGCAGCAAGACCTAGATTAGGTTCTTGGTCAGGGGGCATAGGAAATCAGGGGAGTCTTCCTCCAACTGGTGGTAGAAGGACCAGTAGTAGAACAGCCGTCGTTCCTGTGGCTTCGACATCTAGGAGTGCCCATGGGGGACAGGATAGTGATTTGAGTCTTTCTAGTTCCAGTGACGAAGAAGAAGAAGATGATGATGATGTTAGTCTCAGTCAATCATACTCTGAATCCAAACAGTATCAACCATCGAAAGCGGCACGTTCCTTTGTAAGAACCACCAGTGCCCCACTACCGAGTAAGACATTGAGTATGAGAAGAAGTAAATCGACAGATCTTGATTTAACTCATGTGTCGGGTGAAGTGATGCTTCATCGTCCACCGATTCCTGCCCCACCTTCTGCTGAGTTAGATGTCATTCACAAATCATTCATTTCCAAACCAGATCAACCACGTAGATTTCCATCCACGAGTTCACTTGTGAGCTCCAGTTCCGACGATGCAAACTCGAACATTGTCAGCGAACTGCATCAGTTACAACAAGGGAGTGGACCAAAGCATAGGAGACAATTAAGTACGTACAGTGGAACCAGTGAAGGGAATCCATCTTCTATAAAGATGAGCAATAATGCAGTTGACTCTGAGTTATCAGACGATGGCTCTTTTGTGGACTTGAAAAAGAGAAGAAAACGTACCACTCGATTGCACGATACTCCTGATGAAGATCTGTATTCCGAATTGGATGCATCACTTGGACGTCCAAAGGCTCAGGTTTCATCGTTGAATACCGATCAGATGTTAGCTTGGCAGAGGGGTACTTCCGCGCAAATGGCGGAATCGAATGGTTTGCCATTAAAAGGGAACGATTCGTTGAATAGAACGGAATCATCACGTAGGAGGACTTCGGCGAGTAGCAAATCTACAAAATCATTCAATGGTCTAGTTTATTCTGAGGATGATACAACAGATGAATCTATGGTATACAATGATTTGATTCTAAAAGCTGCGCAACAGGGTGAACGTGAGACGAATGAACTTAGTGTTGGTACAGCACCATTGGCCAATCGATCGTCTTTTGAAAATTATGAAAATTCTGGGCATGCTCCTATGAATGACACTTCAAAAGGATACATTGCAGATAGAGCTTCCATGAATTCATCTGCAACATATACTTCCCAGTCTACCACTCATCATCGTGAACCTTCCATTCCTACCGGTGACAGTTCATTTTATTCTACCAGTAACACTTCTCATTACAAAGTTTATTGGCAGCGGTGGCTAATGCTGACGTATATTTCATTGTTGAATTTTCTCTCAGACTGGACGTGTTTTTCTGTGGCTCCTATTGCCGTTATCACTTCAGAAGCATTCGGAAATATTAGTCCTGAACAGCTGGTCATGGTATTTCTTGCATCGAATACCATCGCAACTGCTTTCGAACCCACCATATTGGCGCGATTGGGGCTACGTAGAACAATTGTATTTGGGTCATTTTTACTTATGGCGGGTAGTATAATTAAAAGCGGTGGAATACCAGGTATAATTGGTACCGAAATAAATGCGGAAGACGCCAAATGGAGGGTATATTTTGGATTTTGTCTTGTCGGACTTTCTCAGCCTCTTTACCAATGTACACCGGCTCTTTTGTCTTGCTCATGGTTTCCAGAAAAAGAACGAACATTTGCGACTGGAATTGCACTCAATTCAAACCAACTTGGAATAGGAGCTGCATTTTTGATCGGTGCATTAGGTGTCAACTCTAGTGAAGACATTCCTGCCTACTTTGGTTTCTTGACGACTCTCTCAACTTTGTTATTCATCGGTTGTTTCTTTCAATTCCAGGATGCTCCACCTACACCTCCATCCGACACAGCCCGGGTTATTCGAGGAACTTTTGAAATGAAAATCCCGTACATGAACTCGATGCGTCAGATGTTCCCAACCGGTATCAACTTTGACGGAGTCATGAATCACAATTTATGTGCACCCCGGCGTCATCATATTTCGTCGAATAGGTCGAATGGAAGCAGTTATAACTCCGAATCTTATGGGAAAAGAAATAGGGATTTGCAGAGAACGCAAACTCGATCTCATGAAATCACCGAAAGAGATTCTCCATCACAGGCATTTAGATCCATGACATCAAAGTCGTCTAACTCACAAAAGAATAAGCGTTCAACGCGCGAGTCTACTTCAAGACGATCAAAAAGTAATGGGTCAAAATCTACCTACAGGGATCATGATGTATGGAAGGGGCATCAAGCTCCTTCACCAAGTGGTAGTCACAAACCAACTAAGAACATACGGTCACAAATAAGGGAAATGGAGAATGAAGTAACGCAATATGGCACTATTTCTCCTTCTCCTATGATGGATGGTACTGTAGGTCGTCGCAGTAGTTCTCGAAACGGACAAAATGGACAGCAGTACTATGATACACCCCAACGAGAGCAATATCGACAAGATAGTTGGCAAAATACTCCTGCGGACACTCCTTTTGCAAATTTGAGTCAAAATTACATCCCCGGATCAAATTACGCCAACGATAGATATTCAGCTTCATCTTTTACGCCTTATGACTACTACGACGCCCCACGACCCTTTGTACCACCTAATTCGGATTTGGACCCTCGTCTCATGTACCAATATGATCAATTCAGTCATAGGCAGTTTCATCCTGATTATTATATTCAACCACAATATACTCAATCATTCAACAGATCATATGGTCATGTTCCTAGTTTTCAAGGCTTTGCCAGTCATTTACCATCCACAAACGAAGTAGACGATGGGGCAGAGCCTATAATGTCTCAATCAGGAAAATATTTAGATATTGAAGTTAGAGATGATCAAATATTGCGGTCAATACGAGCATGTTTCTCTCGCAAGGGATTCACTCACACAGTTATAGCATTTGCAGCCAGTGGTATTGTATTGAATACTCTCAGCACCTACATGGACTATCTTGTGAGACTGGGTGAAAATGACTACAGTCAAAAACTTGTTGGAATTATTGGAGCGTTGTTTCAGGTATTTGTTATGTTGTCGAGCATATTTGTGGGGAAATTCACTGATCGAACGCGTGCATATTTTCTCGTGGTTATTATTCTACTTGTTTCGGGTGCATTCGCGCTCGCTGAATGCAATATTAATCTCGATGCATCTCGAGGGAGTGGTCTCAAATGGTCTTTGCTTATAACTGCAATTCTTGTTGGACCATTACAGCCAGTTGCCACTGAAATGGCAGTTGAGCTGTCATTTCCGTTATGCTCAAATACTGTGTTGGTGATCCAACAACTTGTGTCCAATCTCGCGAGCGCCGCTTTCATCCCTTTGTTTCAGCAATTTCGCAAGTATGGAAATGAATATGATGAAAGGCCTGACTATACTTTTTCATTCTATTTGTTGATCGTGATTCATGCAGCTGCTACGGTGTACTTTGCATCATTTAGTGGTAGCTATATGCGTCTCGCACATGAGCAACAGAGAAAAGAAGAATCAAATCACAAAAATTCCAATGTATACGACGAAGAAAAAGCGGCACTCTTATAAAGTTCTTCCAACAAAATATTTCTAAAATCCACAAACATATAAATTTTGTATTTGTTACTCTTTACTTTCCCATGTTCAAGTAAAATGGAACAGTTACATACCCCCACCTAAGTCTTTTGTTTAGGCCAATAGAAACCCTCATCCCGAAGAGTAAATCTCTTCTCGTTTCTCTCGTCTTCGTCTTCTAGGGAAGAATGAAGTGCGCTAAATAATTGTCTGACTGATTTATACATGATTTGTAAGTTCACACATGAGGAATGTTCATCATCATCATCATCGTCACTCATCGAAAATTGTGTTCGCTTCAGAATATCAAAATGAGCAGATCCTCCCATAAGTCATGAAATAAAAGACGCAAAAAAATGAATCTTTAGATTCATTCTACTCGTGAATTGCAGATCTGGAAAAATGATAGTCAAACGGAAGAAACGTTCCCGCATTTTTTTCTCAATACTCAGTTGAGAAGTTCCATTTCAGAGATTACATAACTTTCGGTTATCGCCCCCTACACTCTAAGATCTAACATCGATATCATGTCCAAAACATCTAAAAGAACAACACCAAAGAAGCAACCTATAAAGATTAGCGGAGAGGACGGAGAACTCGAACCTTCTCCTTCAAGACATTGCACGGCATCTGCCACCCATAATAAATGCTCCCAACTTCTCGGGAAATCTTCAGCTGTCACTCCAGAAAACCAATCCAATGGTGACAATGCACTATTTCAAAAGGTTGATGAGGCTCGAATCGCTTCAAGTCCAACGCATCCACAGGCTGAGCTTACTTCAGGTAAGTGCCCCAGAACCCCTCAATCCGCATTTCCGGGTTTAGGGTAAAAAATTCAGAGCATTTTATTTATGCCCTTGTTGATTGTTA
>Ga0213868_10006224_pt1 | contig 10580 bp, 7 predicted proteins | sample PICome_9_FD_160087 | JGI IMG/M metagenome (GOLD analysis project Ga0213868, IMG submission 160087) | Coastal seawater microbial communities near Pivers Island, North Carolina, United States - PICO127 | ecosystem: Environmental > Aquatic > Marine > Coastal | place: USA: North Carolina | collected...
AGAGAAAAGATAGGTGCCGAGGATAGACTTGGGCAATCGCATTCAATGAACGCGAGACTGCGGATTTCGGGATCAGGTTTCAAACCACGTCGATCTGCGACGTGAACTTCCAGGCCCTGCTGCTCGGAAAAACTGCAGAAAAAAACAACAGACGCAGAGCGCTTTCCTCTTGGGTCGCTCGCATTCAAACAAAAGTGGCAGTAGTGTGCCAACGACGAGCAACACGCCCGATCATCAACGGGCAACCCAGACAGCGCGGGGAATTCTGCAGCGAAGGTCGCACACGGCGAACTCGGGCATGCGTACCAGCTCGCAGGGTGATTTGCTTTCACGCTGGTGTGCCTTGAAGTTCGGCTCTGGAAACTTCCGGTCGCATTGTAAACACCGCAGCCATTTGGTTTGTCTGGGTAGTATCGGCTCGTTACCATTCGATTTCATTTTTGCAGCCCTTATCAAACGCGTGAACGTCGATGCGTGGCAGTAAGTAGAAGAAGTCAACGGTTGGTTCAACGACGAGTATTTCACCATTATTATTATTCAAATGAGTAAGCAAGCAAGTGATACTCGTGATAATAAACTTTAACAAGCAATAAGGTATTCTGGATTTCAATCAAGCGTGCAGATTTTAATTTTAGTTAATTGAGTTAATAAGATGAGTTAAGTAATTCAAAATAATATAATCATCCATACGACTTTTATTCCTGCGTACGAAATCGTCATGTACCATACGATTGATGATTTAGCTTATCTCCCATGACTACGCACCATACAGTCGCATTTATAAATACGTTAAACGCGTCTTTTTTGAACTTCGTGTTTTCGAGCACGGCCGTTTCCACGCCTTCCCAGAGTGGGTCGGCAAAGCCTGGACGTGGTCAATTAGTTTATCACATGAATAACCATCTTAAGTACAATTAATAACAGCCGACGTATGAGGAAACAATTGTCATCATTGTAAGAAGCGAAAGACAGTGAATCCTGGTTGACGATACCAGCAGGTCATGTGGACATTGTAAGAAGTGAAAGATGGTGATTCTTAATTAACGATCCCATGCCAGGTCATGTGGACATTTTATGGAGTGAATAGACCGTGATTCTTGATTAACGATCCCAGGTGGGTGTGACATTTTTGCAAGTGTTCCCTGTAAGAATCGGCTTTACCGAATAAGTCTCACAAGCAAGACTGATATTAAAAAGAGGTTGTGAATATTTTTTTTTTACGTTGCGAGTTCCGCGAAGTGAATTTGTGCCAGAAAATCAACAGGACAGAAAACGAACCATATTTTTTTGCCCCGAGGCGGTGAGTAAATTTCCCCGAATATACCCTGAAGCGTGCCACGCGCTGACGGGAGCGTTTTTTACATGAGCAATATGCGCGCTCATGTAGCCGTTGAGGCTGTATGTTTAGGGTCCGCGCCGTGTCTTTAGGGGGTTGGGATTGGGTTTTCGGGTTTACAGAGTAAACAGCCGCGAAGCGGCTTTTCGACCACTCCCTTTAAGCCAAGTCCCCGTTCCCGGGGCACAAAAAATCAAGGTTCCTTCGGAGTGACGATTGTTGTGGAATAGTGTTTTTCAGAGCGATTCGAACTGTATCAGACAACGCGTGCTCATTTGGCCACCGGCTTGCGTATCGCCCATCTACGGCTACAATGCGTTTCAAACAGCCGCGACCATGGGTCTGTATGGGAGCTCTTTACATTTTGGCTTTCTCCTTCTGCTCCACGGATATACCAAAACTGTTGTTCTCTGCTGATCGTGCACAAGCTCTTGACACCAGCATTGATGAAGACAAGGAAGTTGCAGCGAGTGTCGTCGCGTCCAAAGTTAAGTATCATAGTCACATTACGCCTTTGAAAGAAGTGGTGAGACTTTCCCATCAGCACGCTTTCGGTTCAGCTTCTGAACTGATACAGGTCTGGTCGTAGCCAAATTTCGTCCTCAACAATAAACGCAGCAAGACATTTTGGTCGTGAGGATAAATAACATCTGATGTGAACTACTTACCAAGAAAGCCCCATATTTTTGCATGCCTTTTCTGTGCAGGATATCAAATCAGATATTTTGGCAGAAAATGCAAAGAAAACTTCGCAACTCACTCTCACGCGAAACGTCACGTTTGGCCATCAGCGGAACTGGCTTGACCCAAGAAGCATACAGGTTGCCTCCTTCGGAAATCCAAGGGCCTTCGTGTACAGGTCGTTCCTTTCTCCGGTCGAGTGCGATTTTCTAATTGTATTTTTGTGACATATTCCCTGGAACCTCATGAACGTTTGTCGACATCCATGAAAGAACCAGGAAACTCAACTTTTGACATCTGTTTATGCCTTACGAAAAGGAATATGCGAAACCAAGCATGCACAAATCAGGAGTGGTAGACGCGGATAGTGGAAGCAGCACATTCAGTGAAATTCGTACCTCGACTGGCTCATTCATCCCATCAGGTCAGTCCCAATCAAGAAATTATAGCTGCTTTCGAGACATTTCACCAAGTATCATGTATCAGGAATGAATCAAATGGTGAAACAGCTTGAAAGTCGCATAGCCACCTGGAGTCAAGTTCCATCTTCAAATGGAGAGCCTATTCAAGTACTGAGATATGAAGCTGGCCAAGAATATCAGGCCCATTATGATTATTTTTTCCATGAAAGCGGCCGAGCAAACAACCGAGTTGCTACAGTTCTCATGTATCTATCGGATGTTCAGGTGCGCATCGTGATCATTTTTACTTGACGCTGTCTTGTTGGCTGCTAACTTCTATAAAACTCCTCCCACTTGCAGGAGGGAGGGGAAACCGTTTTCCCAATATCATCATCACCAAAGATAAGAGACAAAGACTTGTTCTCACAATGTGGGAATAAAGGTTTATCAGTGAAACCAGCCAAAGGTGACGCCATCTTATTTTGGAGCATGAAAATTGGTGGTGATTTAGATGCGGGAAGTAGTCATGCTGGCTGTCCCGTATTTCAAGGGGAAAAGTGGACTGCCACAAAATGGTTGCACGTATCGCCCGTATCAGCTCCAGAGGCGCAGCAGTCGGTGTTTCAGGAAGGTAGAGAGGTCAACTGGGCAGATTGCAAAGACTCAAACGATGCATGTCTTGCCTGGTCGCAACAGAATGAGTGTTCAAAGAACCCACTTTTCATGCTGAAGGAGTGCCCGCTTTCTTGTAGGAAGTGCACAGGCATATGGAGAGAAGGGCAATACACCTGACAGGTTCTCAAGCCGATGCGACTCACAGATATATAGATTATCTAATAAGCTATTTCGGCAGGATCTCTCAGGGTTGTTGAATGATACGAAGGTGTTTATGGCAAACTGACTTCTTAACCGGGACAAGGTTGAGCTATTTGCTCACGTGTGCAAACGATGCAGCCTAAGGACATCACCATGATTTTCACATCATCATGATTTTCATGCGCACGCCACACGGTTTAGACTGCTGCGTGACTCGGAGATGTAGCTATACTAACGTTGCTTCAATCAATATTCACTAATATTAAGCAGCAGTGGCATGTATACTTTGTATGAAATGCACGAATAAAAATCTAGCACGATTGTCAACTTTGGGTACACGCACACAGCCTGAGTGTTGCCCTGTGTGATGCAGCGCATGTCGACTGTCTCTCCGTGACGAGACATTTCCTATACGTGTTCATACTGTCCTCGACGACATAATTTGGAATATCCTCTCCGATGACAAGTGCACAGCCAGCTTCACATGGAAAGTGTTGGGAAAGCACTTCACAAGAGTTTAGAAACCAAAAGTCCGGCTCGCTGCAAGTCAAACCGTTGTTCCGACAAGCCGCATTACAGTCCTGCCCCTGCTCTGATATGACAGGAGTAAGATGTGGCGATGGCTTTAATCTCATTTGAAGAGGTAGAAAAGGACAATTCCGTTCGTCTGCAACTATGACTATAAATTCTTGGACTTCCAAGGCAAGAGCATGCTTGAAGTGTCCGCGGGGATATGGCCACAAGTCTAGCACCTTTGCTAGAAGTTCATAATTCTCGGCGCGATAGAGTGCGAGTGCTGGTCGTTGTCTGCCCTTGGTTCTAAGCTCTGCGACTGCCCATTCATGAAATGATGAGACGGTGACGTGGCCTTGTTCATGCCATGGCCAAATGGTGGCGTCGCTGATCAAGGTTTGCAACCACAAATGATAAGAACTTTCAGTGAGGTAAGATAGATCGCCAAAATCCTTGACTTCTGCTTCATTAAATGACATCCGCTTTATGTATTGCGAATAGGTACCACTTCTCATATTCGTTCCTTGTTCACCGATGTTGTAGTTCCGGTTTACTTCTGGGACAATGCATTCTCGCCCTCTGCTGGTGGTGTTGAGCCGCATCCAGTGGTCCCAATGTTCCTTTGGCCAATTATCTCTGAGCTCCATCCATAGATCGTTTCGCATCATCCAACCTAATCCAGGGAAGTATGAAGTGCGAAATAGTCGCTTTGGGTTATGCGCGTGGCTCTTCAGGCCATTGTCATTCCAGGCTGAAATGCACCATAAGTTCAGATCTTGCTCTAGTAGCACCGCTGTCTGCTTGAATAACATCAAGAAGTCCGGGCTGAAAATCATGTCGTCTTCAGCGATTATGACATGTGTGTGGTGCCGCTCTAAAAATACTTTATCAATGGCCCATTTATAGTGCTGTGCAAGCCACGCGTGGCCAGGCTGGTTAGGACCCAGCAATGGGACTCGGTCTCGCTGCCAGTGCTCATAGCCCCTTGTGTGCGGTTTGCCTAGCCCTCTTCTTTTGGCAGTTTTTGCAACGGAGGCAACGCTTGGATCAAAACCATCCTGGGATACATAGACGGTGACTTCATTTAGTCCAGTCAACTTGGCCAGCGAGTTGAGTGTTTGCATCAAATACTTAGGTCTGTTGTAGGCGACAACCAACACCGCCGCGTTCGTAAACGGAGCACCATCCAGAGACGTGTCGTCGGCTTCCGAAGGCACGAGTATTGAAGCATGATGTTCGTTTCCAGTTGGGCGCGCATGCCAGGCACCCGTGGCTGGAAATCTGTACTGAGCATTTTCGGTCTGGGCAGTTGCCACCTTGGAAGTGAGCGCCACCTCAGAATGACCTGATCCATATGGACTTCCTCTTAATGAATAGGAAGTGGCAAGCTGATCTACAATATCAGAACCAGAAGGATGTTGGCTACGTATGCCGGAGCGTTGGCTTTGCAAAGCGCCTGCGTCAACCACGAAGACAGTGTTGCCGTCGAAGTCGAAGCCGAATGAACTTAGCCAGGCGAGTCCTAGAACTACTGAAATGTAGGTGACAATCCAATACTTTCGTTGGCGTCCTGTTCGACTGCCGGAGTGGGGATCTTTTTTTAATATTTTCGCTCGTGAACTTGACATGTTGCAAGATGGCGCCGCATGTCATGGTTCAGTTTGTTCGTTTTCTGCTAAAAGTTGCGAAGGTAATGTTAATCTAATATCATAATAACACTTAAACACTTACGAAGGTAACACTTCAGTTACTCGTAAGAGTTACGAAACTTACGTATTAAATACCTTCGAAGGTAAATAAATTTAGGAGTTTTATGGAGTTTTTATATAAGATCTTAATATTATTTATCTAAATAAAGAATAATAAAAGCAGTGTAAAAAAAGATAAAAAAAGGTTAATATATAAGATTAGGATCATTAATTAATTACCTTCGAAGATATTTATATATTTATAATATATTATGATATTTAATATATTCGGATAGCCGATCTTTATTTATTATATAGGTATCACTTGCAAAAATGTCACAGTCACCTGGTATCTCAAATTCAGAATCACGGTCTATTCGCTTCTTACAATGATGAGACAATTGTTGCCTCATACGTCGGCTGTTAATTGTTGTTAATAAGATGGTTGTTCATGTGATTAACTAATAATTAACCACGTCCACGGAGGCTATGCCGACCCACCTGGAGCAAACCCCAACAAATCAGTCATTCAATCAGGATAAATAATAAGCTGAGGTCTTGTTTACCCTGGTCGATGAGGTCACGGCCACTGTTGAGGCGGCCGCGGCGGTAACATACGGTCTCGTTCGCCCCTGGAAGATTTTCATTATTACCTTCGTAAGAGTTAATAATAACACTCTTTTAATAAGATTATTAAGATTATATTAATAATTAACAACTAACATAAAATTATTAGAACGTTCGAAATAAATATAAATACCTTCGTTCGAAACATTACCTTATTTATATTACTTCGTTCGAAACCTTATTAATAAGTCTTCGTTCGGTTAAGTTTCGTTCGAACGAAGTTTTAAATTTATTTATTCTATTTACACAAAAAAGGTGAAAGCACCGAGGTCACAACGAACGCTCTTAGCTACCTCGAAGGTACGTTTCGTACGAAGGTAGAAGGTACATACCTTCGTACTTGTTAATAACGACCGTGCTATGTCAAGAGTGTCCAGGGCTACACTCTTAAGCGTGATAATTTCAACACCGACGAGCAGCCGAGAAGAACAATGCACGGACGAACTAGCCCTTCGAAACAGAAATTCGCGAGGCGGCGTCGCGTCTCGCCGCGCTTGCTTCATCGCTTGAGTAAGGCGAGCATGCTGCTTGTTTGGGCCCGATTTCTACTTCTATTGGCCACCTGGTATCCTGGAGATGAAACTATTCGTGCAAGCAGTGAGAGTCCATTTCGTTTCATGTTCAGCCAAAGTGGAATATCATTTGGAACACGACTAGATGTCCACTTTCCAGCTAATGTGAAACTTGAAGCTAGTGAGCGAGCGATTCGAAAGACCAAGAGAAAATACACCGTTCAAGGCAAAATTGCAAAGCATCCAACTTGGCGTGATCATCTTAATGTGACACAGTTGGCTGAACTGACACTGAAGCCACCGTTGCCAAGCGGAAAAGGACTTTCTTGTTTCTTTCGAATTCATCGCAGCGCACCTCGTATAACTTTTTATGATGACGGTAAAGTTTTTGTTCATGAATTAATAGAAACTGGAAAGAAATATCGACACGGTGACGGATTCCAAACGATGAACTTTGTTTTAAAAAATATTGACATGCTACGTTGCTCACATTTCTACATGATGACAGCCGAATCGCTTATATCGCTTCAACACGCCGGTGATGTACCCACAGCAGCTACGGTCACGCCGGACGGAACGGCTGGGCGGATGTTGATTATGAACTCAGCAACAACTTTGAACATGCTATCCGAATATCACCAAACGTTGCTCAATCATCAAGCTTATGCTGAGCATCATCATTACGCATACATTCTTGCACTCGTGAAACCAAGTGAACTTCAAGGTCGATCGGGAAAATTTGCAAAGCATCTTGCCATCGGCAAACAGCTTGCACAAAAATGGTTCCCTGGCCGCCCATATTGGGACACGGTTTGCCACGCAGATCTTGACGCCTGGTTTGCCTCATGGGCCCCTTTTAGTATATATGCGGATATGTGGCCGCAAGAAAAAGATTTACTTTTCGCCGATACCGGTCAGATATGGCTCAACACAGGTCTTATGTGCGCACGCCCAACGCAATGGGCGCTGCGGTTTTTCGACATGGTGGTGAATGCAGTTTTTTCTGGTGTTGCACACGATGATACATCGGGCCATGAATGGGAAAGATTGCATGGCCATGCGAAATGGACGGGCAACTTGCTTGGTTTCAAACGCGATCAGCCTGCTGTGTGGCATGTTTTGTCTAAAATATGGGCCGAAGAGGCTGACATGCCATATCTTGCCCAAGGCTGTGAAGTGTGGCACAGTTCTTGCAATCCAGATGAAAATCCTATCGAGTGTTGGCACTGGTGTCATTGGAGTGCACTTCAACGAGCTCACGATCGCATTGTATCCAGCGCTTCGGGCAACGATGTGTCCCTTGTTAGCAAAGAAGCTAGCGCAAACAGCAGTTGGGGAGGACTGCAGTCCATAAATTTGCTAACGCGAGTCTACCTTGTGCCGCAGAAAGGTGTTGTCCATGGAGGTGCAAAATTGTTTGGCCGCGATGAGAGCATCCCCCCACCTATGCATCGGATGTGTTTGCGATCTTGCTACAATGTGCTGGTGCGTGGAGCCATGAGTATCTGCTCTTTTCTTACTGCTGGTGGTGCCTGTTTTCCTCGTGATGTGGACAAAATGAGTCTTTGCGATGGAAGGGGTTGCCTTCTGCAGATGGTCGATCGAAGAGGTAGCTGGATGAAACATTCTGGACATCAGCATTGGCGTGACATCCTCCCACTGTGCATTCCAACGACAACTGCAGAGGCACTTACAGGCCTAAGTGGTCGTGCTGCAGCGGTGTGCTGAGCCGTTTCCAGGCCCACGTTTTTTTTTCATATTTAGTCAAAAAGCACTTACCTCCAGCGGCGAGTGGGGAGTGAACTAACTCTAAGTTCAATGCGCTGAGGTGAGTTGCCGCTTGCTTGAAATATTTTCGATATCCCCCTCGCTGGGGATCCACGTGGCTAGTCGTGCGGAGGCGAGCTGAGTAAGCCGGGTGCGGGAGAGCAGCAACAGTCGCTCGCGCAGGATCAAACTGCCTCGCCAAACTGGTACAGAATATTTCCAATTGTCGGTATTACTGCACGGTCAGAGGGCGTGGAAACTTTCGCGCGCGGGATATTTTAGAATAATAAGCTTCGTTCGTTCGTAACGGTACCTTATTACGGTACCTTCATTCGTAGTAATAACGTATAGTACGAACTAATAATAACATATATATACCATCATTATTCGTTCGTAATATCTTATAATATATCTTAGACTAGTAAGTACGAAGGTACGAATGAAGGTACCCTCGAAGGTGACTCGCAAAGTTTGCCTGACTAATCTTTAAGTCAGATAATTGGCACTGAGACACAGTGTCATTCCATTTTTAGCATTTTTTAACGACACTCTTTGTCACCAACAGGAAGTCTGTCAGGTTCTCAGCGCGACCGCTTTCTCTCTGAAAGCGCGGATGGGCTTCACGCCGATGCCCACAAACAGCGGGCTAAATATGCACGCAAACGCGAGCACCCCAGCATGCAGCACATTATTTTGAAGCCACACGCCAGCCTCCACAGACAGCACACTCGTGCCAAGAAACGCGAAGAACGCTGCAGCAGAGCAGAAGTGCACGGGCGACGAGAAGAGCGACAGCGAAACGTTCTGCATCCACGATGTGCCCACATATCTGGGACCGAAGAGCACGCACATCGGGCAAAAGAAAAGCATCCCGAACAACACGCCCGAGATGATGGACAGGCACATGATGGTGCCAAAGTTGTTGAGGATGAGAATCTTGGTGAATGCCGCGGTTGGAATTGACGCGAGGAGGCTGGTGCCAGCCGCGCTCACAATAGTGGGACCCAGGTGTTTGATTGCACTGCGCACCCGAATGCACATCGATATCGAAGTCGTGGCGAGGATCGTGTCGGAGAGATGAAGACAGTAGTCACACGACATCCCAATCAGCACTGTCAGCGCGACAGCCTCGACGCCGCCGAATTCCAGACCCAGATATGCCATCCAAGCAATGACGAATACGACGATGAACATCAGGTTGATGAGGATCAACACCGCCATCTGCAACGATCCAGTGCAAAACACCACGACAAGGACTACCAGCACGCAAGCGAGCCATATGGAATACGCCGTGCTCATGATTGCCTCCACCTGCGTCGCCATCGTTACGAACTGGTCCGACACCAGGATAGCCTTGCCGACACTCTTCGGCGCAACCTCGTCGTATTGCTGCATGAGTCTGGTCCATTCCAGATATATGTCCTGCATTTTCCACGCCCCGATCGATTTTTTGAAGCTGCCTCGGAGCGCGACGCCCATGAACATCACCCGACATGGGTCCTTGGGGTGAAATCCGGTGAGGCCACCCTTCATCGCGTCCCTCTGCGAGTGGGTGAGGAACTCTGCAAAGAGCGAGTCAAAGTTTTCCTCGCGCACCGGGAATTCGACGTACTTCTGTGTCTCTGCAAACTTCTTGAACTCGTCGATGATGCACTTCCGTCGTTTCACGATGTGGACGAGGGAAGAGTCCTGCAAAATCATGCACCAGTCATGCAGGAAGCGCTGGGCATCGGGCGACCGAACGTTGAAGTTTTTATTCACCACGAAGTCACTGTACTTGAAGTAAGGATTCACGTAAGCGAGCAGCGTGGACGAAGTGTCCGCCTCGATGCCCCACATGAGGTCCACGTTACCTCTGCTCTGGTCGTCGGGTTCATCGCCAAAGTCAAACTGGGGCGGAAAGCTCGGCGGCGCCGGGGGTTCGGGAGGCGGATGAGGCGGAGGCGCCGGCGGGGACGGCGGCGGGGACGGTGGTAAAGGTGGAAGTGGGGGTGACGGCGGTAACGGCGGTGGCGACGGCGATGGTGGAGGCGATGGCGGAGGCGGCGACGGCAATGGCGGCGGCAGCGGCGATGGCGGCGGTGCCGGCGATGCAGGCGGCGGCGATGCCGGCGGCGGTGACGGCGCGTCAGCATACTGTCTGGGCCACTCCCCGTCCACATCCGCGAACGAAACATCACCTTCGCCCACGTTTCCGTCGATGGCTGTCAAATCGCTGAGGCCCGTCACGATCGTCGCC
>Ga0213868_10006226_pt1 | contig 10575 bp, 10 predicted proteins | sample PICome_9_FD_160087 | JGI IMG/M metagenome (GOLD analysis project Ga0213868, IMG submission 160087) | Coastal seawater microbial communities near Pivers Island, North Carolina, United States - PICO127 | ecosystem: Environmental > Aquatic > Marine > Coastal | place: USA: North Carolina...
TCGGCAACGCTTGCTTCTAAGGCTTCAGGGTTAAACCTGCAATCAGCTGAAGTTGAATCGATCACGACAGACGCTGCCGCATCCGACTGCAGCCAACGATCAGTCGCGATCCGAGCCGTCTCCAGCTGAAGAGACAACGCATCCAATTGCTTGGCACGTTGAATTTCGCTCGCAGCCTGATTCCACACTCCAAGAGCAGCACTGCTGCTTCCAGCCAACACAACCGATGAGACCACCACTTCTAGCAAGCTCATCACTCACCCTTCAGCTGAGGAACGCGAGCCTGCAACCCCACATCACTGATGCCCAGGACCGCAGGAGCAAGAGGATCAAGCGCAAGTCGGAAGCTTCCGGTTTGGCCATCCGCTATTTGCAATCGCAACGCCCCGTTTTCACCATGGGGAGTCCAATCGAGCAGGGACCATAGCTTCTCTCCCACCACACCACGACTCAGCTGGGATGGATCGGATGCTTTGCAAGCGTGAACGGCAGCAGGCCAATCCGTTGCGGCCCATCGCAACAAACAAGACTCCGGCCCATGGGAAGCAACAACAAAGGCCTGGGCCGCAGAGCGCAACTGATCGGCGACCTGCGCATGCCGAGTAGAAGCATGGATTCTCAAACGCTTCTGGAGACTGAGGGTATGAATCGAGGCACTGCCCAGCAACAACACCGCTGAAGCAGTCATCGCCAGCGGCAACACGAATCCAGCCTGTGATAGGGGGCTACCCGTTAACCGAAAACTCAAAGCTTTCAAACGCAGCTGGATGAAGCATTCCCCGGAGCAGCGCCGTATCTTTCAGAAACCTGGTATGCCCGCCATGCCGCAGGAACAACCCAACAGGCTGCTGATCGTCGACGACGATCCAGAGCTACTGCGCTTTCTCCTGGAAGAGTTCAGCAGCGAAACAATGGAATGTATTGCTGCAAACTGCGGAGCTGATGCACTGATGCATCTCCGTCAGAGCAGCTTCGATCTCGTTCTACTGGATTGGACACTTCCAGACTTTGAGGGCATTGAGATCTGCCGGCGGCTACGCAGCAGCGGTGACACCACACCCGTTCTGATGCTCACAGCCCGCGATGATCTGGACGAAAGGGTGCGAGCGCTTGATCTGGGCGTCGACGATTACCTCACCAAACCCTTCGAATTAAAGGAATTGCACGCCCGTGTACGCGCAAGATTGCGCCGAGGCCAGTATGCAAGCGCTGAACGCGTCAAAGACAGCCTCAACCTGGGAGATCTGCACATCGACCTGATCGAACATCAAGTTCATAGAGGAGATAGGGCGTTGTCACTCTCCCAGCGTGAGTTCGAGCTGCTCGCTCACCTCGTTAAGCACACCGGCGAGGTTCAAACCCGGCAACAAATTTTGGAAAGCGTTTGGGGAAAGCCGTTTGTAGGGGATCCCAACTCGCTAGATGTCTACATGGGCTACTTACGCAAGAAGGTGGAAGCCCAAGGAGATCCGCAACTGCTACACACCGTGCGCGGTGTGGGCTTTATGGCACGAGTTGGCGATCCGAAATCTTGAAGCGCAACTGGAGATCAGCCCCACCTCCTGGGGCATCGCCGATCAGCAACTCGCCCTGCATCGCCCGCATCAAGTCATGGGCGATGGCCAGACCAAGGCCACTGCCCTGGGTTCCAGTCGCCGTGCGTCCGCGGGCAAACCGCTCCAACACCTGATTGCGTTCCGCTACGGGGATGCCGGGCCCTTGATCGCGCACATGCAGCGTGACGCCAGTGGAGTATCCCGACACTCCCAGCTGAACGGCACCATCTGAATAGCGCAAGGCGTTCTCCACCAGGGCGGCCAGGCATTGATGCACCCGATCAGCATCAGCATGAATAAGTGGCAAATCATCCTGAACAGGAGGCGCCAAACTCAATCGATCGGGAGCCAGACCCTGCAGGCGTTCAAACGCCCGCAGCAGCAATGCCTCAGGCTCGAGCTCAATAACCGCCAAAGCGAGTCGCCCGGCATCAACGCGGGCGAAGTCGAGCATCACCGAAATCAATTCACCCAGCCGCTTTGCTTCAGCAGCGATCAAGGCAACCGCAGCTGGGGAGTTCTGCGAAGGCTCAGCCTGAAGACGCTGGGCATGGATAGAGATCACCGTTATCGGCGTGCGCAATTCATGGGCGACGCCATCCACAAAGCGGCGTTCACGCTGCCATGCCTCCGCCAAACGTGTTTGTAGCTGATTAAAGGCCTCCACGATGGAGCGAAATTCGCTGGGCTGCTCAGCAGGATTCAGCACATGGCTGCCGAGCGAATCAGCCTCCAACTGCTCCAATTCATGGGTGAAGCCCCGCAAGGGCTGAATCAAGCCCCGCCAGATCACGAGCCGCAACAGGGCGGAGGTGAACAGCACCGACCCTCCGGCCACTGCGATCAACAGCAGCAGATCCCTCTGACTGCGAGCAACCGAGGCCGTTATGTCTTGCCGCACTTCCAGAACAGATGCCTGCTGGCTCGGTGAGTCCAACGGCGTTCGACTGATCAACCAGACACGACCATCCGCCGAACGAATGGTTTGCGGAGGAACAACGAGGCGCGTCTTGATCCACTCCGCCTTCACCCCCAACCCCGGAGGCAGAGGCAGGGTGACCCTTCCATCGCGCAACCCATCAGACAAAGCAGCCACAAGTAGCTGGTGACGATCAAGACGTTCGGATTCAACAAACCCGCGACTGACCGCAAACAGCAGGCTATAACCGGCGACCACCGCCAACAGGGAACTGGACTGAAGCCAGACCCGTAAAGAGGGAAGTGATCGGGAAGCCAAAATCTGAGAGAAAACCTAAGAACGCTCTTAGGGAAGCTTTAGCCAACTCTGGCTTCCCAGCAAATGGATTAAGTCATGGTTGTGATGTCAGCACCACCGGTGCAAAACCACATCACTCATTATTGCCATGACGAAGCTAAACAGCCGGCTGCAACTGGCACTCCTCAACCGCAAAAAAGGCCGCAATCTGCTCGAGAAGGGCTTCACCTTGGTGGAGCTGATGATCGTGATTGTGATTGTGGGAATCCTTTCTGCAGTTGCACTTCCAAGCTTTCTGAACCAAACAGTGAAAGCCAAGGCAACAGAATGCACGACAAAATTTGGTGCGATGCTCTCACAGATAGCAGCAGAGGCACAGATTTCTACAGGCGATGCAGACACCCTGGCAGCAGCACTTGTTAGCTCCGGCGACACAAATTCACTAATTTGCGATTTTACTATCACTCCTATTGAGGACGGAACCGGAAGCATTTACACAGGCTCAGTCGCAGGCAAGGGGGAGCTATTAAACAAGTATTTAGCAAAAGGATGTGTCAACTACTCGAATTCAAAACGTGTGATTAAATCGGCTACTAGCAACACAGACAGCCCTCCAACAATAGCCGATGCAGATATAAATTGCACATAAAACAAATTTAGAGAAACAGGACGCCTGGCAAGGAATCCTGGTTCTCTAAAGTCAACACACGAAAGGGGCGAAGAATGAGATGCAGTTCACCTCAGAAAATTCCCAAAGAAACGAATCAGATGATGGGTTTGTCCTCCCACTTGTCATCACCGTTGGCCTCATCCTTACGGTTGGAGGCTTTGCACTCTTAACACGAGTCTTCGGCGGGTTCATGGGCTCCATTCGTTCAGAACAAGCACGTCAAGCCAGGGAGATCGCCGAGGGAGGCATGGCCGAAACCATTGAGAATCTAAATCGAAAATTTAACTATTTACTGATCAACTGCTACGACCCCAGCATCAGCGATAACGGTTGGCAGTCCGCAGACCAATGCCAAAACATTGTATTTAGGATCGACTCAGGCAAAGCGGTAGGACTCTGGAACTCACCACGATATCCAAGTTCCGTATGCCCAGGAGTACAAAGAGAGAGTTACAACCAATTCAGCAAATTAATTGATACACCAAAAGGAGAATATCGAGTTCTTCGCTATATCTTTGATGGCACCCAATTTTACGGTGGAAAAGGAACGCTGAGTATCGAAGGAACAAGACGCTCAAGTGACAACCGTATTCTTGCAACATCAGTGATTGAGCAAACATTTGAAGTAAAGCCAAAAAACTGTGGTTCCAATTTCAAAGGAAATGCAAACAATAGTGGGTTCCCCGGGCTGTTAGCTAGTGAAATCAACCTCGGGAATAACGATGTAAAAGGATCCATCTCTGGCAACATCCTCTGCACAGGCTGTGAGTATGCAGACCCATTAAATCCTCAACCAGGAGAGGAGTTAGCTCTTATTCAAGCAAACACAAACAATGCTGAAGTGGATGGTGAAATCTTCATCGGTGAAATCACCATGCCCGATGTCTGGCCCATTCCAGACAAGATCCGCAAGGCCATCACCCAAGTTACGGATGATGAAGACAATCCAATTATCCGCAGCCTGCAAGAAAACATCAATAAGGAATCTGGGACAAACACCTATAAGATTAGTTCTCAACCAGTTCCGCAGGCAGGCGAAAGCGAGCTCAGCAATGGTGGAATGTGCGCCACAGATGAAGCTAATCCCGCTCTTGCCGCTGGTGAACCGATCACATACTGCATTGTCTCCAGCATCGTTCTCTCCAGCACAGAACAATTAGAAGTCGATACAAGCAGAGGCCCCGTGAAGCTGTATGTGACTGGTGATGTAGATGTAGGAGGGCAGCGCAGCCTCAAACAAACCAGAAGTGATGGACTCAGCACCACGGCATTTCGCTTGGGTCTCTTTGGATTGAATGAGGCCCAATGTTCCAAAGAACGTATAAATAATTCGTCATTTCAGCAGAATGTGAAGCTCGCCGGTGTTTCGAAAACCAAAAAGAAAAATAACGGAGGAGAAGAACCAAAGGCAGCGAATGTGTTTGTGCATTTTCCGTGCGGGAAGGTGGGCATTAGTGGTGGTGCTCAAAACGAGGCTGAGTGCAACACCACCGACGAATCGATCACACCAGAGAATGCCTTGGAGGGGCAGGTCCCCTACGGTGACTGCGGCGGGGGAGACATCCGAGGTGTGGTTTGGGCGGAAGAATGGGATGGATCCGGCTCAAACAATGCACAGCTGGTTGTACCTAGCAACGCCGCAGATGATGGACTCCGCGAACAGGGATTTGAATACGCCATCAGCGTGAAGGATTACGTCGCCATCGGCACCAACAGCTGGTTTGGATTCGGAGGAGTCCCCAGGCCATGAATAATCACAGAGTTATTCACAATGGTTTCAGCCTTCCGGAGTTGATGGTGGTGGTGGCGATTGTGGGAATTCTCAGTGGCATCTCCATCGCCAGCTTCGATCGCAACTACAAACAAGAAGTCCTAAAGCGAGACAGCCGAGAAGCCTCAACCTGGCTCAGGGAAGTAAAAAGCAAAGCCGTTCAGCAAAACAGGATTTGCGAAGTCACGATTGATCGATCCCTAGGGACGGCAACCCAAACCAATCCCAGCGATTCGGGCTTAGCTGCCGCCGATCGCTGTGAGCAACTCGGAGACTATTCCTTTAGAGCACCAATCTCAACACTCATCAGCGATAACCAATGCCTATGGGATGACAACACCAACAAACTTCTGATCAGCTTCACCGCCCGCGGAACACTTCCCTGCGGAGGGGAGATACGCCTCACCGATACCAAATACAGCACAACACGCTGCGTCAAGCTCGTCTCACCCCTCGGCGTGATTCGAGAAGGTCCTGAACAACAAGGAATATGCAATTACGCCAACTCCTATTAACAAAGGGCTTCACACTGGTGGAGTTGATGGTGGCCAGCGTTATCGGGCTACTTACAACCACAGTGGCCGGTCAAGTCATGCTGAATCACTTCGAAACATCGGAAAGAGCAGAGGCCTTCCAGCGTCACCGGGAAAACTGGACACGAGCAGCAAACTTCATTGAGGCCGAAGTGGCACTATCTGAATCAATCATCACCGATGGCACAAAGGTGACAATTCCAGCAAGCTGCAAATCGGTTTTCAATCAAGACCAAACTCAATTCAAATTCGCTCTGAATATTCGTCAAGATATTCACCAATCAATCTACGCCGTTCGCCCATCGGAGGAAGGCTGGCTGAAACCCAACACCCTTTGGAGGTGCGGCCCTTCCTTTGACCAGTATGGAAATTACCTCTCCATTGAAGAAGAAGTCAATGAAGGACCGATCGCTCAAATTCTCCTTGATGGTCTCGATGACAATGACAGTCACAATGGTTTTGAAGTCAGAGAATCAACATCACCAGGAAAATTACTCAATTTCAAACTGTCGATGGTTAAGCGCAATCAACGCAACCAGAATGTGCAGTTCAGTTACAGCAATCAAGGCAGCACCAGAACACGAATCAGCCCCCTTTATTCCAGGCCCACATCCGGCAGTCTCTGCACTGCATCGAATATGGCAAAGTTCAGCCCAAAGCCAGGGAGCTCGAGCACAGATTTCAAGGTGAATTTAAGCGTAAATGACCTTACTCCTGGCCAGGACGTGTTGATTTGTGGGAAAGGACTTGTAACCGCGATCCATGGAAGTGATTACGACGATATCATTGAAAGTGGGGCTAATGAATCAACAACGATCTACGGCTGCAACGGCAATGATGTCCTGGAAGGAACAATCGCAAACGACTCGTTAAGAGGTGATGACGGAAGCACATCAAACTGCCCAGATGGCATCAAAATTGATGGTGATGATATTTTGATAGGCAATGGAAATAATTCCACCAATCCAGAAATCCTCATTGGCGGGAATGGATTCAACCGCTATATACCAGGCATAGGAAATGCAAGTGTCATAGGAGGAGACAATCTTGACATTGTTTTCTTCGATAAACCAGTTCAATTTACTGATGAAAATACTACAACAACTAATTACACCTTTACAGCCAAATCAGGGGGGATTTGTAATCGGTCTCAGTGCACCGTAAAAGACATCACGAACAACCCACAACTCGAATACACCCTAGAGAATGTGGAGATCTTAATCTTTCCCGACCAACGCAAAGACCTAGAATAACAACAATGATCGGGCGAAAACTCATCAAATTCTCAGGAAACAATCATCGAATACTCCGCAAGGCCCATCGCAGCAATCACCTAATCAAAGGACGCTAGTCACAAATAAAGCTAGAATAGCAATATCAGTCAGTGAAGCAACTGCCATTTGGCACATTGCTTTCACCTTCGATGACCCTTACCGAATCGCTAGTTTCATCGTTCCTCCTGATGCTGTTTGCTGGACAGTCAGGCAGAGTGTTCACGTATTCAATGGAAGCTGCTGGCAAGACAAAAATACGCGATCAAGTTGCACTGGTCATCGCCAGCGACCTTGAGCATATGCGTAACCAGGTCAATCTATGGAAAACAGTGGGCACAAACTTGAACAGCAATGGTTTACCCCTCAATGGAGAAATGAGCTACGAGCCAACCGCTGCCATGTGTTTAAATAACACTCTTGCAAAAGATCTTCTCAACGATAACGTTTTTTCCGGCCAAGGAATCCTTAACAACACAGAAAGCGAAACAACGATCGTAAAAACCATTGTAGTGCCAAGTACAGATATCGAAATAACACGCACGATCTCGAGCGAGGCTAAAAACTACAACCTCCTCAATATCCACTACAAGATCAATGCACAATCGCTTAAGCAAAGTGATCAGAGAACAACCCTAATGATGCCAGCACAAGCTTGGTGTCCGTAACGAAAACCAGCAAGAAGATTAAGGTGTTTGATTCAGCTTCAACACCGCCATGAAAGCCTCCTGCGGTACATCTACCTTACCCATTGCTTTCATCCTCTTCTTACCTTTTGCCTGTTTCTTCAACAGTTTCTTCTTGCGCGAAATATCACCGCCGTAGCACTTGGCAAGCACATCCTTACGGATTGCACTAATACTCGTACTGGCAATAATCCGGCTACCGATGGAAGCCTGCAAAGGAATCTTAAATTGTTGGCGAGGAATCAATTCCTTGAGCTTTTCAACTAAGCCCTTGCCCACGTTATAGGCCTTATCGCGATGCACGATCGTGGTAAGAGGATCAGCTCTTTCCGCATTGATCAACACATCCAAACGCACAAGCTCGTTCTTGCGATATCCAATCAGGTGGTACTCCATCGAGGCATAACCCTGGGTGCGGGTCTTCATTTGATCGAAGAAATCAGTCACAACTTCCGCCAAGGGCAATTCATAGATCAAGGTCACCCGTTCCTTGGTGATGTACTTCATATCGATATAGTCACCCCTTCTCTCCTGGCACAGTCCCATCAAGGCCCCGTTGAACTCATTCGGCGCATAAATCTCCATGCGCACATAGGGCTCCTCAATCGATTCACGCTGCTGAGGATCCGGAAGTGTGGCCGGATTATCCACCAAGATTTGCTCACCATTGGTGAGGTTTACGGTATAAATCACCGATGGAGCGGTAACAATCAGGTCTAGGTTGTATTCGCGTTCCAGCCGCTCCTGCACGATCTCCATGTGCAACAAACCAAGGAATCCACAACGGAATCCAAAGCCCATTGCACTGCTGGTTTCGGGTTCAAATTTCAGCGCTGCATCAGAGAGCTGCAATTTGTGCAGAGCTTCGCGTAAATCCGGGTATTGATCGGCTTCCGTCGGAAACAAACCACAAAACACCATCGGCTTGGCTTCTGCATAGCCAGGAAGCGGGGCATCAGCGGGCTCATTGACCAGGGTGATCGTGTCGCCCACACGGGCATCAGCCACGGCCTTGATCGATGCCGCGAGGTATCCCACCTCTCCGGCGTGGAGCTCATCCACCTTTTTCTCATCCGGAGCCATGATCCCGACTTCATCGAGTTCATAGGTTTTGTTGCTCGCCATGAGCAACACCTTGTCTTTGCGAGTAATCCTGCCGCTCATCACACGGAAGTAAACAATTACGCCGCGATAAGGGTCGTAATAGGAATCAAAAATCAAAGCTTTCGTGGGCTCCTTCACCGTGTCGGCAGGAGGTGGCACCCGATCCACCACCGCTTGGAGAATTTCAGGAACGCCCATCCCTGTTTTGGCAGAGCAAGGGATCGCATTCGAGCAATCCAAACCGATAATTGCCTCGATCTCCTCCTTGATCCGATCCGGGTCGGCCCCAGGCAGATCAATCTTGTTGAGCACAGGAATGATCTCAAGATCGTTCTCCAGCGCCATATACACGTTGGCCAAGGTCTGAGCCTCAACGCCCTGGCTTGCATCCACCACAAGCAAGGCCCCTTCACAGGCCTGCAGGCTGCGGCTCACCTCATAGGAGAAGTCCACATGACCAGGTGTATCAATGAGGTTGAGGACATACTCCTCACCATCCGCCGCCTTGTAGTTCATGCGGGCAGCCTGGAGCTTGATCGTGATCCCCCGTTCCCGCTCCAGCTCCATGTTGTCGAGGAACTGCTCTTGCATATCCCGATTGGCCACCGTGCCGGTGTCTTGCAGCAAACGGTCGGCCAACGTCGACTTGCCATGGTCGATGTGGGCAATGATGCAGAAGTTGCGAATCCTTTTGACGGGAGCGTCGGTCATGCGGTTGGCGAAATCCCGGCTCGGGCTTCAGAAGGCAATGCGCCAATCCTAAGGAGCCGCCACCAATTCGAAGACAGAAACGCTGGATGCTCTCAACCTGGATTCTGCAATTGCTGGCGATCGGTTCCTAATTGATTGGAACCTCCTGCCTCAATTTCTCTCAAGGGTTCAGCAGAGCTATTCCCACAATCGTTGTGCTCGCCGCTTTCTCCACCTCGATGCTGTTGGTCTCTCGCGTGCTGCAAACCATTCCTTCCTCTCGGCATCACCCACGCCCAGTGAAGTGGAATTGGGTTCGTGAATCTCACAGGAAAGCATCCCTGAACGCAGCCATGGATCTCCCGCCCATTCCCCTTGGATGGATCAAGGCTTCCCTAGGCGTGGCCGCAGCTCTGAGCATGGCGGCACCTTTCGCCCCATCAGCCATGGCAACCCAAACGGAGAAGCCCACCCAATTCGTTCCTGAGGGTCACAAGGGAATGGTTTGCATGGCAATCGCACCTCAGTGCATGACCAAAAAGCAGTGGGCGGCCTATTGCCTTGCACAGAGCGATTTGATCGAATCCAAAAGTTGCCGTGACGCACTCGATCGACCCGGCCCAAACCCAGAAAAGAACTGACGACCCTGGCCCAGCTGGGAGTGAATGCCGACCACGACGAAGCCAGCTCTCAAGGCCGCCGATCAACGTCAAGTTCAACGCCTAGTTAGCTCGCAATCTGCAAGCCAAGCAGGGCATCACTGCGATCTCGGCTGCGCTGAAGGAGCTCTCTATCCGCATTGAGATCTTGCCCATAGCTCGGCAATAACGCTTGCAAACGCTGCTGCCACGCTTGCGAAGCCAAGCGATCAGGGAAACAGCGTTGAAGAATTTCCAACATGATCGTGACGGAGGTGCTCGCCCCAGGAGAGGCACCAAGCAGGGCAGCCAACGAACCATCGCCAGAGGCAACCACTTCCGTGCCCAATTGCAAACGGCCTCCAGTGGGGGTGCGTTTGATGATCTGAACGCGCTGACCAGCCACCGACAAAGCCCAATCGTCCGCGCGCGCCGTTGGG
>Ga0213868_10006229_pt1 | contig 10574 bp, 8 predicted proteins | sample PICome_9_FD_160087 | JGI IMG/M metagenome (GOLD analysis project Ga0213868, IMG submission 160087) | Coastal seawater microbial communities near Pivers Island, North Carolina, United States - PICO127 | ecosystem: Environmental > Aquatic > Marine > Coastal | place: USA: North Carolina | collected...
GTCAAATAATAAAATCATCTAATATAATAAAAAAAATAAATTAATTTATATTTATGAACCTTCATTAGACTATATTACAAGTTTTTTCATATAATATTGTAAAATAAATTTATATTGATGGTTATGGAGAAAAGATAAATGTTGTCGAGGGATTTTCTCAATTGATGAGAAGGAATGAGAGAACCAAATGGGTAATTTTAGAATTAAATCTTGATGAATATTCACAATATTAATTTTTAGTTTGGATTCTAATTCTTGAATAAATTCTTTATTACAGAAACTTGGTACACAATACCCGAAGACGATATAATCACAATGAAAGAAGTAGGTTGTCAGATAAGCTAAGAATATGGAGTTTAGACTATTTAGACTAACACCTACGAATGTGATTGAGGTAAATTGTTTATTTGTAATGAAATCTTTATATTTTTGAAAAAATTGTTGTTCAAATAATTCATTGTAAAGTCCAATAGGAATAAAATCTTTATTTTTATTGATAAAATTCAAATTTTTAGGAAGAAAATTTATTCTGTTGAGGTTATTGAAGATAAATGTGGAGGTAGGGTAATGGGAGTTTGATATAGAATAAAGGTATAGGTGATCTGAATTTTGTTTTTGAACAAAAATACATTTGGAATGAGAATGATATGGTATAATGTGAACGATTTTTAGGTCATTGAAAAAAGAATGGTGATCAGTGTATAATTTATAGTGGGTGGGTAACGGAAGAGTTGAAAGGTAGGTATTTTTTGATAAAGAGAGATAATTATTTTCAAATAAATGAATTATAAAAAGATGAGTTTCCTTATCCATAATAACTTTGATAAAAAAAATTGAAAATTTATTATTGATAAATAAAAAATGAACACAATGATTCAAAGAAAAGTAGAGGCGTCATTAGGGTATTATGAGCACATTGACATACCTAAGTTTATTGAAAACGTATTACAAAATGTAGAAACACCTATACAATCGAAATTTAGTCAGATTAATCATTTAAAAACGAATGAATTGTCAAAAACAAATATGATGAGTCCCCAGAGACCTATTAATTTATTAAATTCAATAAATGGAGCACGCTCTCAGAATAATACGGTGAAGAATGTATTTCCTCCACCATTTCAAATGCCTGGATTTCCAGTCATTCAGAGTACTCCTTCGAATGGGTTCAATCAATTTCCCAAGTCTGCGACGTTTCCACAGAAGGACTTTATATCTCCTTTAACGGGTACATCTCAGAGTGGATTCAATCAGTTTCAGACGACACAGAATGGGACACCTCAGAGTGGATTCAATCAGTTTCAGACGACACAGAATGGGACACTACAGAGTGGAACCCAACAGAATGGAATACCTCAGAATGGGTTTACACAAACGCAATCGACAGTGGATACTACTCCAAAAAAGGGTTTTATGCAGATGCTACCGACTACGGAGAATACACCTCAGCAGGTATTTTCTCAATTTCAGAATGATAAATTAGGTATTCAAACACCTCAAAATGGGACTTCTATTTTCCGACAAGATACTCCTTCTCAGAATGAATTTCCACAAACTCCTCAGAAGTCGAATTTATTTGGAGAGATTGAAAATCGAAAATTAAAGGAAGACAAATTAGAGGATTTTACAGTTTTTTATGATATTAATAAAAAAGAAGTTACGAAGGACTATAAATGTAGAGTAGCTTGTAATGAGCATACATTTCTATTTGTGAGTCCTGAATTCAAAAAAGAAGAGAATGGAAGAACAGTTGTTTATGAAACAATTCTACCAGATACATTTGAATGGGTGAATGATGAAATTATATTGAATGAATATTTATTAAATATTGTAAATCTTAGAAATATAATGAATAACGAAGAATTATTAACAAAGATTCATCTATTTTTGGATGCTTTTGAAAAGTTTTTGAAAAATGTCTTAATATATGACTTGGATCCAATTAAAGATAAGATTACATTTCCAGTAGTATATGCGTTTCAGAATGAATTCATAGATACAGAATATAACTTACATAAAATAATGATCCGTTCTTCAATAGAAATCAATAAAAAATATTTAGCAAATTTCAATCTGGATATTCATATTCATACGCATTTAATCGGGAATCATAATTTTTCAGTGATTCAAGAAGTATTTAAAGCTACAGTAGATCAAATCGATTTGATAAGAAAAATCTATTTAGAATAATACAAAATTAAAAATACAATTATTATAACACAAATTCTTCCACTGAAATACCCGAGAATATTTTTCCACTCATTTATTTTTATTCTAATATCAAATAGATTTTCTATTATATCTTGTAGATATGCTGCGTAAAGTAATGAGAATGAAACAATAATTGTAGAGGTAAGTACTTGTGCTAAGTATGAATTTTGGAGAAAATATGCAAAAATATAATTAAATTTTTCGAAGCCAAAAAAGAGGAGCAATCCGGACATGATTGAGAAACTAAAGATATAGAAGTATTCAGCAATACTTTTATTTAATTCTACGTCTAAATGTATATCTTCTCTTTGAATTTTCCAATGAATCCAATGTAATAAGAATGCAGTGAATATAAGGAAAATAAGAAATATAAAAGAGTTGGTATATTTTGTATTCATATAATTTGAAATAAAAAATTAAAGAGATAAATTTTTAGATAAAAGAAATAAAAAACGATGTATAGTATACATGTCAGATTTTATAACTTATTATAATGGAAATAGTTTATGGGTAAATACACCAACAGGAAAAGAATATGGTGGTATATCAGCTTGGCAAGGAATACGTTATATAGGGTCTACTACATACGTACTATGTGGAACGACGAATCCGAATCCCAATACGGGAAATGGATTAGTATATATAGGAGATATAAATTGTCAGAATGGCAAGATGTATATGTTAAATGTACCGGAGTCATTAGGTACATCAGTCTATGGGCCAAATTATGATCTTAGTTCAGGAATATATACTTTTGTGGGATCTTATTTAGATTATAATCAAAACGTGAACGGTTTTGTATATCAAGGTAATTTGACAGATTTATTGAATTCGAATAATTTTACGTATCCATCAATAAATAAATTTTATGATACGACTTTTTTTCATAGTTTTTCAAATAATTTATTTGTAGGGAACAGTGGGAATAATGGGTTATTAACAGAAACGGTATCATATATTTATGATATAAATAATATTAGTACTGTAAAAAAGGTAATAAAATATCCAGAATCGGCTACAACAACTTCTTATGGAATTTGGTACAATGGTAATAATTCATATACAATTGTTGGAGGATATAGTAAATCTAACATTGATATAGAAAAAATATACATTGAAGGACAACCTATACCATTTGGAGAGGCATTTATTGTTGATTATGACGCAGAGAAAAACATATTTTCAAATTGGACAAGTATTAATTTTGGAGATAATCTCTTAACGCATTTCCAGGGAATATTCAGAAATGAGAATGGGTCATATTCTATTAATGCAGACGTGATTGATTTGAAGGAATCGAAATTACAAATAGGTTATTTTTTAACGATTGATCGAGATCAAGATAATAATTTTATTTATAATATTGACAACGCGGTTCAAATTCAATATGGAGAAGGATCGTCAAGTTCAAATTCTGTTGCTAATAACAAGGTAGTTGGATTATTTGTTGGAAGTGATGGTACAAAAGTTTCATATCAAGCGGAGATTACAAGTAATGTAAATACGACGAAATCGAATACGAAGATAAGTTTGGTTAAAAAAGACGAATTGATACGATTTGATAATACATTTTTCGAGAATAAGAACATTGAATATAATAGGGGAAGATTCACCTTTTTAGAAAAGGGTATCTATTTCATTAGTTTCAATATTTATGTTGAAAATACAACACTTCCGTCAATAAACTTAAGTGTAGAATATAGTGTAAATGGAAATAAGAAAAACTTCGTCATAGCCGAAAAAGGTATTGATGAGATTGGTACAGGAACAGCTCATAGTTTGGTTATCCCATGTTCATTCACCAATAATTTCAATATTAACGATACGATTCAGATACGGAATGTATCGGAAGGGAGTGTGAGATTCATCTCAAATTATGTAGAGGGTGCGATAAATGGTTTAATATCAATTTACAAAATATCTGAATAAAATTTAGACAAAGGACACTTTTATATCATCAAAATATCTTCGTAACGTTAATTTAGCATTTGATTTAAATTTCTTAAATTGCGTTGTATTCATATTATTGGGAGTTGGGAATAGGAAGGGGTAAATTTCTCGATCTTCATGTAGTAATAAATCCACTTTTAATTGTGTTGTGCATTCATTTAAGTTTGATTCTTTTAAGATTTTATAATGGAGAGAGTTCAGACCATTATTTTTCCAGTGGGTAGGTTCAATTAAAAGTTTTTCGTAACCTAATGTTTCGAAGCGTGATTCATTATATTTAGTTTTTATATTTATTGGAATTGGTTTTAAATTAGTAGTCATTTCGGTATCGATAACTTGTCCTTTTTCTGGGTATTGGATATGATTTATCCCACTTAGATGAACCCTTAATAATAGACTTTGATCTTCATATCCCCATCCTTGGTAATTAATAGCGTATCCATTCATTTTTTTGAAGTCTTTAGCTGTAAACATATTGGATCCACCGAAGAATGGTTTTGATCCTAATTTATAATTTTGTGAGTAGCGGGTACCTTTATAGGCGAGGCACATTGGGTATTTTGGTTTTTTGACACAGTAGGGGAGGAGATCATAGTCAAAGAGGTGATCTATATCAGTAAAAAGGTATGCATCATAATTATGTTTTTGAGAAGCGATGGTAAATCCAATATTTTTTAATTTAGAGATACAGAATTTTTCATTGTCTTGGCTCTGCTCCATGATATATATATGGTAATTGCAATATTGAGGAAAAACACGATTCATGTATTGAAGAAATATCTTTCTTTGTTGAGCACGATTTGTTTCTTTTTGTTCTCGGAATAGGGTAATCACGGCGATATTGTGTTTACTTTTTTTAACACAGAGTGGATTTTTCAAGTTTCGATGCATATAAATATCGGTAAGCAAGCTCTGCATGTAGTCGAACATACCATCTTTTGTGAGGTATTTTTCATAGAATTTATATCCATTGTTAGCAATTTCATGACATTTTTTATCATTTTTTTGACACCAAGAAACGACTGATATTAAATCAGATAAATCACTTTTAATTGGAATAAAATCATGGTAAGGTTGTAATAAATGTTGGAACCATAATTTATAATCACTATCTACGATGAGAACGACGGAATGGAGACGGAATTCACCGGCGAGTCGAAAAGCGCTAACGTATCCAGCGATATGTAAAATATATTTAAATTCGCTTTGTTGTTCTTTGGTAAGAGGCTCTATTAAATTAAAATTAAATTGTTTTCTATCAATAATTTTCATTTCTTCTTCATAATTTTTTTTGGGTCGTTCTTTCCAGTTGGTGATACCAACATTTAGAAGTTTAGGATTCGCGTGTCCAAGTTGTGCTGCTTTGAGGCGTTGATTGTGGTCGACATCGGAGCTACACTGGGTGGCGCTTCCACGGAAGACGGCCATCTTTTTCTTTTCAGACCATATTTTAACTATTTTAGCGAAGTCATGTGTATGGTTATTACATGAATTGGTAAAATATTGTTTCGAGTGCATAATCCATTCATCACTGGTTGGAATAAGGAGATCAGCGTAATCGGAAGTAATAGATTGGGAGAGGATGGGACAGTATTTTGAGAAGGTATATTTATTTTCGATTGGAGTTGTATGTGAGTCAAAAATATGATGATAAGGTTCGGTTAAGTTTTTTTTGAGGATGGGGAAGTCACGTGGATTAAGGAAGAATTGGACATTTGGGATTTGTCTTTGATGACAGAGGGATGTTAGCATTGATTTAAATACATTTACATTTTGATCACCTTCATAAGTAGGCCACAAGTTACGAAATATACAACCATTAGCGACCCATTTTTTCCGATTTAAGTCTAATTTCCTGGAAGAGAATTGGTCAGGATGTTCATTCATAAAATCTTTGGTATTCTGTCTAAGAATATGTTCTATTTTATTATAATCATTTTCTTGTAGAAGCTTTTTTTCTTCGAGAGAGAAATAGATTTTATCGTACCAATTATTTATATATGATTCGTTGCTAAAAGGTAAGAAAAGAGCTAATTCTTTATTATGGATAATAACGAATATACCTTTTTTAAACTTATAGAAAATGTATGTGAAGGTATTAATGATGCTTACAATATCAATTTTATGATAAAGATCATGTAAATAAGGTTTAGATGTAATAGGAGATTCAGGTTCAGACAGATAATAGAGAGAGGAGAGAATACCATATTTATCAAAATCCTGATAATCTCCGGCAGTATAGTAGGTTTGGTCAAATGTTTTAAATTTAGGGTTTGTTTGGAATTCTTTTCCCCATTTTTTAACGTCTTTTAAACAATTATTTTTAGATGAGTAGGAGTTATGTTTTATTTTTTGAAAGAGATTTAGTTGAAATAATTGATTATTTTTATATTTATTAGACTGTAAAGGAGGAGTCATACTATTATAAGAAAAGAATAAAATAATGCTATTTTTTTTATATTCAAAAAAAATTTGACTTAAAGAAATTATATTATATATATATATTCTTGTATGGTCGGATGCCCGAGAGGTCTAAGGGGGCAGACTTAAGATCTGCTGTATTCGTACGCGTGGGTTCGAACCCCACTCCGATCATTTATTGTATATAAAGTTAGTTTATATAGAATATAATATTTTCAAGGTTGGTAAAGAGAAATATTACACCCTTGGTAATTTAAAACGGAACAAAATGTCCGTAAAAATCAACAAGGTTGTAATGGCGAATCGCACGCCTTTGGACGCTTATCACTCTTACGAGGTATAACGCCAATTTTTTCAGGTTTGAAACATACTGGTCTTTCTTCTCCTCTATACTGGTTGAGAAGCAATCCTAATATGTTTTTAGAAGCATTGATGTCCCTATCCAGACAGCATAATTTACACTCGTTGGTTTTACAACGGATTACACTATGGATATTAGACATTCTTGCTATAGGTTCTAAAACACCATTCTTTTTCCTACAAATACGGTTTCTGTATAACTCAATTGGATTACTACACGAAGAACAGGTTTTACTGGTATTGTATTCATCTATTCCAACTACCTTACAATACTTACGAAGTTCTCGTTTCAATCGTAAAATTGGTGTTGTTGGATGTGATTTTACTAAACCGTGTTGTTGCGAATAATCACCAAATCCTACTAATGTTTTCACATTTTTACCTCCTCCTATGCGTTCGCATATTTTTGCTAAGGTTGCTTTGCTTCTACAATAGGAAGTGAAGTTCAAATTGCGAAACCCTTTTTCTGTATGAAACTCCGTAAAGGTTCGCATTCGTGGAAATACGTATTTGAAATATTCCTTCATTACGCTTGTTTTGCTGGTTTTTATGGTTGGTATGAGTTTCCATTCTTCATAATGCTCCCATCTTTTATACCACCCTACACGTTTTTTACAGGCATAAATCATTTTGCTTTTATGACGATATTCCTTTGTTGATACTTGAATGATTTTATCATTTGTATCATAAGAAGTAATGAGTGCTCTCACACCAGGGTCAATACCAATAAAGTTATCGTATTGTTGTTCTGTGTATTCACGAACAGGTGTATCAGGTTGTTTCGGTTTTCTCATCTGTAATACAATACCTTTTCCGTCTGTTAAAATTGTAAATCCAAACTTCTTGTTTTTCGTTTCATACCGATTGATATTGAAAAGTTCCCTCCAATATTCTTCGCTGTTTTCAGAAAACTTCTTCACATCTAAACCACTTTCAACATCACTATTTTCTACTTTTAGTTTCTTTGCTATGTATTTGAGTGTGTTTTCTAAACCAGCATTACAAATGGTAATATGTGATTGCGTAAATCCGTGCTTGTGTGGTAATAAAGTAAAGGTTCGTATTCCTTTTGTATCAGGATACTTTTCAAACTCCTTCAAAATAGAATAGTAAATCTTTACAAAGTGATTGGAATGTTTTACGATGTTTGCTTCAGTTGGTGTGTATTTCAACCATTCACGCATATACAAAATAAACGTGTTCTTTCCTTCGTATTTTGGTTCATAAATATCTTTCAACCAACGATATACAACAGCATTATCAGTTTCACCAGTTCGTAGTTTCAAATATTTACGAAACCGATTATAAAAGTTCAGTTTCAAATGATTATTCGCCATCGTGAGTTGTAATTTATTCAGGTTGGTAATGTATCCTAAGCATAAATAATCACGAGCAGGTAAAGCATCGGTAATATATTCCCTCATCTGTGAAAAACTTTCATATAATTCGGTAGTTGTATCGGTAGTATCCTTTGTATATTTGAGTTGTGAAACCATACAACACGCTTGATAAAACAGGTTCTGCTTTATTTCAGGCAAGGGTTTGTGTTCTTCCAAAAGACGTGTAAAATGGAAGTTTATCAACTTGTAGGATAAGAAACAGATGGTATTTATCTTGGGTAAAATATCCTCAACAATCGTGTCTGCTAAAAGGTTGTTTTTACAAAAGGATTTCCACGAAGACTTGATACAGGTAAAATCAGTATTCTTGTTTTCTTCCTTACGAAGTGATACGTCATTTCTAACAACCTTCTCCTTGGGTTTCTTTTCCTCCTTTTTCTTTTTTCCCATTCTATATACTTACTAAATATTTTATTTTTAAGTTATTTATTAATTAACAAATAACTTATTTATTCCTAAATATTCTATACTTTGATGTTGATATAGATTTTCCGTTTTCAAATCCAATCAATATCGGTGATGCTTCAAATGTGTATCCTTGTTTTCGTAATATACCACGCAAAATATTTATATATGGACGCTTACACGTTGCGTTTGGTTTGTATGGTGTTAAACAACTTACAGCAAAATATTTTTTAATTTCATCTTTCATATCTAATATTTTTGTTTGCTTTTCAATATCATTTTCTAATTCATTCAATAAAATAGAATTATTTTCATCCAATTCTAAAATGCTAATAAGTCTATTACATATATCTTCTCTTTCTGTATGATATTTCGTTTCTAATTTTTCTCGCATTTATTTGCCTATAATATATAATTATTTTGTTTTTATGTTATTATCATTTTTATATTTCTTCAAAGTTCTCCTTCTGGTTGAGCGTTTTGATGGTATTTTGAATTGTTCCTTATCATAAGCATAATTGAAATAGTTCCTATAATTTTCAGGTTTTACTTTTGCGATTGCGTTTTCTACTGATTTATTCAATTCGTTATATCGTAATACGCTTCTATTTTGTTTGAGGTAATGTTTTACTTGGTTAAAGAACGCTTCTATAGGATTAGTAATAGGTGTATAAGGCACTGAATGTAAATATCGATTACCACTTTCGGTAATAGCGTCCCATACATAATTGTTTCTATGTCCTCCAGCATTATCCATTACGATTAGATGGTCTTTGTATTTTCTAAAAATGTATTCTTTCATAAACTCAACCAAACGCTCCTTATTCATAGCACCTTTTTGAAACATAGTCCAACCAATACATTTAGAGTTGCTTATTGCTACTAATAATGTATATTTACGAAACACAAATGTATCATCGGTTTTGAATATACATCGCTTACCTAATTCACATCTTGAATATTCATTCATTATAACTGGTCGTATAGCAGTTTCATCAATACTAATAATTTTATTCATTGGATATTTACTAATCTCACTATAAAACTTATTCAATTCAGTTTGTTTGAAAATAGGTTTCTTGTATCTAATAATAGGAAAATGTGAATGGCGTGTTCGTTTCCTTGTTTTGTTATTATCACGGAGAATATTATTAAGTTGTCGTGCTGAAATATCCAACGTTTTATGTTTCTTTTGTAATTGATATTGAAGTTCATTCATTGTAATCTGTTCGTCTTCTTTTAGTAATTGTAAAGCATCATTAACTTGTTTTTGTGTAATTTTATAGGAAATCGCCTGACGATTATTTCGTGTAATATTATGTTGTGATTTGTATTTTTCAATCCATCGGTATAACGATGTCTTGCTACACCCAAAAATATCACATACAGCGTCCATACTATTTGGTGTTTCTAAATAATATTTAACCGCACTAAGTTTATAATCTTCTGTTTTATGTTTCATTGTTGTTATATATTTTGTTCCGTTTTAAATTACCAAGGGTGTAAATGTTTCTATGATAGTCTTGTCCAAGTGGCATGAGCAACCTGAGGTTTTACCCCTGATTCATAATTCATATAATCCATTTTTTGAACAACATTATCTTTAATACTATTTAGATTGAACTTAAATATATCTCTTGTGTCTTTTTGAACCATTGATAACCTCCATTTTTGATCATCATTTTCGATATATTCAAAAACTCCATAATATTCTATTCCATCAGATTTACTATACACAAACCTTCCATTTTGTTGTAATTCAGCTTGATATTCAATAGTTGTTGGATTATCAAAGGTATTTTCACCATACGTAACAATGAATTCTTT
>Ga0213868_10006231_pt1 | contig 10572 bp, 4 predicted proteins | sample PICome_9_FD_160087 | JGI IMG/M metagenome (GOLD analysis project Ga0213868, IMG submission 160087) | Coastal seawater microbial communities near Pivers Island, North Carolina, United States - PICO127 | ecosystem: Environmental > Aquatic > Marine > Coastal | place: USA: North Carolina | collected...
GGAACAATTCGTGACTCATTCAGAATCCTTTCCCTTTCCTCTGAAGACTCATTCCTTCTCCCTTGCATTACCTCATAAAACCAATTTTCAAAAAGAGAATTTTCTTCAGTCAACTTTTCGTCCCTAACACTCGAACACAACTTGTTAAATTCAATCATTCCTTCTTTGGACCAACCATCCATACTTGAATAGAACCTTGAATTAGTGTAAAGAGTTTCCAACAGATCTTTTTCTTCATGCTTTTCAAATTCGTAATTCTTGTCAAACTTTTTTTTGGCTAGATGTGTCCACTTTTGCCAATTGTTTTTTAGTTCTAACAACACATAACCTTCTTGCGATGTTGTGAAAACATTAGATAATTTCTTGTAGTGCAATTTCGAAATAATTCCTCTTCTACTCCCTACACAAGGCATCAGTAGCCGATAGAAAACAACAGCCCATTTTTGATACATAGTCAGAATAACTTCTCCACTATCATCATATGCAGGAGTAATTTCTACAGATGTTCTCATTTTGGTAAGACTTTTCTGTGTCGGTAAACCGTACGTTAGAATGTTATTCTTATCAAATTTTTCACCTGTGAGTTCATTCATCTTCAAAACTAACAAAGTATGTTATAACAAAGTTTAAAAAAAGTCAATGAAAAATAACAGTACTAACAAAACAAGTACTAACAAAACAACAACTAAATTTTTTACTTACCTAAAAATTTTTCTTTTAAGGCATTGTGAGCAATACACCTTTGTTGTTTGATTCCTTTACGTACAGAATTTTTGTAAGTGAACCAAAAGGCTTGTCTTTGACAAAAAGGAATATCCAGCTTATCCATTAAAACCTTTCCAAGGGAACCTCTGGAAGAGAAATCATTCAACACATCTATGTTTCGTAAAAATTGTTGGCATGGAAATATAAATTTCTTGGTTGTTTCAATAACGGTTTTTTCTTGGGAACAAGAAAACTCAACAGCATTAAAATCATCTCCATTAATTTGGTAGGCTAGTTTTTTTATTGCCTTATCCTTTTCTTGCAGCATGGCTAGCAAATCCTCATATGTTCTTCCTGCTTGGTGATATTTATTCGTACCATGAGTTATTGAACTAACCACACTAGTATCATGGTTTCTTGGTGTTCCATCTAAATCAAAATTTTCTTCTTCTGGTTCCTCTTCTAACTCATCCAGAACCTCATGTCTACTTGACAGTTCACTTTCGTCACTAGCATCCTCTTCAGTATCAGATTTATCTTCTTGACTATTTAGATTTTCTTCTTCATTGTCCAAAAAACTACCATCCTCTTCCTGTAAGCCATCATCAGAATTCTGACTTAGTCTTTGGCGGACTTGATCAAAAAAAATATTGCTTTGACAAACTTCTTCTTCTTCCTCTGATGGTAGAACAACACCACTCTCTTGTGATACAATACTTCGTGAGTTTTCACTTCCAGTTAAATCATTTGTGTTTATTACCTTTGAATTCATCTTTGAACCAGATTTAGGATCACCTAAACCTTTACCATTAGAAGATTTACGTAACGATGACCCATTCATTACTTTCCTGTGTTTGGTTTTACTTACTTTAGTGGAAGTCGATCTCTTTCTTTTTAGTGTCATACTACTTAATTTCTTATATGATATGATACGATATGATACACTCTCAGTTTTTCAGACTTTCTGAAGTTGGATATGGTGATATTATGATATCATAAATTCGATTGGAAATGGAAAGAACAGCAAAGTTTTTTTTTGGTGGAAAAATAAAAGGTATAAAATCCATGTAATTCATACATAGACCCTGCTGTCGTAAAAAAAGTATGATGGAAATCAGAATACAGAATCAAAGAACAATGATGAAATTACAAAAAGAATATATCCTAGAACCCATTTTTGGGCGCGAAACACTCTTTTTTGTACAACATACAACTAGGTATATATTATGTATGTACGTAGAATATAGATACCAAAATATTTTTCTTTCTATATGCAATTTTTTCCCCATCATTTCAGCATTAATTTAAGATTAACGCAATTATCGGAATATTTTTATAAGAAACAAATATGGTCAAGTCGATTGAAAAAAATCGTTGTCCATCCTGTCAGAAAAACTTCAAGCAATTAAAAAGACATTTTTCAAAGAATCCCATATGCAAACAGTTTGTTTTGAAAGAAACATTGGAGAAGAAAAAACTGTACAGAAAAAACATCAATGGTCACGGAGAGTTCACAAGGAAAGGTAAAGCATCCATGAGGGATGAAGAAGAAAATCTTCAAATACAAACATACACAACATCTGTAAATGAGGATGATGACGTATATTTCACCTTCAATCCAGAAAATGATAATGAAGATGAGGATTTGATATACAAAAAAATGCAATATATCCACAACCGAAATGATCACTTACCATCCAGTACAATAGCAAGTATAAAACTCCTGAAAATACTTCAAAAAATAAATGCTCCACTATATACATATGAATCCATTATGGAATGGAGTGCTGAGTGTTCCAACTTGGGAATAATGTTTTCTCATAATTACCCTACTAGAGAAAACATAATTAAAAAGTTGTCAACTGAATTGTGTATGACTGGTATGCTACCAAAAGAAAGTCCCCTGAAATTGGCGGATGATAGAATAATTAAAGTTACTCACTTTGATTTTAAGGAAATGTGTTTTTCAATTCTCAATGATGGAGATTTGATGAAAGACGAGAATTTGACTTTTGCAAATATCAATCCCTGTGCATATGTAAGAAGTGCACATCAGAAACAATATTTGACATGTATTGAAGATGGTTCCCTATATCAGAATACCGCCCAGCAAATCTGTGTAAAAAATAACGATTTTTGTTTGGGGATAAAACTCTTCATTGATGCAACACATACAGACATTCACGGAAACTGGATGTTGGATCCTGTGATGTTTACATTTACATTCTTCAATAATGATGTTGCTAATAATGACAAGGCTTGGAGGCCACTTGGATTCATAACAGAATTTGGACAACACAAAATAAAAAACCATAAAAGTATTACCAATGCTGAAAAACTGCAGGATTTCCATTATCAGTTGGAGATAATATTATCTTCTTTAGGAGACTGTCAAAAAAATGGTGGCTTTCTATGGGATTTGAAACACAAAAACAAAACTTTTCGAGTTAATATGAAACCAGTTGTTTTACTGGTTGTAGGTGATGCTCAGGGAAATCATAAACTGGCAGGAATGTATGGAAAATTCACAGAAGTAAATCGTGTCAATCACAGTTGTAATTGTCCTTGGACTGAAACAGATAATGAAAAGTTTAAATGCAATTTTGTAAAACAATGTGACATTAAGGAATTATGCCTCAATAATGACACAAATGGTCTGAACTTTCTCTCTCAGCATAATATTGAAAATGCGTTTGATTCAATTGTAACAGGGTGTCATCCTGCAGGTATAAATGCATTAATGCCATCTGAAATTCTCCACCAAATGTTTCTTGGGTTAATGGAGTATGCTCTAAAAGCATTTTTTGGTGAGTTTGGAAATATGTCACTACGGAAGATAGATAATTATGGAAAAGAAATGTTTACACGGTTTCAGCATAACAGTGATAGATCAATTCCAATAAGATACTTTCGGGACGGTTTTACCAAAATGACCAAACAAAAAGGTTCTGATAAAATTGGTTTGAGTGTAATAGTGATATGTTGTATGTACTCAAAATACAAAGATATAATCATTGAAGGTTGTCGAGTAGGACCAACAACAAAAATGATTGAATCCTATGTTTTCATAATAGAAAGACTAATAATTCTTGCTGAATGGTTATGTCAGGATAAATTTGAAGTGAATTGCCTTGCACAAGTTCACCATAATATAGTCCTTTTGATGAAATTTTACAAACAGAATGTCCGAAGAGACTCTATTCATGGTATGAAGATTTCAAAATTCCACGAGTTATTGCACATCATACGAGATATTCATTTGTTTGGACCACCCAAAGGGTATGATGGACGACCAGGAGAAAGTTCTCACAAACAAACCAAACAGTTGGCTCAAAGAACACAAAAGAGAACAGACTATTTTGAACTGCAAACTGGAAAAAGAATTTTCGAAAGTTTAGTTATTAACAAGGCATTTGATGACATAGTGAAAGAAGATGTAAGGAGATCGTCAAACTTATTTCCATGTCTATTATCTTTGAATAAAAAACATACAACTTCATCTGTTATGTACTTTACAGAAGAAGATGTAATTTCACACCCATTAATAAACAACATAACAATGGGTTCTAATGTCTTTCAGGAGTCATGCCAATTTGTATTGCAGAAGATTGGCAATTTATTCAAATGTGGTCAAGTGCCTATTTTACCTTATATCAAAACAGAAAATGAGATTCAGATTCATTCTCATCCATTGTATAAGCTGAAAGAAGAATGGTTCGACTGGGTTTTAATCAAATGGGAATACAAAAATTCTAATTTTGAGTATGTACCAGCTAGAGTAATGCAAATTATTGACATGACAAATGTCAGTCTTCACATTAACAATCCATATTATCCAGGTGTCTACATTTGTATAATTTCTCTGAAGACAACTACTAGGAAAGTTACCAAATCCAAGATTATCTCAAAAGGCACCTATGAAAGATGCCCAAAACAAAATCTGGTGTTCCGAATAATTGATTTGAAATCTATTTATTCAAACTGCTTTGCAATTCCTGATTCAAGAGACCTCGACATGAAAGTTATATCAGATTGTGATGAGTGGTTATTTGTAGAAAGAAGAATCATGTGGTCTAAGCACATCGAAAGCTAGTTTTTTGGCATATATTATTATGATAATGAATTACTGATGTCCCAAAACCCAAATGGAAGAATTCAAAAATTTTACAGTAGCAAAGAAGGTTAGGCAGACTTGTGTAAAATTAATATGAGAATGTGATTAACTTTATCTTGCTAAAAAATGATTTGTCTCGTAATTATTATCCACAAGTTGATCATAATATTTCGATCCATAAAGTTGGAAATGTTTTAAAACATTTTTTTTCGAATTAAAGTTTAAAGCATACCTAAAACCTTCAAATGATTGTGCACAATGGTACACTTTGTCAAAAAATCCAATCTGTATTCTTCCATGTTCAAAATTTACCGAATATGTTTCTTTTCTTATTTCGGCACATTCACTACCTTTGAAGTACAATGTTGAACCCCCATTTGTTACATCACCAAGGTGCAACACCGCACATATTATGTCTCCATCATCTATATGAGCTTCCATGTTTTTTTTACCAGTCGATGTTGTGATAGTGAGCTGTGTAAAAATTGTTTTTGCAATCCGCAGTGATTCAGGTACAATTGACTTTATTTCTTTCAAATCAGACAACACTTGTGACGTATGTTTAGTTTTTTCAATTGTTTCAAGATATTGAAAAACTAAATTTTCCAAGACAGCAGTTAACTTTCGGAACCAATATTGTTGCATGAGTTTCCACCCAATATTATGTGGTTTACATTTCCTACAAGGTCTGGGAAGGATATGAGCTGTTCCATCGCAAAGAAAACGTGGCCAATGTGTCGCTGTTATAGTGCTCCCCAACCCAAACATAATTGTTTCTTTGCTTCTTTTCTTACTATTTGGTGTTTTGGTACCGCAGAGAAGCAATTTGGCTAATAACTGATACCAATGAATATTTTTTAATCCAAGAAACTTGTAGTCATTTGCTTTAAATATACTTACAGTCATAAAAATGTACACAATGTTCTCACTAGAAAGAGGAAAATTAGAAACAATTGTAAATTTGACTTTATTTTAGACTTTCTGTAGGTATAAGACAAAATTCAAAGAAATACATAGGTAAGATTTCTTACCTACAAACAGAGAAATATTGCAAAGAAGATTCGATATGTAAAATTTGTCGTACCGATTCATTGGATTTTAGAAAATTGTGGTAGAGTTTTAGTTGCTTGTGTTTTTTCTTATCTGCAGCACATGCATATAATTGTGGATACAAAATACTGATGATGTCTACCAAGGCTTCATGATAGAGACATTTCGTTTCAAACTCAGTTATATGCTTGTAGAATTCAAGGAAATCTGTAAAGATTCCGGAAGAACATTCTTGGAATCCAATTTTATCATTATCTATTGGGTAGTTGCATTTATAACTTGTCGGATATTGCTTTCTCCATAATGAAGATCTTCTTGAACATGGACAATGGATCTCTAAAGTTAAATTACCTGGAAGATTCATAATATCCTGGAATCCTTGTGCAGTTAGAAGATTCTGCATACCAATATCCCACACTGGATTTAGAACAAGCACAGCAGAAATAAAATGTCGAAGTAGCTGGAACTGATCTATGTCACTATCATGGTTAATTCTTGAGTCTACTACATCTGGCTTTGTAGCCGACTTTGTTTGTCCAATTTTTTCTGCATTTTCTCTTGTTTCGGATCGCTTATACCTTGAAAGAACTTGTCCAAGAATATGATTACAAAATGTAATATTCTTTGGATAGAGTAAATGTTTAGCTTCTCTTTTGGTATAAGATGATAATAACTCATCATCTTCGTGCTCCTCAATTGTCCTACTTCGGATCAATTTACTGATTTGATCAAATACGTCGCAATAATTCTCTATACTTTCTTCCCAATCATCTTCTGATATAATACACCCATGTGTAAGTACGTCTTCCTTGATATACCGTCTTTGTGCATTAGTAAGTTTTTGTTTTTCAAAAAGCACATCATGATAAGTATTCCCTAACAATGTTTCATGTAACAAAACATTTCTGAGTATTTTTTTGGGAAAAGTTGAAAAATTATCTTTTGAAGCTTTGTTCGATAGACTAACTTTTTTCAAGGTATTTCTTTTTGGTGTCGTTTTAACACTCTCTCCTTTCTCTGGTAACAATGCAGCTTTTGCGGATGTCACATTCTTGACAGAGTTTCTTGCTGGTGGAAGATTTTCAATGGAACTCTCATCCTTTTTTTGAGCAATGATGTTTTTTTTAGATTTGGCTTTCTTGGGTATGGGACTGTCAATCAATTTCCCTGAAGTACGTTTTGTTGGTGTTTTGCTTTCATTCGGCACCATTTTTACCTCAAGCACTTCACAGTCTGATGAAGAATCTGAATTCATTTTTTTCAATTTCATACCTGTGTCGAAGTAGTCTTGGTACAGAAATGTTAAATATAAACTTGTTGCTTCATGATATATGCATGTACGACCTTTGAGATTTATTTTCATCATTAAAATTGATGTGTCCATACCTTCACAATCACAAGTAAGTATGGAAGCATATCTTTTAAAATAAGAATCGGAACATCGTGTTGCTATATGTTCATCAAATATTTCCTTGAATTTTTTGTTACATGGACAATAGTTGTAAAGATTTCCCAAAGGAATATTCCAACCTTGTCTCCTTTTTTTTTCAACAAAGGCAACTCGTTGATATCCTATATCCCATAAGAATGTAAATGCCATGATGTATAAGAATCTTATCATGTCTGACTTCGGAGGAGGTTCATATTTTAGTTCTCTTTTCTGAACTTTAGGTAACCAAACCGTGTACAAATTATGTATAATTGATTTAAACACAGTCAAGTGCTTGTTCGATAGAATGTGATAACAATCTTTGCTGGTGAAATAAGTTTCAGGCAAGTAACCTTCTATTGCATCGAGACCTAATTCATGTGTTAAATTCAAGGATGAGCATTGTATTTTATTTAGTGCTCCAAATTCGATTTGTTGTAACTCAATAAGTGTGCCATATAAGTTCGATGCTTCTTCTTGTCCCATGTCACAGTTGGATGATATATCTATTGCTTCTTTATATACTGGTATGATACGTATTTCATCATGCATGTTTGTGTCAGAAGGAAGGAAATCACTACCGGATGATACAGATGAGGAAGAAAATTCATCTGATGATATGCTTGAACTCGAAAATGATTTATCGTCAAACTTTTCTTCCATATCAATTTTGCTTGTGGATGCTTTACTTTCATCACTGTTACCTGTTGGGGACTTGTTTAAACTTTGTAGTGCCTTAAGTGCATAGTTTCCAGGTTGTTGTTTTCCTCGAAATTTACTACCAAGTTTCTTTGATTCTTCAGAACTTGTTTTTGTGTGTTTAATTGACTGATTTTTTGACACCATGTCGTGACTAGTACTCATTTTAAGGTTGGGTGCAATACTTGTTCCCAAAACTTTTGTACCCATTGTTGATGTTTCGTTTATAAGATTGGCTTTTGTAGATTGTGAACTTTTCTCCATAAGTGAAGTCATATTTTCCTTCTTTCTTTCAGTTGATCCAAGCCTAGGTGATATTTTAGATGCCAGTGTATATGAATCATGCTTTGTTGCATTCGATTGTAATGACTTAACAAGTGCACTCAGTGTTTTTTTCTTTTTGTTTGCTTCATTCTCTTTTTTGGATTTTGATGTGGTGTTTGAATTAACAGTTACTTTCAGTAATGTGTATTCTTCATTTGGGGTTTCGCATTTTCTTTCAAAAGAAGCTCGTTTTAGATTCTGTAGTGAGTTGACTACAGATGTCTTTTTATTTTCCTCCGTGTCTGTTGAAAGTGTGTCATATTCGTGTTCTGGTATTCCACTTTCATGCAAGTCTGTTGAAGATTGTTTTTCTTTCAGACCTTGAATATATGAATGCCAAGGTGTCTTACAAATGCTAACTCTTTCGTCCCTTATGATGCAATTTTCTTCATTGCTTAAATTCTTAATCCACTCACAATTTCTTCCTGGGGGATTCATTCTTTGGACGGGCATTTTATAATATACCATCATTTGCATAGTTTTGAATTTTTCCTGAAATTTTTCGTAAGTTATAGAACTTGAAAATTTTTCCTTGATGAAATGATATTGACTTGAGAGAAGGTTGTCGCAGTTTGATATATCAGGATATTTATTATTTGCAAAAAAATCATTCGCAATAACACCCATTAACCTTTTCAATATTTTTTTCCGTTCTTTTTGCTTGGAATCTTCACTTAGTTGTAATATAGATGGATGAATTTCTCTTTCTTTATGTATCACGGCCATGAGGTTGTTTATTATGTCACTTTTTAGAATGGGAGAAAATATGAATATTTTATGTTCATGGAACAAAATACCTTGGTGAATACAAGTATTGAATGATTCGTTTTTGTTTATATGTTCAAACCATATTTCTAACTTGGAGCAGGGAACCCCTACCGGATATGTTGCACAAGTAGGTTTATAATCAGGCCAGTTATCATTAGCAAATGTACGACTTTGGATCGAATAGGTAAATGGTGTGTAAGGAGATTGTTTTTTTTTCCCAAAATGGTAGTTATGTGCAGAATTATATTCTTCTGATATGTCTATTGGATCATACTCAACGCTGTGGTCATAAGATTGGAAAGATAATCTTGTATCAGATGTGTTGCTTTTTATTGGACCTTGTCGTTTGCGTTGTACTCCAAGGTGTTCTTGTCTGCGAGCGTCAGAAGGATATTGGCAGTTTTTGTTGTTCATATTGTTGGCGTTTAATGTGCCATGATGTGGTTTCCACTTTTGTTCCTGAAAATTGTCCTGGTTTGTGAAATAATCAGTTTGTTCGTTATTTTGAACTTGAAATTGTCGATTATCCATCAATCTGAAATTTCTTGGAGTATGACTATCGTCATTTCTTTTTATAAAAAAACCTTTTTGACTATCGTCATGGTTAAGGGTGTTGTGGTTATTTTCACTAAAATGAGAAATATTTTTCTCATAATAAAAACGATGGAAATTACCATCTTTCCTTGTGTTAAAAAAGCGGTTGTTATCCGCGTTGTGGTTATTTTCACTAAATTGAGAAATGTTTTCCTCGTTAAAAAGTTGATGGTTATTTTCATCATTTTTGGTGTTGATAAGGCGGTTGTTTTCGCCAAAGTTAATGTAGTCATTGTCAGGAACATTGGTTCGGCAGTTACTATTGCCTACATATCTAAGATTATGATGGTTTGTTGCATCTTTGTAAGTAGGTTCGTAATAATGGTGGTTATTGTCACCTAAATTTGAATAATTTTGACGGTTATATTCGTCATTAGTTTCACCTTGATTTTGATAAGACGAAAGGTAGTTATTATTACCCATATTTTTGTTCAATATTGAACGATTGTTATTAGAATCACCACGACGATAATCATATTGACGTTTTATGTCATTAGGAGTTAAAAATTTTTGGTGGTTGTTGTCACCGTAATTTGTTAATCGAGGATTATCATGTGAGAATTGACGGTTGTTTTCGTCATTAAAAGGTTGGTTACCAGAAGTTCCAGAGATTCTCGAAAATCTCACATCTTTGACATCACGGGGTGTTGATAATCTACCAGACATAATTTTCTTGTCGTGATCCATTGTTGATAAAAAAATACTTCTTTCAAGGTACTGTACTATTGACTTTCAATGGAATGGGATCAAATTACCATTGTAAAAAAAAAAAAAAAAAAAAAAAAAAAATAAAAAAAAAAAAAAAAAAAAAAAAAAAAAAATAAAAAAAAAAAAAAAAAAAAAAAAAAAAAAAAAAAAAAAAAAAAAAAAAAAAAAAAAAAAAAAAAAA
>Ga0213868_10006234_pt1 | contig 10571 bp, 10 predicted proteins | sample PICome_9_FD_160087 | JGI IMG/M metagenome (GOLD analysis project Ga0213868, IMG submission 160087) | Coastal seawater microbial communities near Pivers Island, North Carolina, United States - PICO127 | ecosystem: Environmental > Aquatic > Marine > Coastal | place: USA: North Carolina...
GGTAGTCAGGTACTTGGCTACTTGAGGGTGCAGCCGACAACCTCCCAAAACTGAGAATTTTTAGGCCTCTATAATGATAACAATCATCATGGAGACCTATCATGTTTACGACCTTCACAGCCCTTGCTCTTGCAGGGGGTGTCCTTCGGCTTGTCCTGCAGTGGCAGCTGAAGACCCGCTGGGGGATATCTCTTGGCATCCCCCAAGCCCTGGCTGGGGCCCTCGTGGTCCTGGCGGGATTACCTGAGTTCATCAAGCCCTTCCCCTTCCCAGTGCCTCTAGGCCTTACCCTAGGCCTGCTGCTGCCAGACCTTCTGCTGCGGGGGGCCTAGGATGACGGACCTTACCATTACCCCTGGCTGTACTGTGTTGATTGCCGGCTTTGACGATATCCCCGCCCACCAGTTCTTGGTCGAGGAGGTCTTCGAGGATTGCATCACAGGCACTGCCCTCACAGGTCCCCTTGCTGGGGAGTACGGAGAACCAGACATCGCGTTGGTTCTGCGGGTCTTGTCGGGACCAACTTAAGCCCGAGCAGACGTCAGGGAAGGGCTTAAACCCAGCCCCTCGTTGTTTCCAAACGAAAAACTTCCAATCAACACGAAAAGCGGGGCAATTGCCCCAATAGGAGACATCATGTCGACACACATAAAGTATGCCTACAAGCGGCATAACACCTGGGTCTATCGCAGGACCTATCCCCAACACCTGCAACCCCTTCTTGGATCTTCCCTGAAGCAATCCCTGAAAACCGCAGATGCCAAAACAGCCAAAGCCAGAGTGGCAGAGCTGAACCAAACATTCACAAACATCGTAAAGGAGGCAGAAGACCATGTATCTGCAAACACTGGCAAAGCTTCTGCCATCATTCCCAATGCCTGTGGTGCCGCTGCAGATCCTAGACCTGGCATTGAGCGTCCTCGATATCAGTATGTTCGTCTATTGGGTGATAGGAGGCTAGCCGAGGTTACAGAAGCCTACCTTACGTATCAGTTAGACCGGTTACGCCGTGGCAGTTACAAGGCTATCAGGTTTGCTACAGAGCTGCTGTTATCCTATCTGGGCACCATAAAACTGGGCGACATTACCCAAGCACAGGGCAGGGATGTGCTCTCCCTGATCACCCAGCTGTCCCCAAATGTTCGGAAATACAGCGAAGGACAGACAGCATCGCTAACCCAGCTCGCCAAACTCTCGGCAGTGCTGGAACCTGGACAGAGCCTTGCACCCCAAACCCAAGCACGGATCTGGAAACATATGCTGCAGGTCTTTGACTGGTGTGTGGAACAGGGAGAACTCAGTACCAACCCTTGGGAGCACTTAACCATCAGAGAAAAGCCAGAGGTATTCCCTCACAAGGTCCTGACGGATGATCAGGTGGTAACACTGCTGCAAGCAAAAGACAGGGTGCTCTCGAGCGCCCTTCTTTTTGGCCTGCTGACAGGGATGCGCTCAGGAGAGATCTGCGGGCTGATGGCATCTGATGTCATCAACAAGGGGAACTTGGGACGGTTCGTCAAAATCCAACCCAATGCCATACGACTGCTGAAGTCAAAGGCAGCGGAGCGGGAGGTGCCACTTCATGCCAAGCTAGAGCAGCTGCTGGATGCATCCTTGCCAAAGCAAGGCAGGCTGTTTCCAAGCCTAAATGTCGACAAGGTGGTGAAGGCCTATGCGAAACTCCGAATAGCCTATCCAAACCTCACTGGCACAGTGTTCCACTCCACACGGAAGTGGTTTATTACCCAGTGTGAACGGACAGGGGTTCCAGAGCACTACACAGCAACCCTGGTTGGTCATCACTCTGCACGTTCTGCCAACAAGCTGACCTATGCCCTCTACTCAGGGGGCATCAGTGATGCTCAGAAGCGAGAGATTGTGGATGGTATCCGTTTGCCAGACTGGGAGGGCACGTCATGAGCCCAACAACGATAGCGGACCCAGCCCTTATCCCTGACATTGAAGCGTTCGAGGAAAGGGTGGCCATCCATATCTACGACGGTGGCATTCCAACCGATCAAGCTAAGGACCTCGCAGCGCAGGCCCAAGGTTTCCGCAATCAGGCGCACTACTGGGCGTGGCTGAGGGCGTATGTCGAAAGAAAACGGTTGGGGTAAGAGCTAATTGGTTCCATCCGAAACTTCACATGTAACGTTTGGGGTGGATCGTAAACTTTCAGCTGTTGGGTTGCTTATGAGTCAGATTTTAAATGCAGAGAAGCTAAAATGCTCCGATACAAGTCTAAATGAGATTGTTGGGGGTGTTCCATTTTATCATCAGAGCGCTACTACCATAGCTAAGAGGATCGAATAATGTACTGAGTTTCGCGTGCTAGGCTACCCAATAAGGATAGTGATTTTACAAAAAACACCGGGCTAAATCAACCGGCCCGGTGTGAATATAGTCTCGCTAATGGAGGTTAATGGAGCAAGACTAATGAAAACCACGGAACATAGGCCAATATAAAGGCTACGACCAGCATCGCACCGACGAAGGGAGCGGCGTAACCGGCCACCTTCATAATAGGTTCGCCGGTGATGCCGGTGATGACAAACAGGTTCAACCCAATGGGCGGGGTCACAAACCCGATGCCTAGGGATGTCACCATCATGATGCAGAAATGGATGTCATCCATCCCTATTTCGGCCGCCAAGGGGAACAAAACAGGGGCGATCAGTACGATGTTTGGAACCGCCTCCATCACGCAGCCCGCAATGATGAAAATCACCATCATCATCAAAATAATGATCACACGGTTTTCGGTCAGTCCCAACATTCCTTCGATCACTGCTTGGGGGATGCCGATGGCTCCGATTGCCTCAGCAAGGGGAAGTGACAGGGCTACAGTCGGCAGAATAACCCCGTTTACCTTGGCAGAACTGATCAGCATTTTAGGAATGTCACCTGCGTGCAGGGTTCCCAATGCTATGCCTATTACGATGGTGGTGACAACGGCGATGGCTGCAGCTTCAGTCGGGGTGAAAATACCCGAATAAATCCCACCCAGAATGATAAAGGGAACCAAAATCGCATATTTCCCATCCCAGATAGTTTTTAGCCAAATTTTGAGTTCAAACCGCGCAGTGGAATGTTCGTATCCACTGATGCGATTGATGGCGGAATTGGTCAACATGATTGTGCCCAACACCATAACACCGGGAATGATCGCGGCCGTAAACAGGGCAGCGGTGGGCACACCCAACACCAGACCAATCACGATGTAGGCAATCGACGGTGGGATCAAAATGCCGGTACAGGCCCCTGACGCCACCAATGCCGAAGCATAGGATTTGGGATATCCGGCCTCGACCAAACGGTCGATTGTCATGCGTCCCACGGCAGCACAGCCTGCAGCGTCTGATCCTGAAATACAGGAAAAAAATCCGCACCCCAGTACGGTGGCTGATCCAAACCCTGAGCGAAAATTGCCGGTCGTTGCTGCGGCAATGTCCAATAATCGGTTCGATAACCCCGATCTGACCAAGGCATCACCCGTTAAAATAAACAGCGGAACTGCAATCAATGCAAAGGCATCCATGCCTTCAAACAAGCTTTCACCTATCAGGGCAACGGGCAGGGTGCCTGTCAGGAAAAGCAATAAAACAGATCCTATGCCCATTGACACCCACATAGGAATGCCCAATCCCAAGAGGATCACGATTAAAATCAGGGGGACAGTGATATCCCATCCCCAAGCCACGGCGGCTTCTGGTGCAGCATATAACATTGTTTGTCCTTAGTTAAACATTGCGTTGCCCGTAAACACGGGGCGACCGGCGCGGATATCAATTACGTCACGGCGGATTGATTGGATCAGACGGATGATAATCATCAAAAATCCTAATGGAACAGCGCTGGTAAACCATGCGGTATTGATGCGAAGACCAAAGGTTGACGACCCAAATTCAATCGAGGCCAAAACCGATTCAACCGAATAAAACAACGCGATAAAAGCGAATATCAGCATCATCACATCGCCAAACACATAAAGCCAATTTTTGACCCGCTGCGAGACTAACGAAAAAATAACATCGATCCGAATATGCGCCCGGTCCGTCACAGCGGCCGAGGCCCCCGTCCAAACTAGATATACAAAGGCATAGCGCGCGGTTTCTTCGCCCCAGATGGACGAATAGTTGAAGACAAACCGCCGGATCACTTCGACAAAAACGACGACAACGATATAGAGATAGAACCCCAGCATCAGCCAGCGTTCAATATTCTTGTCCAGATATTTTAACATGTGGCCTCCTGCCAAGAAATGGGGCCCGAGGCGCGGATCACACCTGCGGCGTGGGCCCCAGACAACATTAAACGTTATCGACGTAGTAACGTGGATTTGTTTCTTGTGATGCCTCTAGCAGTTCATCGAATTTCGCCAGCGAACCGGCCAATTCGGTTTTGAACCCATCCCATTCGGGACGTTGATGGCCTGCGGCCTCTTTGAACCGTTCTAGGTCTGCTTCGTCCAGTGAATGCACCTGAACGCCGGCAGTTTCCATGACCGATTTCGCATAGGCAAATGCCGCAGGAATTTTCGCCAAGTTTTGGCGCTGTGTAATGTCCGAGGCGGCCTCAACTGCGTCTTGCAGCTCTAGCGGTAGGCTCTTGAACCATTTTAGGTTACAGCTGAACACCTGACCCCCATGCACAGATTGGGCCTGTGTGATATGGTCCAAGATATCTTGGAAGCCAAAATTCACCAAACCGCCGATCACAGGATCCAAAGCATCTGCCACACCCTGTTTGATCGCTGCAGGGGTTTCGCCCCATGCAACCGGTGTAGGGTTTGCGCCCAACAGGCGATAGAATTGCTGCAACATTTTCGATCCCGGCACCCGGAATTTGATGCCCGCCAGATCGTCAACGGATAGGATCGGATCCAATCCCTTGCGTACGGAAAATGTGCGGGCGGATGTGGATGTGTACCACAACGCCTTGAACCCGTTTTGTTCAATCGCGGGGTGGACGGTCTGTTTCCACGCATCTGATGTGACCAAATTTACAAAGGCTTGGTTCGTTGCGCACCAATAGGGGATGTTGATCAAATCCGCTGTTGGTGCAAATGGGGCAAAGTTTGAAATCGAATGCTGTGCCGCTTCGATCACACCTTTTTGCACTTTGTTCGCCAAAGCGCCGCCCGCGCCCAATTTACCCCCATGCGCCAAATTAACATAGATTTGGCCGCCGGACATATTTTGGATGTTTTCTTTGAAATCCAACTGCATTATCGGGAATTGACGCGACACGCCGGGAATATAGGCGGTTGCGAATGTCATTGTGTATTTGGCAGCCTTTTGGCGATCGCGTTCCTCTTGCGCGGTTTGGGCCACGGCCTGCGATGACATCAATGTGCCCGCGGATACGGCCAATAATGCGGTGGTCAGTCCAAATTTACCGGTTGTGGTAAAAAATTGGCGACGCTTATAATTTTCCAGCTGTTCGTTGTCGTCCATGTTCTTTCTCCCTGTTGTGTCAATCTAAGATTGTCATTGTTCTTGTTTTAATAACCAAATGGCCATAAACCCTGTTGCTGCTGCCAACAGGAAAAATTCGGGGACACCGTCAATCGGGGGGGACGTGCCCTGACCCGAAATCACATAGTATTTTCCAATCGATATGTTGATCAGAATTGCACCAAAGCACAGCAGTGACAAAATCCCTGAATAACGTATAAAAATCATAACGCTTGCCCAACTTTGTGACCTGTTCCTACAGGAACTTGAACGTCGTTTAGTGTTACTTTGCCTTTCATCAGCAAATCAACCTGCTCGGCGGTTATAGGTTCGTAATCAAACGCGACTTTATCGACACGGGGCAGGCGCAACCGTGCCTTGGTGTCATCCACTTTGGCCGATCGGACAAATCGGTTTTCGTCGCCGTCGCGCCGGATAAACGCCCAAGTGGGCAGATCATCATGGGATTTCGAAATGAAAATGCGTTCTTTTTGCGATGCGATGATAGTTTTCGTAAGTTGATCGGGGTCATAATTGTCCAGCGCGATTGCCAGTAAATCGTCGAGGATGGACGCATGATCGGGATCATTGGCCAAATTGTGCTGTTCGCTTGGATCCGCATCAATGTTAAATAGCATATTCGGATGGCCATGGGTGTACATCAATTTATAGGGACCCTTTTTCACCATGCGGCAGGGAACACAGGGGCCGATTGCCAAATAATCCGAAATAACAACATCTTGCTCAGCTGGTGCGTCCCTAAGTTTCGTCAAGAGTGACACCCCATCGACTGCGGGTGCCCCGGGAAGACCTGCGCCATCGCTGGCCAAATCAACAAAGGTTGGCAGTAAATCAATCAGTGACACATTTACGCTACTGCGCCCGACATGGCGTTGATTGGGAAAGGACAAAACCATGGGCACATGCGCGGCCCATTCCCAGAAATGGTGTTTATACCACATGCCCCGTTCGCCCAGCATTTCGCCATGATCGGAAATAAAACAAATGACCGTATTGTCGCGCTGTCCTGTTTCATCCAAAGCGTCCAAAATCGCGCCAATTTTATCGTCGATATAAGTGATCATCCCGTAATAGGCACGGCGTGATGCGATCAGGCGATCATGGGTCACATCATGTAATTGGCGGCCATGGGCGAAATATAACCCCTTGGAATGATAATCCAAATCCTCAAACGCAATCGGAGGGGCAGAGGGCATGTCCATGTCCTCATCGCTGTACATGTTCCAGTATTTTTCGGAAATGGTGAAAGGCGTGTGCGGATTGGTAAAGGATATCGTCATAAAGAATGGCGATTGTTCGGGGTTGCGCGCCAGATCATAGAGTTTCTGGATGCCTTGGTATTCCACTTCGTCGTCGTAATCCATTTGCATGTTACGCACACAGGGGCCTGCCTCCATCACGGATGACAGCGTGACGCCCGACGAAATAAAGGATGGACCTCTTTCCCAGTTGGGCATCCATGAAAAATTGGCGGGGTAAATATCGGTTGTGATGCGTTCGTTAAACCCGTGGATCTGATCTGGCCCAACAAAGTGCATTTTTCCACATAGCACCGAATGATAGCCCAAATGCCCCAGAAAATGTGGGATAGTGGGGCGGTCGGCAGTCAGTTCCGACGCATTATCGTACACGCCAATATTTGGACCCAAACATCCTGTCATCAGGCTGGACCGTGCCGGCGCACACAGGGGTGAGGGCGTGTAAGCATTATCAAACACCACACTTTTTGCAGCCAATTTGTCCAAATTTGGCGTTTTGCACACCCCATTCCCATAGATCGACAGCGCCTGCGCGGCAACCTGATCTGCCATGATGACCAATATGTTCGGTTGTTTGTTTGTCATGTGCTTATTCCGAGTCTGACTGCATAATATAATAATTGATTACAGTATGCAATTAAATATTGAAAATCATTCGGCGGCCTTTAGGTCCGGTTTTGCTGCAGGTACTTTGGGCAGGCGCGCGCGCGCTTTGGTATCTGCGGCGCCGTCATTGCGGACATAGCGTTTGTGATCATCTAGTTGCACCCCATGTACATAGGTGGGATCACCCTCAGTGGCAGAATGGATCAGGCGGCGGTTTTGCTGGCTCTGTCTAATGGTGGCGTCCATGCTGTCACGATCCCACATCGCCCGCGCTAGGCTGCGTAATTTGGCCAATGTGTCTGCATATGCTGGGTTGTTTGTTAGATCGTTTAATTCATTTGGATCTGCAGTTACATCATATAGGCGTTCATCTTGGCCCTCTAGATCCATATATTTCATGGATCCCAATTTGACCATGCGGCTGGGGCCGGTGGAACCGTCTGCGGCAAATTCGCCATAGATCGGCGCCTCGGGTGTGGGGGTGCCTTTTAGGTGGGGGACCAATGATTTGCCATCTAGGGATTGTGTGTATCCGTCAAACTCTTGGCCTGCGGCCAGATCTATCAATGTGGGCATCAGGTCGATCAAGCTGACATTTTCGGTAACGCGACCTGCCGCAAAACGATCGGGGGCAGAAATAATCAGTGGCACACGTGATGCCCATTCAAAGAAATGCTGTTTATACCACATCCCGCGTTCACCCATCATTTCGCCGTGGTCTGCGCAGAAAATAATGATTGTATTGTCACGCAGGCCCGTTTCCTCAAGCGTTTTGATTAGATCCGCGACCTTGTCGTCAATATAGGATATCATGCCATAGTACCCATGGCGTGCATTACGGCGATGATCGTCATTAATGGTGAATTCGTGGCGACCTTGGCAATAATGCAGGTTGCGCGACAAATGATCCATTTCGTCCAGCTCTAGCGGTGGAACGGCAGGCAGGTCGATATCATCGTGGTCATACATATCCCAATATTTCTGCCCCGCAACGAAGGGGGAATGCGGTTGGGTAAAGGATACGGTCAACATAAACGGGTTTGTATTTGCACTGCGCGCCAGGTCATAAATCGCCTGCGATCCGTAATAGGCAACCTCTTCGTCGTAATCGATTTGCAGGCTGCGGACGCAGGGGCCGCTTTCGATGACGGGGGCCATGGTCAAATTGGTGGGGCGAAATTCGCGCCCTTGGGTCCAATCTACGGTCCAGGCATAATTCGCGGGATAGATTTCGGTTGTGTGGCGTTTGTGATACCCGTGTAACTGATCTGGTCCAACAAAGTGCATTTTACCAGACATTTCTAAAATATAACCAAATTTCCTAAGGTAGTGGGCAAGGGTTGGGATCGCGCTGGAAAATTCAGAGGCATTATCATACATGCCGATGTTAAACGCCATCCGTCCTGTATGCATTGATGCCCGTGACGGACCGCAAATGGGATAGTTGCAATAACAGTTGTTAAACACAACACCCGTTTCGGCTAGGGCATTCAGGGCTGGCGTTTTTACATTGTTTTTACCATAGATCGGAAGCGCAGGCGCCGCCAATTGATCGGCCATTACGAACAGAAAGTTGGGGCGCTGTTGCATGCTTGGATTTCCTCTTTTTGCCGAATTGGGCTGGATCATTTGTTACCTTTAAGGCAGTCTAGAGCATCAAGTGTTGCTTGACAATAATTAGTTACATGGAGTAATTAAAAAATATGATCCAAGATACAACCGCATTTAGATCTCCGAACAGCAACCGTATCGCGGCATTGGTGCTGGCAAATGGCGCCATGAGTCGCACGCAGTTATGCGATGTTACGGGGCTAACTGGGGCGGCTGTGTCACGCATTACACGCGATATGATCAGCGCTGGTTTCTTGTGCGAAGGACCAGAGGTGATCGCCGCAAAACGGGCAGGACGGCGCGAGGTGATGTTAAAAATCGCCGAAGATTACCGCCATGTTTTGGCCCTGACCATCACAGGGAACCGGCGCACGCTGGTGCTGGCCAAAGCGTCGGGCCGCATCATCGAAGAAATTGACCTGATTGACGTCAGCTTAACCGATCCGGTTGTGGCACTGCAAACTTTTAGCGATCGGGCGCGGGAATGTTTAGCGGCGCATGGGCTGAAACCCATGGATGTTGCAGGCGTTGCTGTGTCGCTGTCCATTACCGCTGCGGGGTCCACCGAATTGGTGACATCCAGCCCGCTGGGGTGGCAGAATGTGAATGTACGCGACATTCTTGAACAGGCCCTGGGCCTGCCAGTGGTGGTTGAGGCGCGCGCCACATCCATTTTGCGGGCGGATTTATTGTTGAATGCAAGCTGTTCGTCGGCCTTTTTGATAAACGTGGCATTGGGCGTGGGCAGCAGTGCCTATCTGAACAATAATCTTGTGGCGCCAGGCGTTTCTGGCTTTGGTGGAGTGACTCATTTGGTGGTCCCCGGTCAGGAGCAGCCTTGTTATTGCGGACGGCACGGCTGTCTAGAAGTCAGCGGTGGGGGGCACGCGATTTTATCAGCATTGGGCCGGGCGCAGCCATCAGCCAAGTTGAAAAACGACACACTATCTGATATTTTGAACGATGCTTCGTTGGGTGATCATGATGCAATTGTGTCCATCCGTATGGCCGCCCAAAATATGGCTGCAGGTATTGACAGTGTCTTGTCGTTATTTGCGCCCGAAGCGCTAATCCTAACGGGAATTGTTGGGCGCCATGATGTGTATCGTATGGCTGTTGTTGAGGCGCTGCACGCCATGGGGCGGCGTATACACGCTCGTATGATTCGTGTCAGCAATATCCGATCATCGGATGCTGCCGTGTGGTTGGCGTTGGAAACTTTCATTGCACAGGATTTGATTGAGGCAATTGATCACAGTTTTGCGAAAGCGGTTTAACGTAGTGGGAGCTGGTGTGTAGCTCGCAAGCTGTTGCCGTTAGGACCGCTTTCAGGACCATTTTTAGACAAGAAGTGATGGTTAAGTTATTGATAATAATGTATAATATATCTTCAGCTTAGCCCTCTGGGGGCACCAGTGCTTTTGTTGGTGATGCGAGACAAAAGGAACTCAAAAACCACCTAAAAGGCACTCACATATCCTCAATGAACTCTAAAAAATCTTATAAAAACAATTTAGTGAGATTTACGCCTGTTCTGGCCGCGGGTACCACCAGAGCAATATGCCTCTGATAGGCGAGTGGAAGAGCCTCCGTGTTTCACGCGGCATTGGTCCAACCT
>Ga0213868_10006236_pt1 | contig 10570 bp, 5 predicted proteins | sample PICome_9_FD_160087 | JGI IMG/M metagenome (GOLD analysis project Ga0213868, IMG submission 160087) | Coastal seawater microbial communities near Pivers Island, North Carolina, United States - PICO127 | ecosystem: Environmental > Aquatic > Marine > Coastal | place: USA: North Carolina | collected...
GCCCTACGGATTGGTGTTGCCAAAGTCTTTCTCTCCTGAGGGGGCGCACAAGTATCGGCTGGATGCGTGGTTCCATGGGCGAGGTGAGAAACTGACAGAGTTGGACTTTATTCGCCAACGCCAAACGTCAGAGGGGCAATTTGCCCCACGGGACACGATTGTGCTGCACTTGTATGGGCGGTACTGCAATGCGAACAAGTTGGCGGGGGAGATTGATTTGTTAGAAGCGCTGAGCCATGTGCAAGAGCATTATCAGATCGATGAGGACCGTATCGTGGTGCGAGGCTTCTCCATGGGGGGCGCTGCTTGTTGGCAATTTGCTGTGCACTATGCGGACCGCTGGGCGGCGGCTGCTCCTGGAGCGGGCTTCTCGGAAACGCCAGAGTTTCTTAAGTCCTTTCAGAAAGAGACGCTCAACCCAACCTGGTATGAGAAGAAGCTTTGGCATCTTTACGACTGCACAGATTGGGCTGTGAATCTAACGCATTGTCCAACGGTCGCCTATAGTGGTGAGAAGGATATTCAGAGACAGGCTGCCGACATCATGGCGACGGCATTGAAGAAAGAAGGAATTGAGTTAGTCCATGCCATTGGACCGGGGGTGGGGCACAAGTATCATCCTGATTCCAAGATCGAGATCGAACGCCGGATCGACGCGATTGCCAAGCAGGGGAGAGTGACGTCTCCTCGGCGCGTTCGTTTTGTGACGTGGACGTTACGCTATCCCAAGATGCATTGGGTTCACGTGGATGGACTCGGCGAGCATTGGGATCAAGCTCGAGTCGATGCGGAGATTCACGCCGAGAAAGGTGAGATCGAGGTGGCGACGAAAAACGTTTCTGCGTTGACGCTTGATCTGGAGCCAGGTCAGCCGCATTTTGAGATTGGGCAGAGTGTGGCTATTTGGATAAATGGTCGTCGTTCAGGAGCTAGGGTGAAGTCAGATGGATCACTCACGCTCCATCTTGTTGAGAAAAAGGGTCAATGGATAGAGGCCAACACGGTGCCGAGTGGCCTCGTCAAGCGGCCTGGGCTGCAGGGGCCAATTGATGATGCCTTCATGGACTCGTTCATGATGGTGGAGCCCACTGGTCAAGCATGGCACCCAAAGACTCAGCAGTGGGTGACGAGTGAGATGGCGCATGTTCGTGATCACTGGCGCAAGCAATTCCGAGGCACTGCTCGTCTCAAACGTGATATCGAGATCACCGATGAAGATATCGCTGCCCACAACCTTGTGTTGTGGGGGGATCCTTCGAGTAACGCGGTGATTGCTCGTGTAGCGGACAAATTGCCTATCCCGTGGACAAGTGAAGAGATCCGCATTGGTGACGCTAGTTACAACACAACCGAGCATGTGCCGGTTCTCATCTATCCCAATCCACTCAACCCTGACAAATACATCGTCTTGAACAGCGGCTTTACGTTTCGTGAGTACGACTATCTTAACAACGCTCGACAAGTCCCCAAGCTCCCCGACTGGGCCTTGATCGACATCACGAAGCCCGTGACCACTCGTTTACCGGGAGGCATTGCAAACGCGGGCTTCTTTAGCGAGCGTTGGGAGCTGCAGTAGTTGCTTTCGTTAGCCGCGTCAGAAGGGGGACTCATGAGGTCCACTGGTGAGCCCATTCGAGTCCCAGTCGACGGCGTGACTTCCTAACGGAGTCCGAGCGCCAAAGACGATCTCTACGCAGTTGGAGGCCTGTTCAGGACTGAACTCCGCATCGGAGTTCAGGATAAGATGGGCTGCCGGGTGCAGATTGAGAATACGTGGCCAATGTGGCTGGCGCTCGGCATGGATGCGCTTGGCTTCCTTCCGCAGATTGTCATCGATCCCGGCTCCCCAACAAGGCCTCCTCCTCTCTTCCCCATCCGCTTGATTGATCAGGTTCCGGACAAATGGGCGTTCTGCATGACCGGCAGACCGATGAAAAATTTGATGATAAGCGCGTTGAGGAGATCGATGAAGAAGGCCCCAACAAGGGGAATCACGAGGAAGGCTTTGAAGGAGGGACCATACTTCGCGGTGATCGCATTCATGTTGGCAATCGCCACGGGAGTTGCTCCGAGGCCTAGGCCTGTAAATCCAGCGCAAATAACAGCTGCGTCGTACGTCTTGCCCATGATGCGGAAGACAATGAAAGCTGAGAAGAAGCTGATCAAAAGGATTTGAATTAGAAGAACGAAAAAGACCATGCCCATCGCTTCGCCAAGGGAATTCAAGTCCATGCTCATGAGACTCATGGCGAGGAAGAACTGAAGGGTGACCTCCCCGACCTTGTCGAAGTCGGGCTGCCGGATCTCCTTCTTGAAAACATCAGCGAGATTGGTGATGATGATCCCGACCATCAGCGCGGTGAGAAATCCGGGAAGTTTGACCCCCGCGCCAAAGAAGGCGCGGTTGACGATGTCGCCAAGCGAAATGCAAATTGCGAAGATCGTTATGGTCGTAATGATTCGCTTCGAAGTGACCGGTTCGAGGGGGGCGGCGGGAGCACCCTGCTTCCCCATCATGGATAAATCACCCTCCGAATCACTGGGCGCGAGTCCATGCTTTTTAATGAGACGCTCCCCAATAGGTCCACCAATCACCCCACCCGCGACCAGACCAAACGTTGCAAAGGCGATACCGATCAGGCCCGCCTCGGGATGGCCCGCCGCTTCAGCTTCCTGACCCCAGGCAATCGCAGTCCCGTGACCGCCGGCGAGAGAAACGCTGCCGCCAAAAAGCCCCAGGCCGGGGTGCTGACCCAGCCCGAGTGCGATGAGCACGCCGGTCCCGTTCTGCAAGACCAAAAAGACGGCCGCGCAAACAACAAGAATGCCAAGCGGCCGTCCACCTGCCTTTAGGCGGGAGAATTTGGCGGAGAGGCCGACTGTGCTGAAGAAGGCGAGAAGGAAGAGATCGCGAAGCGCGAGGTCAAAGGTGATTTTCGGCCCCCCCAAATTCTGGATGCTGAGAATGATCAGACTGCAGAGGAGCCCACCCGTAACCGCTTGGGGAATGCTGTACTTTTCAAGTAACGGGATGCGGCGGGTCAGGACATTGCCGATGACGAGCACAAGGACACTGACGAGGAGGGCATCGATAGGATTGACGGTGATCTCAGACATAGTCTCGTTAGGAGGAGCGGCGTTTCCGCCTGCTGTTCTGCAGTCCTTCATCCGATCTGTCAGCACAATTCCGTCAGAAATCGGGCTCAGGGGCAAAGAGCACCGAGCCTTGTCAGTCAAAAGCACAGATGGTTCACTCTGATTTAGCACATGGCTCCTCTCCCACGGCTCTTCCGTGGCTTCAGCAGCCCAGGTCGCGGGCGTGGAGTTCGATACGAGTTCGATCGAAGCGCTTGTGAAACAAATTCGGGAGAGGGTCCATCCAAAGAAGTGGCCTTTCAAAGGCAACTTCTTTGGCGTGCTGAACCCTGCCAGGCTGGAAAGCGAGGCGGTCCTCAAACACCTCCGCTTGATGAATGAGGTGATGGCCTACACGCCAGGTGACGAGTGATCGACGGTGGCGTGATGATTGCGGGTAAATTGAATGTCCAATTTCTTGCGGAGTGGCAGTAGACCTGGCGCATGGGAAGGGGAGCAGACGGGAAAGCCGTTTGACACCCAAACCCCTCAGATGACAGTTGCTTCAGGCGCTTCCGCCATTTATTTCACCGCAACACAACGATACCAGGATGATTCAAGCAAGTATGCGCAAAGCCCTACCTCGATTAGGCTCCACCCTCTTGATCTCGCTCGCTTCCATGACCTTAGGAGTGCAAGCGCAGACAGACGATCAAACCAATCTTTTCGACTGGCGCGGGCCTTTTCAGACCGGCGTGAGCCCAGAGACCTATGAAGGCTGGGCCTTCGAGGGTGAGAAGTCTCTCAAATGGACCTATGACGTTTCTAGCCGTGGCTGCCCTGTTGTCGTGGACGGCCGCCTTTATTCCTTCGGTTACAATGGAACTGAGGAAGGTCCTGAGCAGCGGATTGTTCTTTCCTGCCTCGATGCCGACAAGGGCACGAAGATCTGGGAGCATCGCATGAACGACTTTATCAGCGACACCGTTTACAGCCGTTATGGCACGGGGAGTCCTAAGGTCGATCAAGAGACTCGCAATGTCTATCTTCTCACGTCGACGGGGCTGTTCAGTTGCTTCAATCAGGAAGGTGAGCTGTTATGGCGGCACAGCCTCATGGAGTCGTACGGCCGCCTCACGTTTCCGAATGGACGCACCGGCGCGCCGGTGATCGATGGTGACATGGTCATCACCCGTGGCATCACGAGTTTCTGGGGCAAACAAGGCCCAGCGCGTGATCGCTTCTATGCTTTCAACAAATATACGGGAGAACCGCTTTGGTCCGCAGAGCCTGGCACAGCACCCAAAGATAGTTCAAACTCGACGCCTGTTTTCGAAACCCGTGATGGCAAGCGCGTGTTCTATGCAGGGACGGGTTGTGGAAATATTGTTTGTGTGAATGCCAACACAGGGCAGTCACTGTGGCGCTATCACTTCTCCAAAGGAGGAGTCAATAGCACGCTCTCCATTCATCCTAACGGATCGCTTGTTTGTATCCACGGCAAAGAGAACCACGATACGACCAATGAGGGACGGATGATAGCTCTTAAATTGCCTGAGAAACTAATCGGCGCCGGTGAGACGCAGGTTGTGCTCGACAAGAGTTGTGAGATCTGGCGGAACGACCTGGTCGCCTTCACCAGTTCACCCTGCTTGGTCGGTGATCGCGCGTACGTTGTCGATAAGACAGGTCACCTTTGCAATGTCGATGTGATCAATGGCAACGTCCTTTGGCGTGAGAAGTTAGACTCTGACAACATTCATGCGTCTCCTGTGTATGCTGATGGCATCCTTTATGTGCCCACGCACAACGGTAAATTTTTCGTCATCAAGCCGAGCGATGGGAAGGCGGAGCGGTTAGTGGACATGGAGATGGAAGGTCGTTGCCTCGGTGCTCCTGCCATCTCTAATGGGCACGTTTATCTACACACGACGTCGAAGCTCTACTGCTTCAAAATGAAGACGGACAAGATCAACTACCTCGACGTTCCAAAAGAAGAACCGCTTAAGAAAGGAGCGACCACGGCGATCACAATTGTGCCGAATGAGGTAGCTTTGAAGGCTGGCGAGTCCGTGCAGCTCAAAGCGTTTGAGATCGACGCGGCTGGTGTGCGGGGTAAGGAAGTGACACCTTCCTTTGAGGCATATATTCCGCCGACGGCTAAAGTGAAGGCCAAGCTCGATGCAACGGTGGATGGCGATAAGTTAGTCACGACGACGAAGTCGAAGGAATCGGCCGGCATGTTCAAGGGCACGGCTGATGGTAAGGCGGGGCTTCTCCGCAGTCGTTTGTTAGGGAGTGCGCCTTATTCTGAAGACTTCGAAGGCTATGACCTCACCGTGCCACACGCGCAGGACGGTGTGAACTACGCCTTCCCGCCACTTCCATGGATTGGCGCCCGATTGAAATGGGAAGTCCGTGAAGTCGATGGCACCAAAGCTCTCGCCAAGACACTTGATCGCGTCCTCTTCCAGCGGGCCACATCATTTATTGGCACGGCTGACATGAAGAATTACACGTTGCAAGCTGACGTGATGACGGATGGCAATCGTCGTATCAAAGGGGACATTGGTCTCATCAACCAGCGCTACCTCATTTCCATTCGAGGCAACGCCAAGCTCATGGAGATCAGCAGCAACCACGAGCGCATCAAGCACAGCGTTCCGTTTGTGGTCAAAGCGAAGACCTGGTACACCATCAAGACTCGTGTGGATGTGCAGGCAGACGGTTCGGGAATCGTTCGCGGAAAAGCCTGGATCAAAGGCGAGCCTGAGCCTGAAGCTTGGACTATTGAATACACTCACAAATACGCCAACGCAAACGGATCTCCTGGCATCTTCGGGTTCTCGCCGCAAAGCCAGAAACGATTATATGTCGATAACATTTCCCTTACGGCGAATCAGTAAGTCTCACCACGCATAACTTTACGAATCATGAAACAACGTCTCACACTAATTAAACTGATGACCGGCCTCGGAATCTTCGGGGGCACGCTTCTTGCCGATGACTGGACCCAATGGGGAGGTTCCGATGATCGGAACATGGTCTCCACTGAAAAGGGGATTCCCGGCGTCGGAATGAGAGCGGGGAAGTTCAAGAAAGGCACGGAAGAAACTGACTTATCTACCACGAAGCATTTGAAGTGGGTGGCGAAGGTTGGTTCGCAGACCTACGGCACGCCTACTATTGCCGATGGCCGCGTCTATGTTGGTACAAACAATGAGTCGCCTCGTGATCCCAAGCATATCGGGGACCGTGGCAACATGATGGTCTTTGATGAAAAGACCGGAGAGTATTTGTGGCAACTTGTCGTACCTAAGTTAGGCGCTGGTAAGGTCTCGGATTGGGAATACCTCGGAATCTGTACCAGCGCAACGATTGTTGGCAACCGTGGCTATGTCGTGACGAATCGCTGCGAGATCCTTTGCTTTGACGTTGAGGGGATGAAGAATGGTAACCAAGGAATCCAGACCGAGGGCGCTTATATGGCTGGTCCTGGTAAGGAGCCCGCGGAAGTGGGGCCAAAGGACGCCGACATCATCTGGGTGTTTGACATGCGAGGCGATGAACTGGGTGCATTCCCTCACAATGTTGCGAGTAGTTCTGTTCTTGTTTATGGGGACAAAGTGATCGCGACGACCTCAAACGGTGTGGACTATTCGCACCTCAATTTGCCTTCTCCATCTGCACCAAGCCTTATCATGCTCGATGCTAAGACGGGCGAGTTGGTTGCAGAGGAAATCTCCGACATCAGCTCTCGGGTTCTCCATTGTTCCTGGGCATCTCCAGCTCTCGGCAAAGCGAATGGCAAGGACATCTTTATCTTCGGTGCTGGCGATGGCTGGTGCTACGGCTTTGATGTGAATCCTGGCGAGGAAGAGGATGAAGGAGAGACGTTTGGCGTGCTGAATGAACTCTTCCGCTACGATTGCAATCCCCCTGAGTATCGCAAGGTTACCTATCCTAAGCCGACCGGTCCGAACGAAGTGGTGGCAACGCCCGTGTTCTACAAAGATAAAGTCTACGTGCTGACCGGGCAAGATCCTGAGCATGGGGAGGGCCTTGGCACACTAAGTTGTATCGACCCAAGCAAGACAGGCGATATCTCAGGTGATACGGTCTGGATTTACAAGGGCATTGAGCGGAGCATGTCGACGCCAGCGATCGTTGATGATCTCCTTTACACCGCTGACTACCGTGGTTTCGCCTACTGCTTCGATGCCATGACCGGTGAGAAGTATTGGGAATACGACACGTTTGGCCACATCTGGGGAAGCCCGCTGGTGGTTGATGGCAAGTTCTACCTGGGCACTGAAGAAGGAGAGTTGATTGTCCTTGGGACTGGCAAAGAGCTTAAAGTTCTTTGCGGTGAAGACGGTGTGGAGCCCGCAGTCGAATTCAGCGGTCCCATCTACGCGAGCCCTGTCGTCGCCAATGGCGTTCTTTACATCGGCACTCAGTCTCATCTCTACGCCTTCGAGCTCGAGAAGAAGTAGTTTCGCTAGCTAGAAATGTAGCGTGGGCCTGTAGCCCATGCATCCTACCCACTCCATGAAGAAGCTCCTTACTGGCACCGCTATTGCCATGCTCATCCTCCACCAGGATTTCTGGTTGTGGGACAATACGAACCTGGTCTTCGGATTCATGCCGGTGGGTTTGGTCTACCATGCGTGCTTCTCCATGGCTGTGGCTATCCTTGCCGTCCTGGCGATCACATTCGCTTGGCCTCACGAGCTCATTGAGTGGGCAACGACGAAAGATGAAGGTGCAGGCACAGACGGGAAAGCGAAGCTGAAGGACAACCAGTACAAGATCCGATGACCGTTCTCATCGTTATCTCCATCTACCTCGCCCTCTTGTTAGGGTTAGGTCTCTTTAGTGGCAAGCAATCACGCGGTACCAGTAAGGATTACTTTGTCGCCAGTCACTCGATTGGTCCCTTCCTGTTACTCATGTCCGTTTTCGGTACGACGATGACGGCCTTTGCGCTTGTCGGTTCTACGGGCAAAGCGTTCGAACGTGGCATTGGCGTCTACGGCCTCATGGCGTCGATTTCTGGACTCGTGCACGTCATTTGCTTCTTTGCGATTGGCATTCGTTTGTGGAGTTATGGGATGAAGCACGGCTTCGTCACGCAGATCCAATTCTTCCGCTCGCGGTTTGATTCAAATGCCATTGGTTATGTGCTGTTTCCGATCCTGGTCGGTTTAGTCATCCCGTATCTCCTCATCGGAGTGATCGGTGCTGGCAAGACCATCTTGCCCGTCACGGCAGGTGCGTTTCCAGAGGCCTTTCCAAATGCCAATCCACTGTGGACGGGAGGCATTCCTCCATGGCTCAGCGGTCTCGGCATTTGTATCATCGTCCTCGCGTATGTCTTCGCGGGTGGTTCACGTGGTGCCGCCTGGGCAAATACCTTTCAAACGCTTGTATTCATGGCGATGGGCGTTGTTGCCTTCACTTTGATTGTGAAAGCTTTAGGAGGTGTTGAGCAAGCGAGCAAAGTGCCGATCACGGTGAATGAGAACGGGCTCTTGGTGCAGAATTATGGCATTGTGGAGCAAGAGGATGGCAGTAGTAAAGTTGAGAAGCTGGCCACGCCTCTCGTCCGAGGTAAGATCCGTGACGCCGACCCGAGCCTAGCAGGCTACCAGCCGCACCTTGGCCGCAAGGTTTTGGAGATGGACTACAAAGCGCGGACACCTGGCAGTGGTGAGCTGGTCGATCAGTCGCGTGAGCTCGGCGTGCCGCCGTGGATGTTCCTCACCTATCTCTTTATCCCGCTTAGTGTGGGTATGTTCCCGCATCTCTTCCAGCACTGGCTCACGGCTCGAAGCGCAAACACGTTTAAGCTAACACTCATAGCCCATCCGATTTGTATCATGGTTGTCTGGGTGCCTTGCGTTCTTATTGGCGCTTGGGCTACAGGATTGGTGCCGCCTGGGGTTCCCCCTGCCGCTGTCCTCTCCAAGATGATGGCGGATCTAGTTAGTAACCAAGTTCTTACTGGATTGCTGACTGCGGGCGTGCTTGCCGCGATCATGTCTTCGCTAGACTCTCAGTTCCTGTGTCTTGGAACCATGTTTACGAATGACATTGTGCTGCACAAGGTCGGCCAAGACCGATTCACGGACAAACAAACGATCTGGATCGCACGTGGCTTCATTATTGGTATTGTGGCCCTCACCTATGTGCTTTCGCTTTGGGCGGCGAATAAAAATGTCTTCGATCTCGCTGTCTGGTGCTTCAGTGGCTTTGCCATGCTCACTCCATTGGTGTTTGCGGCGCTGTATTGGAAACGGGCCACCACGGCAGGAGCGTTCGCCTCGATTATCGTGGGCACTCTGACATGGATCGTCTTCTTTGTCCTTGCTGGTGGCAGCGAATACACGGTCGGCCCTGGCATCATGCCTGTGACCTTTTGCGTCCTCGCTAGTACAGTCGCGATGATCGTCGTCTCCTTGGCAACCAAGCCGCCATCCGAAGCGACGCTCAACAAGTTCTTCGGATGATAAGCTTAGTTGTAGCAGCTGAAGGCCACTACTGGATCGCTTGAAGCAAGTTTTTCAGACTCAGCTGATGCGCTTCGACCGCCGATCGCGTGTTAGGTGACTTCGCTTCTACGGCTTGCTCCAACACGAGGTGCGGCTTCAATTGCCATGTCTCCAGTTGCTCGAAGAGCCGAGTGTAATCAATGTCGCCCTCCATCGAGAACGCCTCTGACCAAATGCCGCCTACAGATTGGCGAAGGTGCAGCTCGACGATGCGTGTGTGGTAGTGTGCTACAGCGTCAAACAAGGCCACTTGAGAATTCCCACAGCCACGAAAGATCCAATGTGAATCCAGGCAGAGCTTTACGTTTTCTGGATCAGTGGCCGTCAGCATGTGATGAAACTCGCGGGCCCCTTGACGAAGTTCGGCATCGTGGTTGTGATAGGCCAAAGTCAGACCAAGTTTCCGAATTTCGATGCCAAGTTCGTTCAATGCCGTTGATTGTACCTTAAGCTGAGCGTCGCTCTTGTCCTCAAGGCCACCCCATCGAATTGGGGTCGGGTTGGTTACAATGATCTTGGTGCGCTGTGCTTTCGCTTCTTTGGCAATGTCTAGCACGCCACGGATTGCTTTCTCAACAGCAGCTGTTTCGTGCAGTTTAATGTTCACATAGAGCGAACGCATCTCAAGCTTGTGCTTTTCTAGCAAAGGTCCTAGTTGCCGAACATCGGCTGCGGACTCGCCAATTGGCTCGAACCCGTTTACGCCAGATGTCGCCACTTGGGCCAATCCAGCGGCGACATCGTCGTTCCAATTCTGGTCCCGGCGACGATAGAACATCATCCAAGGGTAAACATTGGTCGCCACGTGTGGCTTCGTTCCGATTGTCGCCCGCAACGCCGTCGCGGAACTCGCCAGAGCGGCTGTGGTCAGGAAATGTCGTCGACCTATCATGCTAAGAATCATATCGAAAGGAGATGCACATGGACAGCCACAAAACTTC
>Ga0213868_10006241_pt1 | contig 10563 bp, 9 predicted proteins | sample PICome_9_FD_160087 | JGI IMG/M metagenome (GOLD analysis project Ga0213868, IMG submission 160087) | Coastal seawater microbial communities near Pivers Island, North Carolina, United States - PICO127 | ecosystem: Environmental > Aquatic > Marine > Coastal | place: USA: North Carolina | collected...
TTTTGCCAGGATAAGATAATGACTACTGGCGGCGAGGGTGGAATGGTTACTACAAATAGTAAAAAATTATGGGAAAAAATGTGGGCTTATAAAGACCATGGTAAATCTCATAATGCTGTATACAACAAAAAACATCCATCTGGTTTTAGATGGCTTCATGAATCATTTGGAACAAATTGGAGGATGACAGAAATTCAAGCAGTCATTGGAAGATTACAGCTTAAAAAAATGAATCAATGGACAAAAAAAAGAAACCAAAATCAAAATTTAATATGGAAAACTTGTAAAACATTAGACTTAATTAGGGCTCCTAAATTTAATGAGAAGTCATGGGAATTCTTTCATGAGGGCAATGTGCATGCGGCATACAAATGCTATGTTTTTATAAAAAAAAGTAAATTGAAATCTGGATGGTCGAGAGACAAAATTATAAAAGAAGTTAATAACTTGGGCGTGCCATGTTTTTCTGGTTCTTGTTCAGAAGTATATCTAGAAAAAGCTTTTGATAAATCTAATCTTCGACCAAAAAAACGCTTGAAATCAGCTAAAGATCTTGGCGAAACTTCTTTATGTTTTTTAATTCATCCAACTATTACAAAAAAAGAAATAGACCTCACTTGTAAAGTTATTCATGATGTTGCTAAAAAAGCTACAGCAAATCTATAAAATGATAAATCTGTCTAAAATAATTGATGATGTTCCTCATAACCTTTTTAAGGTTTTTTACGAAAAAGCCATTGAAAATAAACAAAAAAACATTGAAGCAATCTCTATAAGTTCATTTGATTTTGATTTGAAGGAAGTTGAATCTAGAATGGTAAATTTAAAATATATTATAGATAATGAATGGACATTTTTTTCTAATTATATGTCATTAAAAGCAAAAAATTTCAACTCACACAATCAAATTTCTGCATTATTTTTTTGGGAAAGTATTAATGTTCAAATAAGAATTAAGGCACGGATATCTAAAGCCAAATCAGAACTATCAGATGAGCACTATATAGGCAGAAAGGTTGAAAAAAATGTTTTGGCCGTTAGCTCCATGCAGTCTCAAAAGATTGACTCATATGATGAAGTGCTAAAAAATTATAAAGATACACTTAAAGATAGTGCCAAAATAAAAAATAGACCAGATTATTGGGGGGGTTTTACTTTCGTACCATATTACTTTGAATTTTGGGAGGGACATGAATCAAGGTTGAATAAAAGAGAAGTGTATGAAATTGATTCTAATGAATGGAAACAAGGCATTTTACAACCTTAAAAAAAAATTGCGAAATTCAATAATTAGTATAAAATCTGTGACGAACCATGAAACATTCTTTATTTTTATTTCACAAATCTTGTTAAATTGATGCCCAAATCTATTTCTCAAACTTATTTCAAATAGGTAATTCTTATAGCAACTTTAAAAAAACAAATAACTCCTATTAATGAAAAAATTCGAGCAAGCGAGGTAATGCTAATTGGAGCTAATGGAGAAAAGCATGGAGTTATAACTTTTGCTGAGGCTATAGAATTAGCTAGAGCAGCTTCACTTGATCTAGTTCAAGTCTCTCCATCTGATGCTTCACCTCTAGTTTGTAAGCTTTTAGATTATGGTAAGTATGTTTTTGATAAAAAGAAAAGTCTATCTTCATCTAAAGTAAAAGTTAAAAGAAACACCACAAAAGAGATTAAATTTAGACCTTCAACAGATGTAGGAGACTATAATATTAAATTAAAAAAGGTCAAAAGCTTTATTCTTGACGGAGATAAGACTAAAATAAGCGTCCGTTTTAGAGGCAGAGAAATATTAAATAGTGAAATGGGGCTAAGTTTGCTAAATAGATTGAGAGATGAGCTTGAAGATATTGCACAGGTCGATCAAGAGCCATCATTAGAAGGTAGGCAGTTATTGATGGTGCTATCACCTCTAAAAAAGAAGTAATTACAAATTAATTAATAGAAAAAAATTATGGGATATAAATTAAAAACACACTCTGGAGCTGCTAAGCGTTTTAAAAAAACAGGATCATCTGTAAAAAGCAAAAGTGCTAACAGAAATCATATCCTTACTAAACAGTCTACAAAGAGAAAGAGACATAACAGAGGTCTAAATAAGCTTTCAGGAGTTGTGCTTAAAATGGCTTCAAAATTAATAAGAAGATAAATCATGCCAAGAACTACTAAATCATTAACAGCTAAATCAAAACATAAGAAAATACTAAGTGCTACAAAAGGTCATTATGGCGCTAGGAGTAGGCTATTTAGGACTGCCAAGCAATCAAATATAAAGTCATTGCAATATGCTTTTAGAGATAGAAAAAACAAAAAAAGATCTTTTAGAGCTTTGTGGATTAGCAGAATCAATGCAGGAGCTCGAAATCTTGGTGTTTCATATTCAGTCCTTATTAATTCATTATCAAAAAAAGATATTGCCTTAGATAGGAAAATATTATCAGATATTGCTATTACTGATAATGCAACGTTTGAAAAGATTGTAAAAACAGCTACTAGTTAGTGCTGCATCCTCAAAATGTCAAATAATAAGGACATTTTTTTTCCTAGGATAGAAAAGGATAGAGGTTCAATTCACCCCATAAATCATATGAAAGATTCAATAATGAGTCTATTAGTTTCTTTCGGATTTGAGATTGTTGACGGACCTGAAATTGAAACAGAAGAGTTTAATTTTGACATGTTAAATATCAAAAAGACCCATCCCGCTAGGCAAATGCATGATACTTTTTATGTTGAAAAAAAATCAAATCTCTTAAGAACTCATACTTCGCCAGTTCAGATTCGAGGATTACTAACAAAAAGTCCACCACTAGCATTTATATCAGGCGGTAAGGTATATAGAAAGGATGATGACTCTACACATTTACCAATGTTTCATCAAGTTGAAGGTATTTTGGTTAATGAAAATGTAAGTTTCGCACATTTAAAAGATTTAATTTATAAGATTGTATACTCATTATTTGGACAAGATGTTGAGTTAAGATTCAGACCATCATACTTTCCATTTACAGAGCCTTCAGCTGAAGTTGATATCTTGTCAAATGAAGGCAAATGGTTAGAAATTCTTGGATGCGGTATAGTAAATCCTATTGTTTTAAAAAATTGTAATATAGATCCTAAAAAGTTTAGTGGGTTGGCATTTGGGCTAGGTATAGAAAGAATAGCAATGTTAAAACATCAAGTTAAAGATATAAGAGAATTTTATAAATCCAACTTAGATTTCTTAGGCCAATTCAAATGAAAATAGCATATAGCCATTTAGTTAGTTATATTAATGAATCTCCAACCATAGATATGATTTCTGAGAAATTATTCCAGCTTGGACACGAGCATGAAATTGAGGGTAATATCTTTAATATGGAATTTACCCCCAATAGAGGTGATTGTCTTTCATTAAATGGGTTACTAAGAGATCTATCAGTTTTTTTTACCATTAACCATAATCAAGAAATATACAAAGGAGAAATCAAGAAGCTCCCAATAGATTTTATAAATTTATCGCAAGAAGTTTGCCCCACTATTTCATTTTTACAATTAGAGATTGAAAAAATTCCTAACTCATATAAAGGATGCCTCAATAATTATTTTTTGGATTTTGGTTTAAACAAAAATAATTTTTTTACTGATATATCTAATTATCTATCTTATGAAACTGGCCAACCAACTCATTGCTATGATGCAAATAAAATTAATGGGAAACTGATTTTCCAAGAAGTGGACATTGATCAAGAATTTGAAACACTACTGAACAAGAAAATTAATCTAACAAGCAAGAATTCAGTTTTCCTTTTAAAGGATGAAGTCATAAATCTTGCAGGAGTTATTGGGGGTAAGAGAACATCATGCTCCCATGAAACAAAGACAGTTATAGTTGAATGTGCTTTCTTCAAACCTGAATCAATTATTGGTAAATCTTTGAAGTATGATATACAGTCAGATGCATCTCACAAGTTTGAAAGATCTGTTGATCCTGAATGCCACGATATGGTTTTGAGAAGGTTTATTCAATTAGTTGGCCAGCATACAAATATAAAAAATATGTCTGTTACATCATTCAAGTATTTAGACGATCCTTCTATTCAAATCCCTGTTAATGTTGATAAAATTAATCAAATTATTGGCATAAAAATAAGTCAAGATAAATATTTAAGTTACTTGTCAAAGCTTGGATTTATTGAGAAAGATGGCTTAATCACTGTTCCTTCATTTAGGAGCGATATTGAAACACAAAACGATCTTGCAGAAGAGGTAGCAAGGGTTATAGGCTATGATAATATAGATAAAGATAAATTAATTATTCCTAAAAATAAAATATCTAATAAATATGAAATTGAAAATAAATTAAGGTATTTTTTATTAGATCATGGTTTTTATGAAGTTATTAATTCTCCTTTTGTCTCCAGCGGTTCAGATAATTCAATAAAAGTTGATAATCCTTTAGATTCGAATAGAAAATATTTAAGAACAAATTTAGTTGACTCTTTGATGAAGAATTTAATTTTTAATGAGAGAAGGCAAAAAGACTCTATCAAGTTATTTGAGATATCAGATGTTTATATAATCAAAGATAATGAAATTCATAAAATCAGACGACTTGCTCTTATAGCAAGTGGAAGAGCTGGTTACAATTATAAAGACTTCTCTAAGAAAATAACTAAAAAGTATTTAACAAAAATATTTAAAGAAACTCTACCAAGTGAAGATTTTAATTTTCAAGTTTTAACAAGAAAGTCCATCGACACAAAGATAAAAAATGAAATCATTTATTGCGAGCATGATATTAAAAATTTCTCCTCTGAAGCTGCTAAATACGATGAAAGTTTTAAATGTCCTAATAATTTTGTTCAATATAACCCTATTTCAGAACTTCCATGCTCTAAAAGAGACTTATCATTTTCAGTGAAAGATCAAGAAAAATGTATGTACTTGGAGCAATTTATTTTAAATTTCAAAGATAATCTTTTAAAAGATGTATTTATTTTTGATTATTACAACAATGAAAATAAACAAGAAACTAAAATTGGATTTAGGTTTATTTTTCAATCTCAAGATTCAACAATTACAGATAAAGAAGTCGATCGAGTTATGAATATTGTGATTAAAAAAGCCTTAGAAGATAAATCAATAAGCATACCTGGACTGCCTTAGGATAAATTATTAATAAATAGTAATAATAATCGTGGGATATAAATAAAAAAGAATTTAATGTAGAATTGCGTTATGAAAAAACTAATGATATTCAGCATATTGCTTCCTATTATATTTATTCAAGCTCAGCAGCTTGATGAAGATTTTTTGGCAAGTCTGCCTGATGATGTAAAAGAAGATCTTATGAAAAGGGCTGATGAGAATACTCAAGCTTCAGAAGAAAATTACAGACCATCACAATACACAAGCAAATTAAAAAAAGCTGAAGAATTAATAAACCTAAAAAAGCGTATCGAACAAGACTTGATCGAGCTGGAAAAAAGACTGGACAGTGATGATATTTTAAGAGCTAAAGCTCAACTTAAAATTTTTGGTCAAGATTTTTTTTCCACTTTTCAAACTTCTTTCATGCCAATTAATGAACCAAATCCTGATTCAACTTATAGGTTAGATGTTGGAGATACTCTTAATATTCAGCTAATTGGTCAAAGAGATCTTATTCAAGAATTTCTCATAATGGGTGATGGCTCCATTAATATGCCAGAAATTGGTAAAGTAGTATTGGCTGGTTTAAATTTGGATGAGGCATCGCTATTAGTAAAAGCTAGAGTGAATTCTGCCTTTATTGGTGTAGATGCTTTTATAAGTCTTGCGCAGATTAGAGATATAAATATTTTAGTTACAGGTAATGCTGAGAATCCAGGTATTTATACTCTTTCTGGCAATTCAAATATTTTACAAGCATTAAGTGTAGCTGGCGGTGTTAATGAGCAAGGCTCACTTAGAGAAATTAATTTAGTTAGAAACAATAAAGTTATTGAAACTCTTGATATATATGATCTTTTAATTAATGGAAATTATAATTTGCAAGAACGACTAAGGTCTGGCGATGTTATTTTCATAGAAGCTCAAAAACTAATAGTCTCTGTTGATGGAGCGGTTAAAAGACCTGCAAAATATGAGCTTAACGAAGACGAGTATCTAAAAAAAGCTATAGATTACGCAAATGGTTTTAAACAAACAGCAGATATTCAGAATATTTATTTAGATAGAGTCTTAGATGGCTCTCTTAAGTCCTTGCCTATAGTGAATATTTCTCAATTTGAATCTATTAATCCAATTGATGGTGATTTAATTTATATAAGGGAATTCCCATACAGGAAAGCCAATATTTCGGGTGCAGTATTAAAACCAGGAACCTACACAATTGCTGCAGGAGAAAATCTAGATGATTTGATTAAAAAAGCTGGAGGATATACTGAAAATGCTTTTCCGCTTGGAGCTGTTTTTGAAAATAGTAATGCTAAAGAAATTAATAAAATGGCTCAGAAGCTTTTATATCAAGAGTTTTTAGATAATATTATTGCATTGAGTTCAAAAAGTGCTGGTGGCACAATTGATATGACTCCAGTCATTACCTTAACAAAGGAACTTAACAATTCAGAACCTAATGGAAGAATTGTCGTAGATCTTGAAAGTATAGATTCAAGAAAAGCTGTTACAATTCAAGAAGGAGATAGTTTAACTATTCCTGAAAAGACAAGTAATGTATATGTTTATGGAGAAGTATCTTCTGAAGGTTCTGTTATGTATGTTCCTAATAGAGATGTTGATTTTTTTATAGATAAATCAGGAGGATATAAAGAATTTGCAGATAGTGGCTCTATTTACATACTTCATCCAAATGGAGAAACTGAAAGATATTCAAAGAGAAGAAATATTTTTGAAAATCAACCAAATTCAGAATTAATTATATACCCCGGATCTGTAATATTTATTCCAAAAAAGATAGACAACTCTTCTTCAAGAGCATTAGCAGCTCAAGCATATGTTAGTATTCTAGGTAATTTAGGTTTAGCTTTGGCATCATTGAATTCTATCAACTCAAATTGATTTCAATGAAAAATGCTCTCTAAAAAGAAAATTATTTGTAAAAATTTTTTTTTGATTCTTAACTTTTTTTCATTGTCTATACTTTCAGATAGTTATGATTATAATTCATTCAATAACCATGGAATCGTTGGCCTTATAAATATGCCAACAGCTAGGCTATATGATGAAGCAGTTCACGGTGTAACTTTATATAGCAGCAATGTTGATCAAAAAATTACACTAACTTCTAATCCTTATAATTGGCTTGAAGCATCTTTCTTTTATGTAAATATCCCAGAAGATCGTATTTGCAGAGCTTATTATGATCAAAAATTTTGTGAGGGTTATAAAGATAAAGGCTTTAATTTGAAACTAAAGCTTAAAGAGGAGGGTATTATGCCTGCCATTGCAATTGGTTTAATGGACTTTGCAGGCACAGGTAAATATTCTGCTGAATATATAGTTTCAAGTTATGGAATTGATAATATTGATATGCATTTTGGACTAGGCTGGGGCAAGCTAAGCGGAACAAATAAAAACATTAAAAATCCTTTTGTCTATTTGAAAGATAGTTTTAATTCTAGAGATGGCGGATATTCAGGCGAAGGTGGCCAATTTAATTTAGGAAAATATTTTTCTGGTGAAAATGTTTCACCATTTTATGGAATATCTTATAGCCTAAATAAAAATATACTTTTAAAAATAGAAAAGGACACGATTCTAATGCGTGATGGAAGCCTTCCATACCCAGAAAGAAAGAGTGATTATTCAGTAGGCTTTGAATACATACTAAATGATAATTTTTCTCTAGGTATTTCTCACGAAAAAGGAGTATATACGTCACTAAAATTTGTATATAAAAATAATCCAGAAAGATCATTTAAGAAATATGAATATAAAAAAGCAGATATAACAGAAGATGATACTAAATATACTAAGCTTATAAAAAATCTTGAAGAAAATGGCATTGGTGTTAATAAAATTTCTGAAACGTCTAGATCTTTGGGTTTAGAATTGACTCAATTTATTCATCCTGATTTAAAAATAGTAGAAGAAATTATCGCTCAAGCATCAAGAGATGCTGGAATAAATAAAAGTATCAAAAAAGATATAAAGATTGCTGATTTAAAAGCAGTTACTGAAATCGATGAGGCTTTTGAAAGTAATGCAAATACTATATATACAAGAAAAAATAAAAGCAGAATGGGTATTTCTACTAAACTTCGCTTTCAGCCATTTATAGCGTCAAGAGAAGAATTTTTTAAAGGTGCTCTTCTTCTTGAAAATAATGCTGAGTTTGTAATTAGAGACAACTTATTTCTTAATACTAATCTAAAGTACTCTTTAGCAAATAATTTTGATGATTTTGTATTTCCACCAGAGGATACTTTTCCTGCACAAGTTAGATCAGATGTAAAACAATATCTTAAAAATATGGATGATAAAGTTTTGATTGGAAGAGCTCAATTAGATTATCATTTAACGCCTAAAAACAATCATCATTTAATGCTCACAGCTGGAATTCTTGAAGATATGTTCTCAGGATTTGGTGCTGAATATTTATATTTTAAGCCTGAAACTAATTTCTCTTTTGGAGTTGAGTTATTTAAAGTTAGAAAAAGAGATTATGAATGGGGTTTCGGCCATCTCGATTATGAGAATGTTACCTTAACAGCTAATTTTTATTATAGAAATTACGGCAAAATACCTTTTGATATGAAAGTATCTGCTGGTGAATATTTAGCAGGAGATGTTGGCTCTACTGTAGAATTTTCAAGAACTTTTCAGGGAGGGATAAAGTTTGGAGCATTCGCTACAATAACCGATGTTTCAGCTGAAGAATTTGGAGAGGGAAGTTTTGATAAAGGTATATTTTTTAGCATACCTATTTATGGTAATTTGATCGATTACACTTGGAGACCTTTAACAAAAGATCCTGGAGCAAGGCTAATTAGAATGAACACTCTGCATGACTTATTAGTAAGATTTAAACCACTAAATTAAGTTAAAAAAGTAACACAAGCTACTAGAAATAGTCTTTTATATTATATAAGAGACTATAGAACAAAAATTTTAATTATTTATATGTGTATAAAAAAAACTAAATTTATGTTAAATACTAGTTTTTTATTTATTTATCTATATCATATGTGGTTAGTAACAATTTAATACTTGTTTAAATTACATATAGAGAATAAAATTATAAAATTGTTGTTTAAAAAAATACTATTCAAATTTGAGAGGATATTTAAGGTATGAGCATTAATAAAAGTTTAAACATTTATGGGATCGTACTTGCATTTTTTATGTTTGTACCAAGCTCATTTGCTAATGAATTCGGTATATCAGATATTAAATATACTGAAATACAGAGCAGAGTCGATTCAATGACACCTATACAGCTTAGTGCTAGATATGCTCAGTTGAAAGAAGAAGAAGAAATGATTACTAACACCAGCACTGGCGGTGAAACTTCAACTGATAGCAGATTAAAAGAAATCTACGCAGAACTTTCAGCAATTCAAAAAGTTTTAGTTGCAATAGCTGGTATTGGAGCTCTCTCTGCGCTATCAGATGATGATGGTTATAATGATAAAATACCTCCTGTAATAACAATCAACGGTAGTAATCCAGTAACGGTCGAGCTTGGTGGTGTTTATACTGATGCTGGCGCTTCAGCAATGGATGCATTCGATGGATCTACTCCTGTTAGCACATCGGGTGCTGTGGATACATCAACTGTTGGTGTTTATACCATTACGTATCTTGCAACAGACCTTGCTAATAATTCAGCAATAGCAACTAGAACAGTTAATGTTGTGGATACCACATCTCCTGTTGTTACAGTTACTGGAAATAATCCTGTCACAATAGAACTTGGAACAGCTTATAATGATGCTGGAGCTACTGCTTCAGATTTATCTGGTGCAGTAACCGTCGTAACTACTGGCACAGTAGACACTAATACTGTTGGCGTATATATATTGACTTATACTTCTACAGACGCATCAGGAAATGCTGGTACAGCAACTAGAACAGTTAACGTTGTGGATACTACAGCTCCTGTGTTTACTTCATCCTCAACATTCTTTGTAGATGAAAATCAAATAAATATCGGTACTGTTACAGCAACAGATCTCGCGAATGTAACCTTTACCATTTCAGATACTAGTGCAATAGCTATAACATCAGCAGGGGTGCTAACTTTCACTACTGCTATTAATTATGAAGATAAGCCAGGCTTAGCTGACAGTTTTACATATGAAGGTGCCACCAAATCAGGTGCTGCTGGATACGATGGTAGTACATATGATTTTACTGCAACAGTAACTGCAACAGATGCAAGCTCAAATACTTCTACTCAATCTATAACTGTGAAAGTTAACGATGTGGGTGGATTTGATGATAATCCTGGAACTGGAACAGGAACTGGTACAGAGCCATCCACTTTTGGTGAAAACACATCAACAGGAACAGGTACAGGAACAGGTACAGGTACAGGAACAGGTACAGGTACAGGTACAGAAGAAGGTACGG
>Ga0213868_10006245_pt1 | contig 10560 bp, 6 predicted proteins | sample PICome_9_FD_160087 | JGI IMG/M metagenome (GOLD analysis project Ga0213868, IMG submission 160087) | Coastal seawater microbial communities near Pivers Island, North Carolina, United States - PICO127 | ecosystem: Environmental > Aquatic > Marine > Coastal | place: USA: North Carolina | collected...
GACATTATGATATTGAATGTCATGTAACCTTTGGTGTGACTTGGTTCCTCGTGGAAGCTACCAGAGGAAAGATCTCCTTGGAAAAAAAAAAAATCTCCCTCACATTTTTGGTTCAAATCATCATCAACATCAAACCATTTCATAATTACACAATATCAATACGTCATACCTAATGAAGCAAACTCTAAGTTGGACATTCGCTGTCTCAATACTACTGTCCTTTGGATCTCAAGGGACATTGGCATCTATTCCATTTTCAACGAAACATTCACTGACTTCCGCCAAAGCTGCCAGTCGTTTGTAAGTTTTCTTTTTAAAAAAAATATTTTAGGGGCATCTTGTATTCAAACACTCACCTTTGACTATCTATTCTTTATATTAATTACAATCTTAGCTTTAGTACTAGGTCAGAGACATCCACTAGAACTTCATGCGTACTAGCTAACCTTCGAGGAGGAGCATCTGATGACGACTCCACCACTGCAACTGGTCCATGTATCGGAATTGATCTTGGAACCACATATTCATGTGTCGCTGTATGGCGAAATGGACGCGTCGAAGTCTGTCCAAACGAACAAGGAAATCGTATTACACCATCGTATGTTGCATTTTTGCCAGATGGGACACGTCTGATTGGAGACGCCGCGAAGAATCAATCCAGTCAAAATCCAACAAGAACGGTTTTTGATGTGAAACGTTTGATTGGGCGTAAATACAATGATGCATCGGTTCAAAACGATAAATTGCTCTTTCCATTTGGTATTGTCAGTAACAAACAGGGGAAACCCAATGTGGAAATCGCTGACTGTATCAAGGAAGGAGAGACGAAGACGTTCAGCCCTGAAGAAATTTCAGGAATGATTTTGAGGAAAATGAAGGAGACGGCGGAAGCATTCTTAGGACAAGAAGTTAAGAGGGCAGTTGTGACAGTGCCTGCTTATTTCAATGATGCTCAGCGTCAGGCAACCAAAGATGCCGGAACGATTGCTGGATTGAAAGTAGAGCGTGTCATTAACGAGCCTACTGCTGCTGCAATCGCATATGGACTAGATAAGCAAGACAGAGAAGAGACAATTTTAGTATTTGACCTTGGTGGTGGAACATTCGATGTCACTTTGCTGCATATTGACAATGGAGTATTTGAAGTGAAAGCTACTTCTGGTAATACACATCTTGGAGGAGAAGACTTTGATCAGCGCATGATGGATTTTTTCATTGCGCAGTTTAAGAGAAAGACTGGAATTGACATCAGTGATGATAAAAGAGCTCTACAACGTCTTAGAAAACAATGCGAAAATGCAAAGAGGACCTTATCTACTCAAACTTCTGCTACTGTGGACTGTGAAGCACTATCACAAGGACAAGACTTTTCATCTACGATTTCAAGAGCAAAGTTTGAAGAATTAAATATGGATTTATTCAAAAAGACAATTGTTCCTGTGACGCAAGTGTTGAAAGATGCTGGAGTGAGCAAAAATGAGGTTGATCAAGTTATTCTTGTTGGAGGATCTACCAGAATTCCTAAAGTTCAAGAAATGCTTTCTGAATATTTCAACGGCAAAAAATTGAACAAGGAGATTAATCCTGACGAAGCTGTTGCCTACGGAGCAGCAGTACAAGGTGGAATTTTAAGTGGAGACGCTGCCGAAGCTACCAAAGATGTTTTACTTCTAGATGTCGCTCCCCTATCATTGGGTATCGAAACAGCAGGAGGTGTCATGACTCCAATCATCAAACGTGGTACAACTATTCCAGTGAAGAAAAGTCAGATCTTTTCTACATATGCCGATAACCAACCCGGAGTAAACATTCAAGTATTTGAGGGTGAACGCAGTATGACAAAATCAAATCGTCTTCTAGGACAGTTTGAATTGAGTGGTATTCCACCAGCTCCTCGTGGAGTGCCTAAGATCGAAGTATCCTTTGATGTTGATGCCAACGGCATTCTTAGTATTTCAGCATCTGATCAAGCTAGTGGCAAATCTCAATCGATGACTATTACTAGTGAGAAGGGGCGCTTATCCGAGGATGAAATTGAAAGAATGGTTGCCGAGGCGGAGCAGTTTGCTGAACAAGATGCTGCCGAGAAAGCCAAAGTTGAGGCCAAGAATCAACTGGAAGCATATTTGTACAATCTTAAGAGCTCGATATCTGAGCAGCTACAGGGAAAACTTGCTGATGATGATAAGGATATGCTCACAAAGTCTGTAGAAGATGCTCTGATTTGGTTAGAGGACCACCCTGCTTCTGAAAAAGATGAATACGATGCGAAACAAAAGGAGGTCGAAGCCATTGCTAATCCCATTCTCAAAAGGGCATATGAAAGCGTGAACAGTCAACCTACAGGGAACGACGACTTTATGGGAGAGGATGTCGATGGAGTTGACGATGAAGGACCTTCAGTCGAAGAGGTGCCATAAAGTAAATATATTTTGCACAACATAGCCTATTTTTTATGAAAAATATTATGAATACAAATTGTGATTCCGGATGCGACGAAGATTATAAAGCTAAAATAGTCGATAACCACCACTGTTCCATCATTTTAGCTTGGAGACGGACAAACGAATAAATAGGAAGAAACAAGAAGGGTGCGCGGATGAACAAGTCACATACCTGTTTAACGTAAAGCAGAAATATTCAGGCGACCCGACACCATGACGAAACTATACGATATCATCTACTTACTTGCGTTTGTAATATATGTTGGTGCATGCATGTGTCGGTGTAAATTTCTGTAAGTGAACTGCTACTACTTCTTCTGATTCGTATAATTTTTTGATCTTCTTTTGAGAACTCACGAATTTTTGAACGGTTTGATACGTTTATCTTCAAGGTCATTTTGTCGAAGATCTAATCAGGGTGCCACTATAAATCCAGAAAATGAGATAGATGTAGAAGCGAGAAAGGAATATATTGACAGTCGGATCATAATCAAGGTAAGTATTTTTTTACGAAATTCTTTGGAAAGTGCCGAGTGGTTCTCCTGCATCTTACACAGGTATAAAACCCATGAATGTTCTATAGAAAGCAACAAAGGTAGATGACTTCACTGTTCGCAGTACGCATGGTCAAGATCAAGACGAAGAGGTTGGTAAACAAGAGGAAGTTGGAAATCGTGAGGAAGTTGATGAGGACGATAAAAGTTCCGCGAATAATAGCGTAGTGAGTGAAAAACTTCAAAGTGTCACCAACTCCATCCAAAGGCTGGCAAGCTCTATTCGTGAGGGTTTGACCAGTAGAAAAAATACGTCAGAGGAATCGGAACGACAATGTCCCATTTGCATTTGTGACTTTGAGATAGGTGACGAAATATGTTACTCCCGCAATAAAAAATGTCCCCATATGTTTCATCATAGCTGCATGAGCGAATGGCTCATTAAACATAATGTGTGCCCCTTATGTCGTGTGGACTATTTGGAAGTATCAGATGATAGTGAGGAGCAAACAGGAGGTGGTTTGGAACACCGAAATCATACTCTGACTACTGTGGTGAGTAATGACCATGGACCAAACGGAACATCTAGCAGAAGTTCAAGAACAACAGCGCGTGTACATTTATATGCTTAATGAAGGTTTTGTATATTAGATATTGTAATAAAATCAATAATTATATATTATGACCCCTGTTTGCGAGTAATGTAAGTACTTAAGTACACAAATGATCCTTACGTGAATGAACGAACCGAACTACTTTTTAGATAGTGAACCGAGAGATAAGAGATAATCTAATCGAACCAACACATGAACGAGAAACGAGAGAGGGAGACCTAAGTCATACGTATTAACACAACACAAATCTTTAATTCTTAATATGAATTTCGTGAAACAAGTGGAGGAACACTTACGAGATATTTCAACGTCATCGACCACGGCTTCGAGATCCAAACGGTCGTCATCGTCGTCCAACGTACTCCCTGGTCTAAAAGAATCTTCGGAACGTGCCATTTTAACACTAAGATCTCTTCAAGCGCAATATGTATCTGCTGTCAGACGCGCATCTTCGGAAGGTTCGCCACATCCAACAACCAATATATTCACAAGTCAAGATATTCTTAGACCGTTTCTGCTCGCCGCGAATTATCCCCAAGTGAACTATAAGACGTTAGATCTAGCGTTCGAGGGAATGAGAGTTCTTGCGGAAGGAGATGCAATCGATTGGAAAGAAGATTCAGTTAATATTGTTCGTGTTCTTGGAATTCAGTGCAGCGTATGTTTGTATAATTTGACAGATGAACATCACAATGGAGGCGGAATAGGAGGCTCTATTAAAGACAATGCGGGAATGGCTGTTGGTGTAGTTAGTAGTATTGGAAGTACCATTTGGAGTGGTTTAGGAATTGGAAGTATGATGGGAGGTGCTGGTAACACAACATCGTCTCAAAACAAGGTCAACGAGGATCACAGATCTGTCAACGAGCACATCGTGAATACAAGAAAACCACATCTGGCACATGCTTCTACGAGAAGTTTAAAGGAAGATGAAAGCATTGCCATTCGAATTCTACAACTTATCAATATGATTATTGATTTGAATGGTTTTCATTTGACGCAAGAAGTTTTAAGCCAATGTATAGCCATTTGTTTGATGTTTAGTTTGAATGTGGAGCACGATGAAAAACATCCAGTTGGACCAAAGATGAATGGCGGTACGCGTAGTAGATTCAATTCAAAAGACTCCTCTCTAAGCGGACATTCAAATAGTGCCGTAACTTTGGGTTCCAGTTCCAAAAAAGTTAGTAGAGTCGCGGACGCAACGTTGAGGCAAATCATATCGACAGTGTTTGATAGAGCGATGACTGAACCTGATCCTGATACACCTGACGAAAGTAAATCAATTCTTGTAATAGCCACTGAACTATTTGATGATTTATGTGGTATATTGGACAAAGATCGTTTTGAGCAAGTACTAAAACAAGCACACGGCAATCCTAGTGACTGGACTTTATGTAAGGGGCCAATCGGCCGTGCATTGGTATCACTGCATCATGAGTCGCTTCCTCCGATGAATGATGTTTGTTTTGATTTAATAGAACTTATATTGGAGCATCAAGTTCAGTTCTGTACTGATGATACAGATATTACATCATCAGGCTTATGTGCAGTTTTGAAAGAAAAACTTTGTCCTATTGTGACAAATATGTTGACTTCGACCATTGAAATAGAGAACAAAACGAACAAACACACAAAACAAAAGCCGTCTGATACATCACTTTCTCTAAGGGTGATGAGTTTATGTGTTTTAATTGTCAAGAGCTACGGACGATTTAAGTTCCTCCAAACTGAATGTCGAGATATACTGAATGCAACAGGGAAGCTAATAAAGTTTGCTACAGATACAATTCGTGACTCTCATGATTTTGAAGATGGTTTTATCTTTGATACAAAAGAACACAATAACTCTTACTCCGATGTAGAGAGCCAGGAAGAAAAAACTGCTTGCTTGTCACTAGCCGGTAGTTCAGTCGAGTTAGTGTACACATTGATAGTTGATATGTTTAATGAATCAGTCCCACTCTTTTGCTCTAAGGATGACGGGGATTCAGATGTACTACTATCAAAACTCTTGGGGTGCATCTGTGATCTTGCTGTTGTTGCTTCAAGTTGTAAAGACTTTATTCTGAAAGTAGTTACCGTTGCTGAAGAATCAAACTCCAAGACGAGAACTCAAATGAAGAAGGAAGGCATTTTCACAGTCGAAAAGATTCATTCAAATATTTCAAAACATTTACGAGAATCAGAATCTTTGAATATTGGTGAAATTGTATGGGTCGCATTAAACACAATTTTATTTACATGGAATCAACTCTCTTTTGAAGAAAGCTCTGGGGAAGGCAATCGCCGAGTTATGATTGATGGGTGCTTTGCATCTTCTCTTGCGGTAATTCAACATTTTATTCGTCGATTCCCTGCATCGGATTGTATTTGTAAGTCATCGCTATCAGGGTATCTCAGCATGGCCAAAACTATCCTACCTTTTCATGACAATAATAGCTTTCAAAGGTTAGTAGTATTGAATTCTCTTTGCAAGCTCCTGCTCCCGCCTCGTGAAGATAATGATCCAAGGTAAGTTTGTTTTTATCAAAAGAACCGTGTATTTGGCATCAGTGATTTCTAAACATCGACATCATTGTTAGGGTTCTCAAACGGAGACACGTTTATTCAATATCACTTCTTTTTGAAATAATTAACTCAAATGTGGACGATTTGGGAGCTGAATGGAATGTTGTAGCAGATGCACTAGCTGGATTAGCTTCATTTCCACTCCCAGAATCAAATGAAGACCAAAGTATCTCATCAAATTTAAGCAAAATTGGGTCATTGTACTTTTCGAACGATTCCTTGGTGAATTTTATGAATATCCTATTTTCTTCCTTGCTTAAATCTTCAACAACCTTGCAATCCGCAAGGAGAGAGTCCGGTACTAAATTAATAGGTGATGAATTTTATGTGAATGTGATGCAGAAGTTACAAAAAGTTGCAACTGTGAACTGCAAAGTCTTTCGAGAGTTACCGTATCAGCTTATACTTTTAACAAACGTCATCATTCAGAATATGGATAGACTAGATTTATTTGGAGAAAGTAGCGCGCGTTGTTTAGGACAATTGGCATCAGAGGCCACCGACCATGGAGTGAAAGTTTTTTGCTTGGATATTCTATCTTTTCTCATCATAACAGGGTTGTCAAAAACAGACGAGACACAAGAATCGAAACCTATGGCGAAAGTTGATACACTCGTTCTTCTCCGACCCTTGTGTCAATGTATATACAAGAATGACGATTCGGAAGGGTGTAGACCTCAATTGACAGATGCAGGAGACCTTGGACTTACATGTTTGAAACAGATTATAAATGATGGTTACAATATAAGCTCGTCGTGGATGGAGATAATTCATACTCTTTCAAATGTCGCAAGAAGTGATACTTCCCATAAAGATTCTTTTTCATGTTGCACAATAGCATTTGGCTGTTTGAAGTTAATTGTCGATGATGTTCTAAATGAATTATCGGATCGAGAAGACGACGGGATTGAGGTTACACGAATGGCACTACTTGATTGCTGTTCAACTTTTGGATCGTCAACTGCTGATATCAATATTTCATTAACTGCCATTGGTATGTTATGGACAATAGCCGACCAAGGATGCTCTCCATCATCGCTTGATTATGTTCTGGACAAGTTGGCTCACTTGGCGTCAGACAACAGAGTAGAGGTTCGAAATTGTGTTGTCAATACATTATTCTCTTGCATTGTAGGGTTAGGTCAAAAGTTTACACCATCGCAATGGGAAAGAGTATTCAATCATGCAATATTTGCTATTCTTGATCAAGCAGTGTCAAACGCCGAGGTTTATAACGAGGCTTCATTAGATACAAAGTCTAATGAAAGATTTAAAGTTTCATTACATCATTCTCGAGATACTGCATCAAAGCAATGGATGACAACTAGAGTCCTCACCTTGAGAGGTATCGAGAGAGTTCTCAGACAATATTTCGATGCACTTTTAGTTTCATCGAAACGTCTTGACCAAGATAGCCATGTGGGTTGGTTCGAAAAAGCATGGGGGCGTATCCTTGATCATTGCTCTCAAGGCATTAGGATCTTAGGTGGGAGAGAATCGTTAGACCTCCGTCTTGTTGGTGTAGATCTTCTCTCGTTGTGTTGTCAAGTATCCTCTCGAAGAGGGTTTATTGCTGCAGATGCTCGGGTTGGAACTAATATGGAAGTTGTGAATGGGGCACTTCGTACTGTTAGACCGTCAGAAACTTCTCATCGTGTTCATAAACCGGCAACGGACGATATATCAATTGAACCTGAGCTAGTTGAAAAACGCTCGGAACTCTTTCAGATTGCATTCAGTTATCTAATATCATTTGGTACTTTCCTTGAGGATAATCAATCGACAATACATGGGGAAGACTATGGCATTCACTTACAAGTTCTCACCAAATTCAGCAATGATTTATCTGACATTTATGATTCATGTAAGGAGAGCGAATTAAGAGCGGGCCATTGTGATGAAAAAGTGGAAAATAATTTTGTTCATCTTCTCCGGGTAATTTGTTTGGTCACAAGAGGTCCATCAAAAGCTAAGTTTTTATCACAAGCACAAAAGCCTTGCTTAGATCTCATAAAAACTATGATATTGCAATCATCTTCGAAAGCATTAGAAGTTCTCACCCTTTTTGCTAAAGAAGCATTTTGCGGACGGAGTATCAATGATGGAGGTGGAGATATATTGGAAGTAGAAGCTGGAAAAGTACTTTCTGAGATATGCACTAGTGACCATATCGAGGTTCAAGTAAATAAAAATATGAATGGGGTTTCGATTTTAATAGAGCTTCCTAACAAAGTTCAAGATGTAGATAAATCAACGGATGAGGTATCCTCCAAGGATGATAGTCAAGTTAAAGCTATGTTGCAGAAAGAAAATGAGGAATTGAAGGAAATAAATGCTGAGCTCATGAAGCAATTTGAAAAGCTTCGACATGATAAAGAACGATTAGAGCAACAGGTCGCTGTCCTGTCAGAGGGTTCATCCTACATATAATTTAATATCTTTCAGTATCACCGCATCGACAGACTAGACTATGATTCTTTAGTTTTAAAAAACATTAGTAGTCAGAGTCATATTCATCATCGTCTTGTGAATAATCACTCTCGTCGCTATCATAAGCCGACGTACTAATTTGTTCATCATCATCGTTCACATCGTGATTTGTGACTGCATCATTACAAGTCAATATCTCATCACCATATATACTTTTCAATGAATCATTGTAATCACAGCTCATTATGGTTTGTTGAGGTGCGGGAAGGAGACTCAGTAATATTCCAGGTGGTTCTCCAATGGTATAAAACAATTGTTTCATTGCAATCTTTACTGGACGAGCCTGAATGATAAAACATGCTGGTGCTCCTAGAAGCATGATTGTTCTTGACATGGCATTTCTCCCTCCAAAGTATCCAAAGAATAAAAATAGGAGAAAGTTACGGATTGTATCTGGCCAGTTCTTTGTTATTTTGGTTGGGGTGTTCCAAAAAAATATACCAAGATATGAGAAGGTTGTATAAAAGCAACATTCCAAAACGTTATCAAAAAAAGAAACGACTTACAATGTTCAGATTCTTCTGAATGACTCTCTTCATATTGATGGTGGCTCCTCCACGTCTTTTCTTACGCTTTATACTTTCCTTCAGTAACAAATCACCAGTATTATATGTATCCAAGTCATCTTGACTAATGGGTGAAGAGGGAGTATCCGTCTTTTCCAATAACTTCTTTTCACCGTCGGATAGTGAATGGATAATTTGAGATTTCATCATGGTAGCATATTTTTGCAAAGCTAAATTCACGGGAAGGTCTGGTTCCGAAGTTACAGTTTCCTCCTGCTCTTCCTCCATGTTTTCCTCATCCACAGTGTCGTTCTCTGCACTTGGATTGGATTCCATCGTTTGTGCCATGACATCGATTGAGTTTTGATGCATTGCTGCTAAATTAACAACATATGCCTCCAAGAGTTGTTCATTTGTAACATGATCTAATCTATCCTTCATTTCTGTTCCAAATTTAGGATCGACAGGTGGAATCATATCAACCACAATATTGAGTTTGGGCATTCCATCGTGGTCATCGTCCTCCTCTTCGTCATCATCATCCTCGTCGTCTTCCACAATCAAGTCTTCTACAAGTGTTTCATCATCATCGAGTAATTGTCCATCTAGACGAAGTTGAATGGACTCGATAGGTGGTTTCGATTTGAATTGTCTGGATACAGATTGTTTGAGAGAATGTACTGTTCTCGTGGGAGATGCCGTAATTTCAATCGATTGCTCAATCAGTGGATTGTTTGTAACGGCTGTTTTGAGTGTAATCTTGATCGGAGAAGATGAGATGGAAGTTTTCCTTTCATCGTTTTCCATTTCTTCATTATCTTCATTGTTGTTGTTGTTGTTGTTGTTGTTGTTGTTGTTGTCATCCTTTTGTTGCGATTCATCCAAGTTCGAAATGGAACTATCTTTATCAGTTTCGTCCTCAGAATCTTCCAATCCATCATTGTCGTCGTCATGATCTGATTCTTCTGTATCTTCGTCTTCTGTATCTTCTTCATCAGAACCACCTCTAAGACCTAAAATCAATCGTTGTTGTCTACGATGTTGTAATAGACGATTGCATTCAATCGATTGAAATGGCAAGGATGACACAGTCTTTAGACCAGGAGAAGGAAATTGGGAAACCATGGACATTTTCCATGCCCAATGAGTATTGTACTGTAGCGATAGAATCAAACATGTCAATAAGAACTCTTTTATTTGTTTCATATTTCTTGAAAACAATCCTAAATACGATATGACTTTGAGTGAAGTAGATAGATGAGTAGATAGGTTTACTACGAAGTACTCGTATCTAAGTAAGTAAGTAGATACTTGTTCAAGGAATCTCATATCTCATCCGACTGCCCTTGCCCTCCTTAAGCAGATTCCACGCGTCGGTTTCAATTGTCCCAACCTGACAAGTGAATGCTTGCCGCTAACTTGAAGGGAATCTCGACACTCT
>Ga0213868_10006247_pt1 | contig 10559 bp, 9 predicted proteins | sample PICome_9_FD_160087 | JGI IMG/M metagenome (GOLD analysis project Ga0213868, IMG submission 160087) | Coastal seawater microbial communities near Pivers Island, North Carolina, United States - PICO127 | ecosystem: Environmental > Aquatic > Marine > Coastal | place: USA: North Carolina | collected...
TTGTCAGCAGCGAACAAGTGTTATCCGCCCTCGCAGCCTCAACCCGCCGCCGACACCGGATCGGCCACTCCCCTTACAGGCCATGATGCTCTGCGCACTTGATTTCAGGGTGGCCTGACCAGACAGCATGAGTCCGTAAGCTCAGAGAGTGGACTTCAGAGACGATTTCTACATGCCCAAAACTGCGCGCGTCATTTTTTCTAAGCCCGTTCTGCTTGACATCAGCGGCAACGAATTTGAAGGACTGCAGCTCACTATCAAGGAAACCCAAGCAGCGTGAGCAACCTGCTGATGGGTAACGTTGTCGTTGCGACAGGCACATTGCTGTCGCGTGCTACCGGCATGTTCCGTGTCACCGTGCTCGCTGGGGTACTCGGAAGCACTGCACTCAACGACGCGTACATCCTCGGTAACGAGACACCCAACATCGTGTATGAGCTGCTACTCGGAGGCGTGCTTTCCGCAACGCTGGTCCCCTTGTTCTCCACGTTTGCCGAACAAGACGATGAGGAGTCTGGGCACGAGTCAACGAACGTCGTCATCACGGTGGGAGTCGTTCTGCTCGCAGTACTCACGGTCATGGCCGTGGTCGGCGCCCCCCTCATCTTCCGTGTCTTCTCGCTCAATGTCGCTGACGACATTGATCCAGACCTGTTCCGGTCGGTCGGAACGACCCTGTCCCGGATCTTTCTCATTCAGATTTTTTTCTACGGATTGACCGGAATCGCAAACGCCTTCCTTAACAGTCGGCGACGCTTCTTTGCCGCTGCCTGGAGTCCGATTCTGCCTAATTTGATCATTATCGTCACGTTGTTGTCGTTGCCAGACCCGACCGACGGCGTTTGGCAACTGAGCGATGTGGTGACCGATTCTCGCCTTCGCCTCACACTGGGCTGGGGCGCCACGCTCGGTATTGGAGCGATGGCGCTCACGCTGATTCCTGCGACCTTAAAAACAGGCTTCAAATTTCAGTTCGACTGGCAACCCAAACATCCTGCCGTCAAACGTTTGCTGACTTTGTCGTTTTGGACGTTTGGGTTTGTCGCCTCCAACGTCATTGCACTCGTCGTGGTGCGCAACCTCACCGAGCCGGGAACTTCGGACACTTTCGCTTACTTCGCCGCGTTCACCTACTTCGTGCTCCCGCAGGGTCTGCTTGGCGTCTCAATCGCGACCACGTTTCAACCAGAACTCGCACGCTCGGTTGCACGCAAAGAAAAAGCAGCATTTATTACCACTATGTCTTTGGGCGTCAGAATGACTGCGCTGCTCACCATCCCGGCGGGTGTCGGGCTGTTTGTGCTCCGACGACCGCTGGTCGGACTCGCTCTCGAGAACGGCAAGTTCGGTGCCGAGGGTGCTCTCAACGCCTCCAGAGCTCTCGCCGGCTTCGCACTGGGACTCGGCGCATTCTCGATTTACCTCTTCGTTTTACGCGGCTTCTACGCTCACAAAGACACCAAAACTCCGTTCAAGGTCAACGTTGCCGAGAACATAATTAACCTAACGCTCGCCTTTGTCTTAGTCGGCGCATATGGGGTTCTCGGGCTAGGTGCCGCTTTCGCCATTGCTTATGTGCTTGCTGCATTTTGGGCGCTCCAGATCCTCAGCTACAAGGTCCCAGGATTCGAACTCCGACCCATCCTCGCCAGCATCTGGCGAATGGCCGTTGCCGCCGCTCTCATGGGCGAATCCGTCTGGTTAATGACGCGTTACATCGGTGGCAACGTCGGCGTCGACGCCTTGCTTCGGCTGGCGGCTGGCGCAACGGTCGGTGTGTTCGTCTACTTTGGGCTGCTCACGGCAATGGGAGCTCCTGAACTCGAAGGGCTCAAGCGTCGCCTGCGCCAGCGATAAGCTGGAATTCATGTTTAAGTACATCAAGAAGCAGTGGAATTACTTTGTCGCAAAGCTGACCGGCCGCTTCAACGACAACGCCGATCCCAAGGTGCAACTCGAGCAGGCGATCAGTGCAGCGCAAACCCAACACAAGCAGCTTAAAGAGCAAGCTATTAACGTCATCGCGGGACAGAAGCAGGCCGAGATTCGCTTAAACCATAAATTGACCGAACTGGAGAAGCTCAACGGAAACGCCCGTCAGGCGCTGATCATGGCAGCCGAGGCTGGAAAATCAGGAAATGCCGAAAAGGCTGCTCAGTACACGAGCGCAGCGGAAACCATCGCCGACCGGCTCCTCAGCACCGAGTCCGATGTCGAAAGTCTTAAGTCAATGGTGCTCGAATCAGCGCAGGCATCTGATCAAGCCAAGGCAGCGGTCGAGCAAAACAGTCGGCTCCTGCAGGAAAAAATCGCCGAGAAGTCGAAGCTCCTCAGCCAACTCGAGCAGGCAAAAATGCAGGAAGAAATGAACTCGGCGATGAGTCAGCTCACCGAGACAGTCGGTGATGACGTCCCAACACTCAGCGAGGTCACCGAGAAGATTGAAGCTCGGTACGCGAAAGCAAAGGCCTCTGCCGAACTGACTGACGTCACCGTCGAAAGTCGCGTACTTGAAATCGAAAAGGCGACCGCCAACGTCAAGGCTCAGAGCCGCCTCAGCGAGCTGCGTGCAGAACTCGGTCTCGATAGTTCACCCGTAGTCGAAGCTGCCTCTGCCACCACAGCGGAGGACCAGCCTCTCCCCGCCCCTGACGCCTAGTCCGGTTCAGGCTAAGACGACGAGGTCGTCCCGATGAACAACGTAACCCACGCCTGATTCGCCGACCGCCAGGGTCGCATCTGCTGCGCTCATCGCTGCCATACCTCTTGCGAACACGACGTCGCCGTCGGTGATGTCGACGACTTGGCCGGTCTCAAAGGTACCGAAGACGTCGGTAACGCCAGCGGGTAGCAAACTGTTCGGACGATCGGTGAGCGCTCGGCGAGCCCCAGCATCAACCTGAATCGAGCCGGAAACCTCTGCGGCAAACGCTATCCAGAGCTTGCGAGCCGACAAAGAGCGGTCGTGCGGGGCAAATGTTGTACCAACAAGCTCATCGGAGACTGCGCCCGAAAGGACGTCCCGACGGCTAGCAGGAGCAATTACCGACCGGATACCGCTCCACGACGCCATCCGTGCAGCGGTCAGCTTGCTGGCCATGCCACCGCTACCGCGTGCGCTGCCATTGGCATCGGCGCTGATCGAGAGCAAGGGGTCGTCCGCGTTCACAAACGGAACCAGCGTGGCCGCACTGTCTGTACGAGGGTCTGCCGTAAAGACGCCGTCGATATCGGTTAGCAGCACCAGCGCATCTGCGCCAACGCTATTCGCAATGAGTGCAGCGATTCGATCGTTGTCTCCGAACCGAAGTTCGTCATTCGCAATCGCATCGTTTTCGTTAACAATCGGCACGCAACCCAGTTCAAGCAGCCGGTTCATAGTCGACCTCAGATGCAGGTACTGGTTGCGAGTCACAAAGTCCATAGAGTCCACAAGAAGCTGCGCTCCGACCAGACCGTGACGTTCGAGTTCATCGTTGTACGCCTCGAGGAGACGGCTCTGTCCGGCAGCAGAAATTGCCTGGAGGGTCGCCATGTCGGTAGGGCGGGCGTTCAACCCCACTACTGCGACGCCAGCCGCTACGGCTCCGGAAGAGACAATGATCGCTTCATGTCCTTGTTGACGCAACACTGCGACCTCGCCACAGAGCTTTGCGATGGCACCGCGATCGATCACGCCGTTGTCGTCAGTGATTGATGCAGTTCCGATCTTGGCAACGACGCGCACAATCAGACGTCCGGTGAGTATTCAAAGCTAAAGCCAGCGATCCAGATGACGTCGCCTTCTTGGGCGCCTGCTTTTGCAAGCATCTTGGGCACACCGATCCGTTCGAGACGGTGATCGATGTACGACAGCGCTTCGGGAGTGGTCACATCGTTGAGTGCCACGATGCGCTCCACCTCACGACCGACGAGTCGGAAATGACCAGGTTCGACCAATTCGACCACGGCTCCTTTGGCCTCGGGGCGAATCGTGACGACGCCTTCTGCGTACTCAGTCGCCTGGCGGGCATCGTGCACACGTTGGGCGAGCTTGCCAACCAAGTGATTGAGGCCGGACCTGGTGACCGACGAGATCACGTCGCCTTCCCATCCGAGGGCATGGAGTTCTTCGAGTTGAACGGCGTCGCCTTTGGTCCCAACAACCACCCGTGGACGTTGGAGTAGGTCGGGCTGATACTGACCCAGCTCTTGAAGTAGGACCCGCTCCTGCTCTTGCGGTGATACCCCATCCATCGGTGCGAGGTCGAGCATTATGCACAGCACCAAGGCCCGTTCGATGTGGCGCAAGAACTGATGTCCCAAACCCTTCCCCTCACTTGCGCCTTCGATAAGTCCGGGGATGTCTGCAACGACAAACTCTGTGTCCTCGTCCAGCGCAACAACACCGAGGTTCGGTTCAAGTGTGGTGAAGGGGTAGTTGGCAATCTTCGGCTTGGCCTGGGAGATGACGCTGATCAACGTTGACTTACCAACGTTCGGGAACCCAACGAGGGCGACGTCAGCCATGAGTCGCAGTTCCATCTTGAGCCAGCGTTCTTCACCGTGTTCTCCCTGTTCAGCAAAATTTGGTGCTCTTCGCTTGTTCGACAGGAATTTAGCGTTGCCGCGACCACCCCGACCGCCAGCTACCGCTAGCCAACGGTCACCGTGGTTGACCAGTTCAGCAAGAAGTTCGCCGCCATACATGTCCGAAATAACTGTCCCCATCGGAACCGAGATCTCAAGCGACTCGCCGCGCCGACCGTGCATGTCTTTGCCCTTACCGTGAACTCCGCTTCCCGCCTTGCGATGAGGGTAGTCGCGAAAGGCCAAAAGAGAGGCAACGTTGTGGTCGGCGATGAACCAGATATCGCCGCCGTTACCCCCGTCGCCACCGTTGGGGCCCCCGTGGACGACCGGACCTTCGCGCCTGAAGCTCACGCAGCCTGCGCCGCCATCGCCTGCCTTCACGTTTAGTTGGCATTCGTCGACGAACTGGGACATCGATCCAATTCTAACGCCGCAATGTCGAGCGGCCCCGGCTCGCATCTCGTACCCTCACGATATGGATGACTTGCCCTACGCCGATGCTGCCGACGAGCGGGCTGATCGCTGGGCCTCGACGATGACTGGCTATGCCACTGCGGAGGTTGTTCTGGCTCATGCCGACTCCCGAGCCGAAGTCGGCACGACGACGATTCTCCGACGTGAGATTCGAGAAGAGCGGGAGAGCGAGTTTCTCGCCGAGCATGCAACGTGCTCGGACGGAGCCGGTAATCGGGCAATCGATGAAGCTCCCGATCCGTACCGCACGTGCTTTGAACGTGACCGCGATCGCATCCTGCATGATTCGTCGTTCCGCCGACTCAGCGGCAAGACACAAGTCTTTGTGTTCCCGGAGGACCATCAGCGAACGCGAATGACTCATGCGCTTGAAGTAGCCCAGGTCGGGCGATCGGTCGCAGCTGCGCTCAGCCTTAATGTGCCACTCGTCGAAGCGATAGCTATCGGTCATGACTGCGGTCACGGGCCCGGTGGACATGCCAGCGAAGATGCCTTGTCCCCCTACCTCAATGGTGGATTCGATCACGCTCCGTGGGGCGCCGACGTCACACTGCAGCCGCTCAATCTCTGCGCGGAAACTCTTGACGGTATTCGCAATCACTCGTGGAGCCTGCCGGCTCCACAAACACCTGAAGGTGAGGTGGTGTCATGGGCTGACCGGATCGCCTACGTCTGCCACGACTTCGAAGATGCTGTTGCTGCCGGAATCGTAACCGAACAAATGCTGCCGTCGATTGTTGCCGAGCGATGCGGCCGCGATCGTTCGACTCAGTTGGGTACGTTTGTCAGGGCGATGGTGACGGCGACCGCAACATCTGGTCAAGTCGGCATGACGCCCGACATCGCCGAGGCGCTTGCGGCGTTCCGCAAGTTCAACTACGAGCACATCTATGTGCGTCCAGCCAGCGAGCGCCAGAGTGACGCCGTCATCGCTCTCCTTCGGGCGTTGGTAGAGCACTACGCCGACCGACCGCATGCACTCCCCCAAGCCACCACAGCAGCCGTTCTCGGCGAAGGTGTAGATGTGGCTCATATCGACGCAGGCAGCGCAGCTGCCTTTCGTGCCGCAGTCGGCTACGTCGCTGGGATGACCGATCGGTTCGCATGCCAACAAGGCTTGGCTCAGCTTCACTGGGACCCGAGCAAACTACCCGCCGGCATCGGCATGTGACGTCCCGGCTTGCGGACGTCTAGCTCAGCCGCCGTCGAGGAATAGGGCTCGAATTCCGAGCCCCATGATGAAGAGACTGCCGCAGCCGTACAACAAGTACTGCTTGTCTCTAATGAAGGGACTTGTTCGGTAGCTGTAAAGAATTCCGATAGCGACGAGGCCGGTAAAGCCGTACAAGGCGTGAAAGTCGTCGAGCACTCGGCCTTCTTCATTGGCGAGCAGTACGCCGACGATTGCGACGGCGAAGACTGACATCTGCGCCACTCCAATCGCCCACCACATGGCACGCAATCGGAGCGGCATCACGTACTGCGCTAGTAGGGCCCACAGGCCAACCGCGGCGTTTGACAAGATCAGAAACCAGCCGAGGCTGACGTGCAGGTCGATCATGTCGGCTCAGCACAGTCTTGGCCGCCGGTGATGCGGACCACTTCGGAGTCATCAGCGAGGCCGCTGATCACGCCGCGCAAGTTGTCGTTGATGACGAAGGTCTCAGGGAAGAAGTCGTCTGCAGGATTTATTTTGAGGTCCGGGTACGCGACTTCCAGCATGTCAAGTTGAGTTCCGAGACCAACGTTGTTGTCTGTGACCAGGCCCAACGGTGTTTTATCGCGCACTGCCACTGCGGTGCCGTCGAAGTCATAGTTGCCGTATGTGTATGCGAAAAAGTGGGGACGGCCCTCGAGAACAGGTGACACATCGCCGAAGGTAAGGCTCAGGCTGTTATAGGACACAACGCGCACTTGTGTACCAGCACAGTTGCTGATCTCGAAAGGGTCGACCCAGCCGGTATCTGCTGTCGGCGGTCCAAGAAACGAGTCCAGGAAGGCGACCACCCCATCAGGGTCGCCGCTGAACACGGCGGCACCGATGCCCTCGTCACTGAGCACCAACGCCTCAACTGCCGGATCGACAGGTGCCGTCGTCGTTGTTGGAGCAGGCCTAGTCGTCGTAGTGACGTTGGCTACGTCTGCCTGCGTCGTCGTTGGCACCGTGGTGAGGTTCGTCTGCACTGTTGTCGTGCTTGCAAAAGTCTGCGTTGTTGTCGTGGGCAGGAGCAGCGTCAGCTTTGTCGTCGGGCCGGCGACTGATCGTTCGCTGCCTCCACACGCTGCGAGGGCTAGCACCAAGATGGTCGACCCAGTGATCAGTCTTGACCTCATGGCCACATCTTGCCCGCAGGCACACGTGAAAGTGGTGCACCTCAGCCAAGAACGAGCTGAGAAGCATCGGTGGCTTGACGCTTAGCTCGACGTGCGATTCAGTACTGGACGTCGCAGTAAACGCATGCTCTAGCCTTTCGAGGAAGAACGTTTGCTTTCTGTTATGGCTGCGACGACACGCCTGCGAACAATAATGCCGCTACTCAAAGGTCAACTCCATCTCGAGCATCTCGAACATCTCGAGGAGGTTGCCGTCGGAGCCCAACCCTGCGACATCCCACGCCTCGTCGGCCTAGCGGCGTGTGGCAGGTGACGCCCGCTCTCTCTACGGTGTCTGAAAGCTGATGGCGGCGTCAATCGGATGTTTCTTCGTGCGACGCCGATTGTTCATGCCTGCCGAAGTATCGATTGAGGGTGCGATGCCAGTGGTTCGCGGGCAGTGACGGTTCCAAAGTTGCCATTGCCGTGCAATATTTACTGAAGCTAGCTGGTCGTATATTTTGCGACCACAGAAACCGATCGAATGGAGTGGGTCCTCCGCTGGATTTGGTCTCGACGACTGCTGCGTCTGCCAGCGAGGCGATGCGACCGTCGGGTGTGTCGGCACGGACATTGCGGTCAATGGTGTAGCGAGCTCCGACGACAGTATCGACGGCCGTCGTGCGATTGAACCGCGTCGTTGCTGCGATGCCGAGTCGGTCGGTCAGCTCGGTGTCGACTTCGGCGTTCACGAAAGCTCGCATCGACGGGGTCAGACAAGAAAGTTCTGCACCGGTTGCGACCGGTTGTCGACTTTTCACGGTCTTACTGCGACCATCCTTGCGTTTGACCTCCAGCAGCGTCAGACCCGAATCAACGTAAGATCTGATCCGCACTTTGAAGCGACTCGGGCGGCGGTAGGCGGTGTCGAGATAAAGATCGCGTTCTTTAGTGTCGAAATAGGTTGTCGCGTAGTGGAAATGTCGGCGAGTGTCGATTTCGAGCACCATGACGTGCTCGTCAAAGTCCAATCTGTCAAGCAAATCGAGAGCAACCACGTACTTTCGGTCAATTCTCGTCTGTAATGCTGCTGCATCGTTGACCTCGCGGAGTTGAACGCAAGGCATCTCTGCGACCATTGCGGCGAAGCCACGGCCGAATTTGCTCATCCGGTGCGCTGCGCTCTGGGGGGCGGGCCGTCACCGACGAGTTCGTAGCGAACGTCGACCACGGTTGTGTCGTTCACGAGATTGATCCGCCGGACCTTGAGTCGCCTGACTCGACAGCCGAGCATTTTTTCAAGTCGTTCCGTTAGCTGGGCTTCAGATGTGTACGCCGCCCCAAGGGTGACAGTTTGCGTTCGTGTCTTCGAAAAGAGACGGGGGTGATCGCCAACAAACAACGCTGCTAACAACGCTGCCATCAGCACGGGGGTCACCCATGCCGGTTTGACCTGAATGCCTCCGAGAAGTCCTAGCGCTAGAGCCGAGAAGTAGTAGGCGACCTCCTCTTGATCGAGTTCCTGGGACCGCAGCCGAATGATCGACAAGACCCCGAACAACCCCAATCCGAGGCCAGCTGACACGGTGGATTGAGCCAATGTTGTCGCCACTGCGAGCACACCGATGTTTATGCAGAGGATTGCGACGATCATGTCTCGCCGGCGATGCCGCGGGAAGTACAGAGCGAACGCAAGAATCGATACGGCGATCAGATCTGCTGCCACTAGTGCGCCTGTGGACATTCAGGACTCCTGACGGGAGGGTTCGGCGGCAATGTCGGCAAGTAGTTGGTCGAGTGAAGCGTTCCAGACATCGACGGTCAGTGCTTGCGGGTCGGCATCGGCGGCTTCGGCGACGTGCGGTGCAATTTGTGTCCGCCAGGATTCCAGCAGTTCGGACACATTTTCGATGGCAAAAGGACCTGACCGGAATTCGGCATTAATCCGGTCGAACTCTTCGTCGAGCAGCGACCACGCAGCGGTTAGCGGGTCGCACGCGGCAGAACGCTGGGGGGGAGCCAGGCCACCGATCTGAAATGGCTGGCAGTCATTACTTATCTCTCCGAACTCATCGGCAATCTTCGTGAACTGAGCGATCGGGTTGGCGTCGTCAGGCGTCCAGTTCTGCATGGCATTGTCGAGGTCCCAGGGAACGATGTGGAGAACGTCTGCCGCCGGTTCTTCGTACAAGTAGTAGTTGTGGGCCTCGCACGTCGAGCTGCAGTACCAGTGGAACGGCCCATCGTCGTGATTGATCGCTCGATCGACTACTGCGTAGGCAACGAATGAGTCCACTTCGGTGCGCTTGCCGAGCACCCGACGCGCTGCCGCAGCATCTGTTGTCGCGCCGGAGTCGAGTATTTCGTTGGCCAGAGACCGGGTCAAGTCTGTTGACGGATCGTCCTTCTCGTTCGTCTTTAAACCGTTGATCAGAACCTCTGCCGACTGAACTTCGCCGTCTGCGTCGAATGGCCAGACCTCTTTGTATAGGTTCCCATTTCCGTCACTGAAGCGATCGCGTGCGAATTGTCCGTCGATTTGCTCGATGAGCGCAAACAGGCCGACGAACTCATCGTTGATCACCACCCGAGCGTGAGTCGCTCGCGGCGAAGGGACGCCAGCCTCAGCGAACATTAGGTAGCCCAATCTTTCGCGCATCAGGGTCGGATCGTTGTTCATTGAATGGAGTTGGACTTTGCGTTGCCCGTAGAACTCAGTGTCGGCGCCATCCCAGTTGATCTTCAGTTTGATCGACAGTTTTGGGCATGTCTTTGCCCCCGACGGCTCAAATGGGTTAGGCCCCTCGGTGCAGCCCAGAAACGCCCCGATCGACCCTTTGTATCGAACGCCGATCCGTTCGATTGTCTCGCCGTCAAGGGTCAGGCTTCCCTCGACGTACTCTTCGGCTGCTGGATCGGCATCAAGTTTGGCGAGGGACTCAGCAGGCAGGTTGATCTCGAAGGTTCGCACCACACTTTGGTCAAAGAGCGCTTGTGAGCCAGCGGTCTCGTATTTCGGTTCTGGGCTCTCCGTCTGCGATTTTGACGTGAGCGTCTCTGCATCTGCAGGTTCTTCGATTTTGGTGACAATTTCGGTATCAACCGCCTGGGTATCAGCTTCATCGGAGACGGAGGTGTTTGCGCCGACTTTGGATGAGTCGCTTCCCGAGCACGCTACGGCAACTATTAGGCAGGCGCCT
>Ga0213868_10006253_pt1 | contig 10554 bp, 5 predicted proteins | sample PICome_9_FD_160087 | JGI IMG/M metagenome (GOLD analysis project Ga0213868, IMG submission 160087) | Coastal seawater microbial communities near Pivers Island, North Carolina, United States - PICO127 | ecosystem: Environmental > Aquatic > Marine > Coastal | place: USA: North Carolina | collected...
CTTTACTGGAGCCTCACTATTGTTCTCCAAATGGATGGGTGAATTTGATGGAGAACAATAGTGAGGCTCCAGTAAAGAAATGGACCATCGAAAACGGATCCGGATCGATCCCATCCAAGGGATCCATCGTTGAAATTGACTATGTTGGTACATTTGGTCCCAGTCCAGAGACATGGACGGTAGAAGATGTTGTAGAAGCTTGGCTTAAGCCTCAACAAGGATTATACGACTTGTTACAGGAGCCATTTAGAAGACTTGGAGTTGATGGAAAAGTATTGTGCAATCCAGATCTTTTTAATGAGGCATTTATCTCTGATATGGGTGTCACAAATAAAATTCAGAATAAGAAAACTGTCATGGCAGCGAAAAGGTTAATCGCTCAAATGGAAGATCCTGCCTTTGCGGAAGGAGTCATGTTTGATAGTACTGCATCAAGACAGAAACATTATGAATTCGTTTTAGGTGCAGGAAAGACAATTAAAGCCACGGATCTATTGGTATCGTCCATGTCAATTGGAGAAAAAGCTCGTGTTCAAGCAAGATGTGATTTTTGCTATGGTTCAGAAGGTTACCGAAAAAAATCTGGAGAAGTGTTAGTACCTCCATTTGCTACTTTGTGCTTTGATGTTACATTAATATCAACTAAGTAAGTAAGTAAGCTGTCTATCTAATTATTTACATGTGTATGCACCGGAATAGTTCTATGGATGCTTTGTCTATTAGTTCGAGTCTTCGTCGTCATCAAGGCGTTCAATTTTCGTTACGGTGGATGTTCTTCTACTACAAGAGTTGGGACCACCTTGATCTTTGCGTTTGGCATTTTGGATGTTGTTTGCGAGAGCAATACCACCCATGACAGTACCAAATATTGCGCTCCCTATCCCAACCCATTTCAATGCTTCATTATTTCCAGGTGAGTCGATCTCGATATGTCGAACATCCTCTGCAATCACTGATTTAGATGTAAGAGTCTCATCACTTAGTTTCGTATCCATTTGAGATTCCTCGGTATTATGTAGATCAAGGTGGTCTGAAAGATCTTCCCAACTTGCATCATCATCGTCATCAATTTCATTATCAATCACCTGCTCATTGGTAATGTTTTCTTTTGTGTGATTCACATCTCCATGCAATTCAAGGTCATTAGGCAAAGGATCGATATTATCGTGAGCAGGCACATCCGATGTCAAAGGAGAGATGTCATCTAATATGGCATCTTCCTTTCCAATATTATTGATTTCGTTCTCTTGAGTTTGAGATTTCGCAACTTTGTTCATTACAATAGTCTGATCTTCCTTCTTCGCTCCAGTGACGTTTCGATGAGGGATTCTGATGCCAGAGGAAACTTTGTGCGTCAAACTAATAATTGGAGAGACAATATTCTGTCTGACGTTATCGCCATCAAGGAGCTCAGACAAATTCTTCTTCAACATATTGGTATTATCCACAACCGCTGCTGTTGTGGAAGAAATCTTAGTGCGATTATTTTGACGTGAACTTTTATTCATATCATCTGTGGAGTCCATATGGAATAGAAAAATATCAAGCAATACAGTAAAAAGGCCCTGAGCAAAGCCTACACTATGAAGCTCAGTCGCATATTTGCTCAAAGACATGACGTTGAAAGCCAAATCAGTCGCAACAGAGGCAGTGTGTACACATTTCACCGCAACCAGTCCTGACTCCAACGCAGAGATTGAGCTTTCGACGTTATACCAAATCTGCAATGCTGTTCCACGGCTGTCGATTGAAATATCATCTTTGCTTAACAAGATGTCCATGGAAGGCATATTTATTGGTACAAAGTTGAAATGACTTCTTAGATCATCACCATTACTGTCCAAAGCGTTTGGATAAGCACTTTGACATGATTTCAACCAAGTCATTACCCGAGTGAATTCCAATACAATTACTGGCACAAGTAAAACGGTGTAATTTCCGACATGACCGGAAAACGTTACCAAAAGGTACAAAATGCTCGCTATGCCAGGACAACGACTTGATATCGCAAGAACAATCGACATATCCCTTGGAATTCGACATTGATTTACTGCACGTTTGTAAGATTCGACAATCGGGCGAGCTCGATCGTCCACATTCAATGAATTAATGATGTTTCTTATATTGGATACAGACTTATTTTCATGTTGACTTTGGTGGTTATCTGCGGCAACTTCCGAAAACATTTGAGATGTTGTCATACCTAACATGGCGCATAGATTTGTCCAGTCAATTTGATTGTGGTTGATGTTACTACTGCTAATATTCTTAATGCCATCACATGTCCCGGTGGAAGTTTCTGTATCAGCGGTGTCATGTTCTGCATTACTCTTGACTTGGATATCATCATTTGGTTGAGACAAAGAATAAAATGGTCGTGTTTTGCCTTGTGGGATCGAATCAGGCTTGGGTGAAGCAGTTGCCCAATAATCCACAATCCATCGAAGCATAGTAAGTCGAAACATATCATTGCCAGACACATTATCACCAACTTGTTTCAGAACATCTGCAAGTGTTTGTCTACAAATACGCCGGATTAAAGGAATCAGAATATCGTTTCCGTTTTCGTCAAATCGACTTGTGGCCAATAGGAGTAGTCCAGAAGACATTAGCAACGGAGCCAGAAGGAATATCGCATCACCAAAGCCATTGTGTCTTATTGAAACACATGAAGAGATGGTAGCTAATGTATACAAATATATCCAAGCATGTAGTCTAGAATCAAATGGGCTCGATGAAGCTTTTCTAGTGAGAATATAATTGCCTACATAACAAGCTCCATTCTTGTATTCAAACCAATGTTTACCATTCGGCAATACGTCAAAGTTCACGTTGAGACGAAGAAGAATGGCAACTTGAAGTAAAAGTAGGCAAAAGCATAGGAACAGATTGGAAGACACCGAAATCGTCTGGCTCAAATAAAAATAGGACCATGCCTGCGAAAGAAACGGTAGAAAATGAACGACGAAAAGGATACTATTCCGAATCGCACTCCCAGTCAAATGATCCAAAATGGTTGGAATCATCGAGTCAATATCCATCGAAAACGTCCTCAATAAATGAAAACCGCGTACATAAACAAAGGATGATATGCCTATCGCAACTAGGAAGAATCTAGCAGTCATGAAACCCTTGACGCAAACTACGAGAGACAGACATTGAAGGAATGACCCAAGAACCAGTAAGAAAATTCCTAACCGAATGGAGTACCGGGCATTCCAAATTTCATGCATAAAATGGCGAAGAAATGCTAAAGGGATGAGTGACAGGGGCTTGTCTACCAAATGCGTTTTGAGGATGATATTCCTTTCGTGTCGTCCTCGAATTTCATCCAAAGAACTTGTTTTCCTTTGACGATGCTGAGTTGAACTTGGTTTCAGTATGATGATAGATTCATCTTTCACATTTGTTCTCTCAATAACTGCTGTGTTAATTTGGTTTGTGTCCTGATCCTCTTTCAAAGGGATCCAATCGTCGGAGTCATCAAATGTGTCAAATTCTGACATGATGGAATTCATATATTGTATATATTCTCAGTAGAATGTATATGATTTCTGAAATCAAACCCCGTCTAGGAATCAATATTTCAGCAATAAGGAAACACCTGAATTATGTGGCATACATTCGATGCTAGAGAGAGTCTTGGGTATGCACACCAACTCGTGTTTATGTTTTATGATGATAGACAGAGAAGAATTTCATTCACAAAAAATGAGGACATCAAATCCCATGCTCGACGAGGATTAGAATGAGTCTTGCATAAAAACCACGACTAAAACCTCTCACGACCACAAAAGAAGGTCAAACGCTTCCTTACGTGTTTTCTCTCCCTCTCTCTGGGTTCTCTCTGTTTGGTCTATCGCTCTCCGCCATTCAAACAACACATGATAGAGGCCAACATGATCACACTCTTTATCCTATGTCTCCTGATGAGTCATTATGCAATAGCGTATCATGAATCGGAAGAAGAGAATATTCGGACTCTTGGCTGGCTAGGAGAAGTGAGAACCAACATTCCCATTTCACCATTTTCTCTCATCTTGAGTCCAACCAGCAGATCTCTATCCGAATATGAAGTATCACAAGTCCGCTCTGTTTTACAAGATCATATATTGAGTAAATATCAAGAATCCAGTGATCCGTTGATGAATTTTGCAACGTCAGTAGAGCTGACGGGAGTAATAACACTATGGAAACCAACTCAAATTGTCAATAATCAGATTGTACAACCTCATACGATTGTATCTGTAGAAGGAGGCATAGCAGAATATCCATTCAATATATATCAACGTGCTCCTACTCTAGCTGAATTGCATGCTTTTACAATGTCAATACTTGAACAAGGTTTGGCAGTGGCCCTCCGTAATGTTTCAGGTTTGAGAGTGGTGACTTCTGTGGAAGCACTGCCGTATCAAGCGATAACAGCGTCTCCAACCAAATCACCAACTATTGCACCGACCAAAGCACCAACTATTGCACCGACCAAAGCACCAACTATTGCACCAACTCCCCTTCCAACCAAAGAACCAACGAAGAAACCGAGTAAACAGCCTACGGCAATGCCAAGTAGGCATCCGACGAAGAAACCAACTAGACATCCAACAAGGGGTCCTACTAGATACCCAACAAAAGAACCAACTTTATCTCCAACACAATCGCCAACGAAACATCCAATATATCATCCTATCAGTGAACCCACAATATCACCTCAACAACAACAACAGCAGCAGTCAGTGCAGGCACCTACTAATTCCTTCAATGGAATGGGTACAGAATCGATTTTAATAAACAATAGTGAAACAATGCAAAATATCGAATCTAGCACAACTTCATGGTATCCGATTGTTGGAGCTATTGGTGGTGTTACACTCATTGTGGGGGCAATTTTAGTCATTCGACGAAAGAAAAACAAAAAATATCTCTCGACTGCCACTCAAGACTTCTCAGATTTGGATGGACCCAATTCAGGAAATCCTGGTAAAAAAGTAGCACCGGCATATGTCCCATCTGATTCAGAGGATGACGTTTCTGAGTTTTCAATTGTTTTCCCGATCGGTATATCTCCATTGTTACCTGATTTAGAGGATAGATACTTAGATACTGATAGCCTCAATGATGATATCGATTTTCCTCAAGTGCCATTTCATCAAGATGACGAATCGTTTGGTTCTACGAAGTTCTTCTGAATACTCGTAATCAGGAGGACGAATCAAATAGAAATGGTACTTTTAATGTTTATAAAAAGACTGTTGCTTATGCATTTATTCACTCTCTTCATATTTCCAAGAATTAGGGAACATATCGTCAGGAATTCCAATATGATGTCTAAAAACGTTTGGTAAAAAACAATCCGAAGAATAGGGTGTGTCGACGAAGTAGATAAAGTCTCTTGGTATACCGACAACAATAAATTCTCCATCATCGTCATCAAAAATATTAGCTGTGTAAAATTCTAATGTCGTAGAAGGAGATTCTTTCGAAGGAATAAGTTCTCGTTGCAAAATCTCACATGGTCTGGACTGCTCCCATGCATTCATGAACATTAAAGAATGTTCTTCCCACCAAATTCGAACCTCCCCAAAATCGTCGTTTGGCTCGGGGGCGCTTTCAAAGATTCTTGTTGGAATTCCGCATCTAATGTTAACATTTGGAGGATACTCTCCTTCCTCGATTGTCATGAGGTAATCTTGACTGTTACTCAAATCCCACGAAGAACGAAAGTCTTCAGTAGCCCATGGCTCCCACTGAGAGACATGATCAGCCCAAGCTGTTTCCCAATCCGGTCCGTAATCGATAGTAATTTCTTCACCTTCTTCGATATCCCTTGTTGCAATAAAATCAATCATCAAACCTGTACCGTGAGAATTCAGCATCTCAGACGAGGTTGTATTTAACAAATGAGATTTGTGGTATGGAAAAGTCGACCATCGAATCATGGTATTCGATGTACTTGGTGGACTATGATTAATAGCAGTAACTGCTGGTGCTAAAGGAAGCAACAATACATCTGATTGAGCATGACCAAAACAGTAATTTAAGATCAGTTGCTCTGAAACGATGCTTATTTCTTCACTGCCCTCGACTCTATCACGTAAATGAAGGAATTTTCTATTAAAAGGTAACATCGGAGAGGTAGTTACGATATCTCCTTTTTTCATCGAAGTCCTTGCTATGGCTCCCCTACCAGCCTCAGGGATCCTTGATGGTCCAACTTCGATCTTGTCAAGGCAGCGACCGTTTTCTTCTAGCCATTCTAAAGATCTCTGAGCATTTGGCACTGAAAAAAGTTCAGAACCAATATGTGCTGATCTGATCACATCCGTGACATTTTCAGGAAGAGCATTTCGCACTCTAGTAGAAGTAATTATGTGGTTGCGTTCAAAAGACCACTCGCCCTGAAGAGTCTCAATAGTTACATTGGTAGCATCCTTCATATAGGCAGCGAATCTTTCAAGAAGGAAATTTGCTTGCTGAAAATCAGATTTGCGAGGAACATTTTCAAAAATCTGGGGTCTGCTTTCCAAATAACTATCGCCGTAACCGATGAAAATTTCTCTACCTGCAGGTAAAGGCTTAGTCATAGCATGTCGAAAGCTACTATGAGCAGCTACTGCTCCAGCACCGGGATTTTTTGACCGATGTAAACCACCTCCGTCATTTTTGGAAGGCATCACCATCCCACTGGCTAAACCAGGATGTGTGTTTGGAAGTGCGCCCATACCGGGTGCGCTGATGTACACATCATCAGCATCATAGAGCGCCCTACACATGCTTGAACTCCATTCGTAACTACCATTTGCCCAATGGTAATTATTACAGTGCGCTTCATCGGCTTCACAGATAGTTTCATGCTGATATCTGTAATCAAATGTCGGAATCGCTATCTCATTCTTAGTGAAATCGCCGGGCTTTATGTCAACGCCTGTATAAACTCCCAATCCCGCGCCGGGAATACTTGACTCGGCAAGATAGTATCTACACTGTTTGTATGGTTCTTCTTTTTGATCCCAGTGCACAAACTTTCCATTATGAAATAATTTTGTTGTGTCATCATGTATGTTTCTCTCGTCTTTATCATCATTTTCGTCATGCAAATTTTTCCATGCAGGAGGGAAAATTTCACCAGGAATTCCAATATGATGTCTAAAAGCATTCCGAATATGCTGATCCGAATGGTAAGGTTCGTCAACAAACTCAATGGCAGAGCGCGGTACGTTTGCGACAATAATTTCTCGAATCATTCTTTCATCCTGTTTCACCACAACAGTATAAAAACTCTCATTCCCATTGCCTTTTTTCGCCTTCGGGGTACATGGATTAGCGTTGGTAAACGAATTATCGCTTACTTTGTAATCAGACCACTGAAACTCGTGCGATTTCCCTTGCTTCTTTGCGTCTGCGAACAACTTTGAATCATTTAGAAAGCAAATAATTTTGGCATTTGCGGGGTAGGGGGAATCCTTTTGCTCATCAATGGTTCGAATTTCAGCTTCTGCATTAAGTCTATGCAAAGAAATATAGTCTGAATCATTTGGTGGTTGCCAATCAGCAACATGCTTTAACCATGCAGATTCCCACTCCGACCCGTAGTCCAGAAAAATTTCTTCGTCTTCTTCAATATCACGGTTCGCTATGAATTCTAGTATTAGACCAGACCCTGGTTTATTCAAGATATCTGTCGCTGTTTCTGATTGCCAGTCAGATTTGTGATACTGGGATAGAGACCAACGAAGACGTGCGTTAATTTTTTTCTTATCAAAGTTGTGATTGACGTAGTTAACTATGGGAGAGTAAGGAAAAAACACAAGGGATGAAGATGAATGCCCGTAGCTGTAGTTAAGGATTTGCTGATAGCCCTGAAGAGTAACCCAGCCATCTTCATCTTCTTCATACATACGCAATTTCTCCTTCTCCATTTGAATGAGAGGTAGAGGTGCAATCACATCTCCTTTCTTAATCTTTCTTGTGGCAAAAGCCCCCCTGCCAGCCTGAGGAACTGTGGACTGCTCAACATAGATATTATCTAGGCAAATACCGTTTTCCTCCAACCATTCGGTTGACCGCTGTACATCAGGAACTGTCAATAAGGCTACGTCTTTTCCTTTAGATTCAAAAGCTTTCTTATAGTCCGCAGGGAGAGCAAATAAATGTCTTTTCAGTGGCGTAAGATCCCTAGTCAAGTTCCATAAATCTTCAGCATAAGAAGTACTGTCACTCGTAAATTTACCTAGAAGCTTGTCAACAATGCTGTTTTTATCAAAGAGTCTCAAAAACTTTGACGTGATACGATTTGCGTCTCGAAAATGAATAGTGAGAGGAATTTGACCGAATTTATACTCGCGTTGACTGAACCAAGAGTCGCCATAATCAACAAACAGTTCCATACCAGCCGGGAGGTCACGGTCAGTTTTAAATCCAAGGTTATGATGTGTTGAAAAGCCTCCAACTCCAGGATCTCTTGAGCGATGATAGCCTGCTGAATCATTCGAGTTACTGGTACGCATCATTACAGCATTCTTGAGTCCAGCGTGGCAGTTTGCCAATGCGCCCATTCCTGGCACAAGAGACGACACTTCATCTGCCTCATAGTAGGTGTTTACACTGGTAGCGTCCCAGTAATAATCATCTGGTAGCCATTTTGATTTCACTTCTTCCTCTTCATCTGATAAAATACCTTCTAGAGCACATGATCTTGCACATGCATTCAGCATGTAACTTGGGTTCGTAGTGCATTCTCCCATGGAAGCCCATGAGCGGCAATTTGAATTTTCATCTTTCAGTTTTTTCCCTTTCATTTTTTCTTCGTAGATTTCTTTGTAATCAGGACGCTCTTGTTGTTTCATAATTTTTTCTAATTGTGCATGATGCACGAAATCAAGGTAATTGACTACGATATCAGGGTAATAAACAACTTCATCGTATGCCAAAGGGGCTGCTGTGTACATTCCAAGTCCTGCACCTGGGATAGAAGACGGGGCCATATACAATTGACATTTATCACTTCGCTTCCGCGATGATCCGATCACGACATCATCTTTCTGTCGTATTTCTAAACATGACTTCCTGCACTCATTGTACATGAATCTGATATATGGATATGCGAGTTAGAACGATGAAAAGATTTTCAAAAATACCCAAACGGAACTCTTTCTATAAATCAGGCTTACCGAGGATTTACAATGCATTCGCCTTGTTTGGCCCATTCTGCACATTCTCCATAATTGTCGACAACATTCTCATTTTTAGCATCGGCACCTCGATGAAGATATGTCGTCGCTTTGCAGGTGGCGTCATTGGAATTCTGGCATGTTCCTTGGGGGGTGGACGACTGTGTCAGTGCTGAAGGATCTTGAGCATTGATTAGACAGTACAACAATGACAAAGACAATAAAGATGGATTGAGCATTTTAAGAATCAGTGTTTGACAATCTGTTGTTGGTAGACGATGTGTCTTTCATGTGTTTCACACCAACTCTCATGAATGGAGTCGTGGTGATAGGTGATTGCTTTTTCTAACGGGTGGGAAAAAAGCCGCGCGTTACACGCAAGGATTTGTATTTCGAGTCAGTGGTCCCCATTAGTACATACTCATTCGAATAAATCAAGTGAAAGATGAATGAATTGCTTTTCAAATGGCCATTTACATATATAATTGCTTTCTATTTAATCTAGATTACATTGTATTTAATCTTGATTGACTTCTATGGTAAAGTCTTGAGGAGAGAAAACTTTTTGTGGCTCCTTTTCTCTTGCCCTAATGCTGGATGGACTTAGACGTCCGTCACTGAAAGCTTGACTACGTGTTGATGTCTTACTTTGAGTACTTAAGGGTGATGACGGACCAGAATCTTCGATATCTTCAGTGAATACTTCAACATCTTTCTTTCGGGATCTGAGGCTACTAATACTGAGAAAAGACTTGTTGCTTTTTACACTTTCAGGAGAAGTAGGTTCCATTGATGCATTGCCATCCATAGCACTGAGGGGGGAGCGATTTCCACTCAGTATACTCAGCACTGAACGATGACTCTTCACACTTGCAGGTGAGGAAGGCCCTCCAAGAGGTCCTTTCTCCATGTTATCTGAGCAAACTTCTACCAATAAATCGGCATCATCGACAGGCTCATCCTTGCGGGCCCTTAGATTGCTTTTCAAAATATCATATTTTTGTTGCAATTTTCCAACAGTGCCATTTCTACGAGCATACAAAGCAGCTCCGATAACAACGATAAAAGCAACAACAACACCAACAGCTACAGATGCCGCATCGTTTTTACTTTTCTCTGAAACGTCAACGGGTTCAACGCGTTCATCTGGAAGGGCTACAGTTTCACTTTCGTAGTCTAATCCATTGCTCGAAAATGCCGTAGACGCTTTTGTTACGAGTATGCTAAGTATAGCATTGTTTAACTCTTGCTCAGTTGGGGTAGAATAGAAAATACTGAACGTCGAGTTAGCCGTTCCACCAGGGATATCCAAAATAGTATATGGCTCCGAAAACGATCCATCAGCCAAAAATCTACCATGTCTTATCATGGGTTTTCCTTCTACCCA
>Ga0213868_10006254_pt1 | contig 10554 bp, 11 predicted proteins | sample PICome_9_FD_160087 | JGI IMG/M metagenome (GOLD analysis project Ga0213868, IMG submission 160087) | Coastal seawater microbial communities near Pivers Island, North Carolina, United States - PICO127 | ecosystem: Environmental > Aquatic > Marine > Coastal | place: USA: North Carolina...
CTGTCAATGCATACACAATAGAGGAAAATGCGAAAAAAAAATTCTAATTAGCGCTTAGGATTTGCTGCTGTGCTGGTCCAGCACTTTAACGATCTCGACTTGGTAGGATTCGTACCAGCCTGATTTGCCGAGGGCTTGGGCCTGCTGGTGCTCGGCGTTGTTCTTCCAAGCCTGAATGTGCGTCTTACTGGGCCAGTAGGAAATGGCGATTTCCCGAGAGCCTTGGGTGGTTGAGGTGAATTCGAGACAACCGTATTCCTGCAGAGCAAGCTCCCGCAGTCGCTCAGCGGTGCTCGCATAAGTCGGGTCTTGGGTTTTAATTTGTGCTTTGAATATGACCGCGTACATGGTCGAATGCTGCCCAATCTGAGAGTAGATGTCGCGGTCGGAAGCATGCTTAGCCGCCAAGATATCTCTGCAATGTGGGTCGGATTCGCAAGAATTGAACGTAGGCTCTCTCCAGCATTTTCAACACAAGCGGAGTGCGAGCCAAGACGCCCAACGGTTTCAGCAAGGGTAAGTGTCGCCACAGAACAGCAAAAGCCTCAGCGCCATCAACGATGGGCTGACCTTTCTCCTGGGCATGGAAGCGCTCGAGGAGCTGCCGAGAGTCCAGTGGGCAGTCGGTGGTCGTATAAATATCGATGAAATCAATGCGCTTGAACCAATCCAACCGTTTCATGAACGCAATTTCTTTCGTACACAACGGGCACTGGCTGTCGAACCAAACCTGTACTTGGGCCTGTTTGCCTTCCATCTTGCTCTCCCGCAAAGGGTTGTAGGATCGTGAAAGTATCCCGCAAGCCGTGAAAAACGAGTGGGTTACTGGACGGCTGGAGCCGTGCGCTCGGCTTTTTCGATCAGCGAACTTGGACTTGAGCCGGACGCTTGCCGTTTGGGCCGTACAGATTCACCTGCAAACTCGAAATGGCGTGAACCAAAGCGTTGGGTGAAATAGTTTGTTTGCCTGTCCAGGTGATATTCGGAAAGCGTTCAAAAATACGTTCGAACGCCAACCGCAACTGCATTTTTGCGATACGAGAGCCCAGACATTTGTGCACGCCGTGACCGAAGGCCAGATGTTTCTCGACGTTGGGGCGATGCATGTCGAACATGTCAGGGTTTGGGAAAACGTCGGGGTCCCGATTAGCCGCCCCGTACCAAAGCACCACTTTTTCGTCCTTGGCAATCTTCTGGCCGTTAATCTCTGCGTCCTCGGTGGCCGTGCGGCGCATATGGATTACCGGTGACACCATGCGTAGAGCTTCCTCAGACATTTGCGGAATGAGAGCGGGGTCTTCCAGCACCATGGCGCGTTGTTCTGGGAATTCATTCATCAGACGAATGGTGCCAGACAATGAATTTCGTGAGGTGTCGTTGCCGGCAAATATGATCAGCAGCCATGAACCGTCCAGGAATTCCTGGGGCAGCAGTTCGCCGTTCAGCTTGGATTGGGCAATGATCGTCAAGAGATCTTCCCGAGGGTTAGCGCGTCGATCCGCCATGACACGCTCACCGTAGGCAAACATATCCGTCACGACCCGGTTGAAGCGGAACGGAAACATAGGTTCGGAGAAAAATGTTTGCCATGGATTCGCCAAAAACTGCGCCGCAAGCTCCAAATGATGCATCCAGACTTTGATGGCTGGCCGGTCGCGTTCGTCCACGCCAAGCATCTCGCATAAGGTGAACAGCGGCAGTTCCTCGGAAAACATTTTTGCGAAATCGACAACCGGACCTTTGCGTTCCATCTCGTCCAGCAGACCGTCGATGTGGGTAGCGACCCGATCGCGAATGGTGGCGACGTAAGCGGGAAAAAAGAAGTCGCTTTGCTGCATCCGCATTTCCCGATGTAGCGGCTCGTCCATATTGATCAGGGAATTCAGGGCGGCAGGCATTAACTTCTCGGGCCGCCACTGCTTTCGGTTAGGCACCGCCATATTGATGCTGCCCCGCTGGGACGAAAAGACGCTGTGGGCCAGTTCTGTCTGCTTGATGTCCTCATAGCGGGTGAGAGACCAAATGCCGGAAAGACCTTTTTCGCCCGGTGACCACATCACCGGGGCCTGTTCCCGCATTTTCTTGTAAACGTCGAAGGGATGACCCTTGGTCCATGCGGCCGGATCACCAAAGTTGAAGCCGTCGAACATAGGATAGGCGGCATTAAAAGTAGGCGCCTGTTGCCCGGAGTCGATCAAAATTTCATCGCTAATCAGTTTCACGTCTAAGCCTCTGTTCGCATTTTCTGGCAAGCTGTTGAGCTTGGGATGGTCGGTAGCCGGTACACTCTACCTGACTCTTTAATCAATACTCAAAGCGGTGGTTTACTCATGACCGATGAGCAAGAAGCGATGAATCCTTACGAGGGTTTTAAATTATTACGCGATCACGCGCCGGTAACGCAGTTGGAAGAGGATGGGCCTTGGCAGGTAGCGCGTCATGCCGACGTGCACGCCATCTTGCGCGACCATGAGACGTTCTCGTCGGAGGTTTCCATACGTCCGCCCGAAGAACGTGGCGCACCGTCCATGTTGTTCAGCGATCCGCCGGTGCATCACCGGCTGCGCCGTTTGGTAAGCGTGGCTTTCAAGCCGAGTCAGATTCAAAAACAAGAAGAGCAGATTCGAGAACGATGCAAAGACCTGCTCGACGCCATGCCGACCAATGCGGAGGTCGATCTGGTTCAGGCCTTAGCGGCACCCCTGCCCGTGATGGTCATCGCCGAAATGCTTGGTGTTGAAGACGGCGATATGGCCACATTCAAAGCATGGTCAGACGAAATCTTCAGCAACATTGGCGAAATTTTGTTTGGTACCCCCAGTGCAGAATCCGAACGAGCTGCCGAGGAGATGAACGCCTATTTTTTGGAGCGAATTAACGATTTACGTGATCAGCCGAGAGAGCACTTGCTGGGCCAGCTGGTAGCGACGGAGACTGAAGACGGCAAATTGGATGATGAGGAACTGCTGAGTTTTTGTCGATTGCTGCTGATTGCCGGCAACGAAACCACCACAGGGTTGATCACCGCATCGGCGCGGATTTTTCACGAGCAGCCGGAAACTCTCGCGCGCCTTAAGGCGCAGCCTGAGCTGGCGAGTTCCTTTGTTGAGGAGGCGCTGCGCTTTTACTCGCCGTTTTCAGCCACGGTAAGACGTACAACGAAGTCGGTTGAAATTGCCGGGCAGACCATTGCAGCAGGAGAACTGGTGGTGCCGTTGATTGCCTCCGCAAATCGTGACGAGCGTGTCTTCGATGCTGCGGATACCTTTCAGATTGACCGCAGTCCGAATCAGCATTTGGGTTTGGGGTTTGGTATTCACGTGTGTTTAGGGGCGCACCTCGCTCGGCTAGAAGGCAAGATCGTGGCGGAGCAAATGGCCGAACGGTACAGCAGCGTGATGCTGACTGAGCCGAAAACGGCAACGGTCGGAGAGTTGGGCGGGCCGAAGCAATTGAATGTCATTGTCAGTTGATCGATGGCTTACGAATCGACCGTAAAAGTCAACACGATTGGGGCGCGTTGCTTTGAGCATTTCTCCCTACGCGATAGCTTGGTAGGGTGAGCGCATTACAACTGAGCAGACTTTTATGACCAACGTTATCCTTCACCAATACGCAGGCTCGCCTTTTTCGGAAAAAATCCGTTGTCTGCTGGGCTACAAAGAACAGGCTTATCAGACCGTAGAGATTCCGGTGATTATGCCCAAGCCGGATCTGATGGCGTTAACAGGCGGCTATCGAAAGACGCCAGTACTGCAGCACGGGGCAGACATTTATTGCGATTCCGGGATTATTTGCCGATTCCTCGATGGCGTCTTTCCCGACAAGCCCATCTATCCCCAAGAGCAGATCGCCGGGCTGACGGCCGCTGTTCATTGGACCGATACGTTTTTGTTCAAGGTCAGTGTTGCGGTCGCTTTCCAGCCTCGAGCCATGGTTGCAAACGATCTTTTCAGTGATCCAGCCGTTGCTGAAGCGTTCATGAAAGACCGAGCCGAGCTGAGTAAGGGCTCGACGGAACTGGGGATGGATCTGAGCGTTGCCGAACCGCATTGGCTGCAGCATATGAAGCGTGTGGAGGCGCAATTGTCCTCGGCGAAGTTCTTGGGTGGCGAGTCGCCGACCATTTTGGATTTTTCGACTTACCATTGCTGCTGGTTTGTTTACAAAAACGACGTGCTGAAAAGCGACCTGGATGAGTTGCCCGCGTTGGCTCAATGGATGCAAAGAATGGCAGCCTTCGGTCACGGTGAGCCGACGACGATTTCCGGTGATGCAGCGGTGGAAATTGCCCTCAACAGCCAGCCAGCGGCAACGCCTGTGACATCCGAAACCTCGGAGCCGCGGTTTGCGATTGGCGATACCGTAGAGGTGTTGCCCATCGACTACGGCTTCCAGCCAACTCGGGGGGCACTGCTGCTCGCGTCAATGGACGAACTGATCGTTCAGCGAACGGACCCCCGTGCTGGCGATGTCGCCGTGCATTTTCCCAGACTGGGCTTTCGCGTGGCGGCTATTTCCTAGCAGGCGTGCGCTGCAGAGGCTACCACTTGAGTACGGCCTGTGCTGGTGGCCTCGCCCGATAGCGTTCGTCCCAAGCACGGAGCAATGGACGGTCGCCGAACACATCCGCTTCAACGAAGCGGGTGAATTGCAGAAACGACTGCAGAGTACAGTCTGCGACGTTTACATGGTTTCCGCACAACAGCGGACGTCCGTCCCCGAGCAGAGTTTCCAAATAGTTCAGCGGTGTTTGCATGGACTCCAGATACTGGGCGGCTTTTTCCGGTTCTGGCGGGCGCCCCAGCGGTGAGTTGGTGGCATGGCCAAAAGCCCCCATGGGTCCGCCCAGTCGCAGGTCGATAACCCGCTCCAGATCTCGAGCCTTGCCTTTTTCTTCCGGCGTGCCCCGATACATGGTGTTGTCGGGAAACTTGTCTTCTAGGAAGTCGATCATGGCCAAGGACTCCACCAGATAGGTGCCGTCATCCAGTTCCAGCGCGGGTACGGTGCCGAAGGGGTTGCGCGCCAAGTGCTCGGGCTCTCTATGACGGCCTTTGACGGTGTTGACCACAATCTGTTCTATAGACATATGCACACCAAGAGCTTCGCGTTCAGCGATGTAGAGCATGACCTTGGTGGGGTTGGGGGCTAGCGGAACCATATATAACTTCATGTAAGGCCTCTTGTGATATCGACAATTTGTTCCAACAGCTCGTATCGGGCGGGCCCAATAGGGCCAGCGCTGTCTAAGCCAAGTTTGACTGTGGTGACGCCGGCATCGCGGTATTTCGCCAGCCGCTCCGATACCATGTCCCGATCTCCCAAGGCCTGAAACTGCGTCACCATGTCTGTGGGCACCCGCTGGGCTGCTTCTTCGCGCTTACCGTCGAGCCACAGCTGCTGGATCGCCAGTGCATCATCTGCGTAGCCCGCACGTTTGAAGGCGTCGTTATAGAAATTGGTTTTGGCAGAGCCCATGCCGCCCATATTGAAGGCGACCGCTGGCTTGCGACGGGCGATCATGGCATCGATGTCGTCGCCCAATTCGACCCGCACGGAAACGCAAAGATCGAGATCGTTGATCCGGCGTTGAACGCTCTCGGCACCTTGTTTGAGGTGGTCGAAGTGTGCACCGGGATGATTCGGCGAGAACGATGTGCCTAACCAGCCGTTGGCGGCGGCACCGGTATAACGCAACGCGTTGGGGCCGAGGGTGGCGAGGTAAATGGGGATGTCGACCGGCTCGTGAGCGATCTTAATCGGCTTGCCTTCGCTTTCGGGCAAAGGCATCTGAAAAATCTCGCCCTGGTATTGGACTTTCTCGCCGGCGAAAATCATACGGCAAATTTCGACGGTTTCTCTCAGTCGCGACAGTGGCTTGTTGTATCGGGTGCTGTGCAGACCTTCGACGACTTGAGGTCCACTGGCGCCTAAGCCTAAGACAAATCGGCCGCCGCTGAGATCGTGCAGCGTCAGTGCGCTCATCGCAGTCATGGCCGGGGTGCGAGCTGTGGTTTGCATGATGCCAGTGGCAAGTTTGATGCGGTGAGTCTTGTCCGCTAAGTAGGCTAGGGGCGTGACCGCATCGCTCCACCAAGCCTCTGCGGCAAAGGCCATCTCGACCCCAAGCCTCTCAGCGAATTGCACCCACTCCACTGTTTGTTTGAGTGAGTCCGGCTGAATCGGTCCCATTTCTATGGCGAGCTTCATGGCTGTCCTTGCTCGTGAATCAGATCGCTCAACCGGCTGTTATTTGGTCTAAGGTCGGTAACAGATACGGCAGAAAAGCCTTGGGGTTTTCGCTCATGGGAAAGTGGCCGACGTTTTTCATTTCTTGAAACGTTGAGCCCGCGATGGCCTGATGAGCCGCGCGTCCGAGTTCGGTGGTGCCACTGCAGTCGTACTGCGCAGACAAAATGTGTACGCCGCAGCGATCGGTGTCGATCTCCGGTGCCACTGCGGTGAGATCGTAGTCTTCGAGATAGTAGTTCAAGTCGCCTAAAAAGACCGGCGGCCAACCGCAGGAGTAGACGTACGCCGTTTCTTTACGATAGCGCTTGGGAGAGCTCGGGGACATCAGCGCGTCCATTAGCCGAGCCTTGTACTCGTTGTTGACTTGGGGATGCCACAGCTCGGTGTTGTGTTCTAGCTTGCCGGGAATCTCCAGGGCGCCCTCCAGCGAAATCACGGCGCGGAAATCGTCGGCGTGCTTATGCGCCAAGTCCAGTGCGAGTAAGCCCCCAACTGAACAGCCGATGAAAATCGGGCGGTCTAAACCCAGTACTCGACTCAGCGCCAAGGGAATGGAGCGCAAGAACTCTCCCTTGAGTAAGTACTGCTGGTCCCACCAGTCTTCTTCAACTGGGGGAAGCGACTTGCCGTGGTATGGCAGGTCATAGGCAATCAGACGAAAGCGATCGGTAATTTCTGGTGTTTCAAACAGGTGTCGCCATTGACTGCTATGGCATCCGGCCGTGTGCTGCAGCAAGATCGGAATTCCGCTACCGGCTTCTTCGAAGTAAATGCGGTGTTTCGCGCCGGACAATTCGAGCTGTACGTAGCGGCCGATCGGGGCGCTGAAGGTGCCCTCGGGCTCTAGGTCGTGGGCCATGGCCTCACCTGCATTTGTGGCTGGCCTGAGTAGCTCGATGGCGCGAGCCGCTGCCGCAAAGTACTGGGCGAACACGACCGGATCGGCGTTGCGCTGTATGCCTTGGCCCTGCATAACATTGGCCATTACGTCGTTATGAAAACGCTCGGGAACTGCTGCGAGAATTTTTTCCCATACCGATGGATCCGCGGCAAATTCGATGACACCGCCACGCAAGTTTGCGTTTGGGTCTGGATTGCCCGACCTAACGGACAGTGCAAGGGGCTGTTCGCCGATAACGAGTCTCAGTCCGCCATCCCAGTATCGCGCTGCCAGCATGAATTCGCCGTCCTCGGCACAGATTTTCGCCCACTGTTTGGCGGTTGGTAGTTCTGCAGTCATTGAAAGGCCCCTCCAACCCAAAGAGATGTGTTGATCTTCTGTGACCAATATTGCTAGGTTTTATGATGTCGCGCCAGAGCAATGTCGAGGGCGAAAGATGGGTGCCCGTCGTCAGCTCAAGGGTTTGTTAAGACGAGTTTGCCAACAATTCTGCCACCTAATTGATCGATCAGACCCTGTTGATACTGACCCATTGGCCTGCTTTGTACTGGGGCGGGGTGCAGTTTACCGTCAGTAATCCATTGCATCAGTGTCGTCATCAACGCCTGATTGATCTTAGGGTTTGCGCGCATCTCTCCACCCCAATCAACGCCGACAATGGCCGAGCGTTTGAGCAAGGCTAAGTTAAGCGGGATCTTTGGGATTTCGCCTGCAGCGAAGCCCACGACGAGAAAGCGTCCGCCGGGTGCCAGTGAGCGAAAAGCGGGTTCGGCTTTATCGCCGCCAACCGGGTCATACACCACATTTAGCCCTTGTTGGCCGGTGAGGGAATTCAGTTCTTTGCGCCAATTTGGGTCGGTGTAGTCGACGCAGTGATCTGCGCCGAAGGATAGCGCTGCCTGTCTTTTATCCGGGTTTGATGCCGCTGCGATCACCGTAGCGCCCATGGCCTTGGCCACGCAGATGGCGGAGCTGCCAACGCCGCCGGCTGCTCCTAAGATCAGTACATTCTCGCGGGGTTGAAGCTTGCCGCAATCGCGCAGACCGTAGAGAGCCGTTGCGTAGTTGATGAAAAACCCAGCCGCGACGTCGGCGGATAGTATGTCCGGAATTTTCACGAGCTTATGACTGGCGATGGTGAGTTGGTCTGCAAATGCTCCGCTGTTGGCGATTCCCATAACTCGGTCGCCGACGGCGAGCGCTGTGACGCCGGAGCCTATCTGCGCGACCACCCCCGCAAACTCGCTGCCGGGATAATAGGGCAGCGGGGGCTTTACTTGGTACAGACCTTGGACCATCAAGCCGTCGACAAAGCCCACGCCTGCTGCGCTTACATCGATCAGGACCTCGTCGGCAAGTGGAACTGGCGCTTCGATTTCAATACGTTGAAGGTTCTGTGGTGGTCCGAATGTCCGGCAGCAAACGATGTTCATGGATCTGTTCTCAAAGGCTGTAGTTCAGGGCAGTCGGTTAAGCATGTGACGTTGGCGAATTCTGTCGCTGACGCCAGTGAGCAATATTCTGCGCTAGCGAGGCCAGCAGCATCAACACCACGAATACCCAGACATGGGGTGCCATTGAGCCATTCATGATGATTTGAGTGGGGTAGGAGACGGTGCGTTCAATGGCCGCGAGTTTGTAGATATGGCCGTCGGCAAAGCTGGGATCCATAACCAACTCCGCGATATCCCGCCGACTGCGATAGCGCATCATCGCGGTGCCCGAAAAGCTTAAATTATCGTCTGCGTTCCATGAATCGATGAATCCGCCCACGGTGCGTGCCTGAAATACGGGATGGCCGCCGCGCAAAAACAGAGCCCAAGCGAAGGGTTCGAAATAGTTGGCCAGCAGAGCTCTGCCAGGGATCATCTCGCCGCTAATCGGGTGCTGAATATCATCTTCGTACACCTGAACCTGATTCAGCATGATGAATTCTTTGCCATCGTCCTCCTCTAGGAATGCACGCAGGGTTGCTGCCTCGGTATGCCTGCTACCTTCCTGCAGAGCAAATTGGGCCATGAATCGCTCGACTTCAGACTGAGTTATCGGTCCTTGCCAATTGAAATACCACAGGCTAAACAGCCCGTAGGCGATGGGGACACAAATCCAAATCTTCCAGTTCATCAATCTGCTTCCTTTTGATTCGTTAGTTGAACGGGGCGTAGCGTGGCCCTCTGGGTTGGGGTTTGACGTGTTCGGTAGGCAGTGTGCACAGCCGTTCCATGCGTGTTGTGCTGCCATCGGCGTACTCCCAGATCAGATGTTCGCCGTCGAGGTATCGCTTAACGACGACAGGGCCCCAGCCCAGGACGCGAAAGTTCAATACGCCTTGTTCCCAAGTGACTCCGGCAGATGTGCGGGGACAGTATTCCCGGTCGCCGATGGTAAACATCACCATGCCCTCGGTGTCATTACTGTTGAGACCACCGGTCAAATTTGGGCCTTTGTCGTGAATGATACCGCTGCTCGTCACAACCGTGCGGTCGCCGCACTGCTCTACCCGTTCCACATGGCCGACCTTGCCGCTGATGCCTCGCCACAGACCGCGAATATCCACTACCCCATCCGCCAACGGTTCCGTGCACTCCCGTAGAATCGGCAGCGGAAAGTGAGTGTAAGCGCAGCCCGGAGTGTTGCCCTTTGGAATTTCTGCAGCCCGTTTACCGGATCCATCGAGTGTTGGCAGTTCGCAGTAGTTGATCGTGCTGCCGTCGCCGGCCAAGGTGGCCGGATCTATTGTGAGGGGCGGTCGCGCGGAAAAAAAGACCAGCCAAAAAACAGCAACAAGCATGGCCGCTACGGCGACAGTCAGGCGGGTAGTCCAACGAAGGAAAAACGTCATCGTGATCTGTCCTCGGTTTGGCAACTCGAAATTAATGATCAACATTATAGCGGGATGAGTCAGAAAACCAGTGGAACCAAGAATAGGACTCGGCAACTAACTTGATCTGATGGATTGGCCTAGAGCTGCCTTTTTTGTATGGTCTGTCGGTCTTAAAATCACCATGTCGAAATTATTGAGAGTGCTTGCTATGAACGCCAAAACCCAATCGATGCCTTTTGACCCAGAAGCGCTGGGACGCAAGTATCAAGAGGAACGTGATAAGCGACTTCGTGCGGATGGCAATGACCAGTATCAGGAAGTCACCGGCGAGTTTGCTTACTTTGTCGAAGATCCTTACATCGACGGCGAACTGAAACGCCAGGCAATCGAAGAAGAGGTGGAGGTCGTCATCATTGGTGGCGGTTTCGGCGGGATGTTGGCGGCTGCACGACTGCACGATGCCGGTATTACGGATTTCAAAATTATCGAGAAAGGCGGGGACTTTGGTGGTACTTGGTACTGGAACCGTTATCCTGGCGCGTCTTGCGATATTGAGGCCTACGTCTATTTTCCC
>Ga0213868_10006256_pt1 | contig 10550 bp, 4 predicted proteins | sample PICome_9_FD_160087 | JGI IMG/M metagenome (GOLD analysis project Ga0213868, IMG submission 160087) | Coastal seawater microbial communities near Pivers Island, North Carolina, United States - PICO127 | ecosystem: Environmental > Aquatic > Marine > Coastal | place: USA: North Carolina | collected...
GAACGAAACAACACAACAAAACTGTTATCCACGCATCCTTTAGACTGAAATGATCCAAAATTCACATGAAAAATGACGGTGGTAAAAATCATAGAATCTAATGTATCTGATCAAGTTATTGAATCTATTTTCTTTTTCATTTTCTCCACTAATCATCATCTACGATGCAATACCCGTTTTTACATGAGCTGCTGAATAAAAGAGGGTTTCACAGGAAGAGAACTCTCACTCTGCAAAACTCTATCAATTAGACCATATTCTACAGCCTCATGAGGTTGCAAATACTTCACTCTCTGTACATCATTTTCAACGACACTCAATGGTTTCTGACATCCAGCAGCAATCAATTGACACATGGTCTTTCTGTTATGCATAACTTCCTTTGCCTTAATTGCAATATCAGAAGCTTGTCCTTGACTTTGTGATCTTGGCTGATTCAACCGGATGGTAGCATTGGGTAAGGAGGATCGTTTTCCTCTCTTTCCTTGGGATAAAAGCATAGCGGCGGCACCGAAGGCTTGACCCAGAGCAACTGTGTGAACTGGAGGTCTGACATATTTCATTACATCTGCGATAGCAAACGCTTCTGTTTCGAATCCAACTTGTTGACCAGTAGCAGTGGTGGTACCGCTGGAGTTGATGTACATTGTGATGGGATCGGTGGTTGACTCATAGTTGAGGTACAGAAGCTCGGCGATGACGAGTTCCGTTACGGCAGGTACAAGAGGCATACCGATATAAACGATACGATTGTGTAGAAGAAGAGAAGGGAGATCAGGAGGAGGTCCAATACGTACTCCTAATTATATGATTGAAAATGTTAAAACATAAACAACATGAATGAGTAATCCGAATGCAGGGGAAATCGGTTATTTTTTGCAGATGAAATGATGCAATTTACCTTCATAATACTGTTCAGCGGAAGCTCCTCCAGAAACCATCTTCATACCACTGTCCATTTTCTCCATCATGTTTAGATATTCATTTTCAACCTTGGCCCTTGCCAATTCTACCTTTCTAGCAGCAGGGTTAGAAGGAGAGAAAGCCGCAACAAGAGGAGAGCTTAAGGAGGCAATCAGCACAGCAGCAGCCGTTTTCAATTGAACCATGTTTTAAGTATATAAATAGACGATAAAAATCGTGTATAAATGAATAGCTATGAGTTGGGAAAAGCTGACAGTTGTGTGCTGATGGTGTAGTTGTCTCTTCTTGGTTTCCACAGCGACGCAGCGAACAGAAAATCCGCTCTCCTTCCACGTGAAGTGGATGTTAGAGAAATTGCGCGAAAATTGCATCTGACTCTCGTAAATACGACTAGAAAAAAAGGATCAAAGCCATTTCACCAAGGTACCATCCAGTGTATTATATGGTATCATAAATCATAATACTCGTCATCTCTACGACAGCGCGGCTATTTTTAGATTTTTAAATAATGTTAAGAGGCAGTTGCAACTGAACGATGACCCTTTTGCTTTTGGAGTCAGTCTGTCTATTACCGATTCATTCGTTTGTGTACACTATTACCAGCACATTGATATCAGGATTATACCATGGTTTCCTCTTGCTGCATTTCCTAAAAGCTTATATCTTCCGCGTTTGTAACGTTTATGAAAACCTTGATGGTTCTGCTCTTCATTATAATAAATGTAGAGAGATTTTACTTAGATTTAAGATTTATACACAAGTGTTACCAACATATTCAGATTAAATACTCATTTATTTATTTATTTACAAGGCACTTCTTGAGAGCGCACTTGTTGGGTCCAGAATCAAAGAGCGCTGAAGGTCTACGGTATTGCTGTCGCCATTGATGTCAGAGATCCAATGGGATAATGCGCATGCTTCAGCCAGCTTGTATGCTTCTATTGGTCTCATCGTTATACTAAGATGATTTCCTGTCAGTTGGCCTTTAGCTGGATGAAGGACACATGGCTCAATGACATTGGTCTCCGTGATATTCTTCGCCCTATATATTACAGCCTCGATTGATTTTAAGGCTTCTTTCGAATTATCGACCGAAGCAGATTTGACCAGCTCTTTGGAGAAGTGCAACCAAGCATCTGCACTATCAGGATTCAAAAGAATATTCACTTTTGCATCAGATAGAGAAGTTGATGTCTGAGACACCACTTCGATTGAGAAGCTCTCCATTTTCACTAGCGTATCACTGGCTGTTTTGATCAAGTCCATAACATCCTTTGCCCCAAAGTTCTCAATAGTCGTATCTACACGATCTTTCACATTATCAAACTGTTCTTTCATCACTTTCAAAGATTTTTGAATTGATAATTTTTCACTCTTACACATATCGGATGTCACAGAAGAATTCGAACCATGCGATAGCACTTTCAAGATTTCTTCAGAACGCATGATGCTACCGAATAAATTTGATACCGGATTTTGATGTCCTATAATGTCACAAAACATTTCCATATTAGCGCAACTCTCACGGGATGTGTATTCTTTTAGTTCGTCAATATACTGGTCTCGAGTCATTGTTCCTGTATGACTAAGCCATCTGCAGGTTGAAGCAAGTCCAACTAAAGCTTGACTAGTTCGGCACATGTTCAGTGACGCTCTGTATGCGTCAGAAGCATTAGATACTTCGGAGGTATGTCTTGTCTTTTCCTCTGCTATGAGTCCCCTAACAACCCACATCATAGAGGTGTCTGCTACCTGCGTCAACAAATCAACAGCCTCCTCGCTTGCATCTATTTGATGGTTTTCAAGGTAAAGGAGGATTAGATTTGTCCAGGAATCATCCCCAGTTTTATCAATTTGCAGCGACCTACAGAATGCATGTTGGGCCAATAACGGATCATGAGTAACCATAGCGCAACCAAGTCCACACCATGCCAAAGAAAATAAATGATTTAGTCGAATGGCATCTTTGAAAGCACCCACTGCTTCATTCAAGATACCATCAATGATGGATTCATTTTGTGATTTAAACTTTGAAGTGACATCATTGATGCCATATTCCTCGCAGCATAGTTCTCGCAAGACATTTATTTGCAACAATTTATTGATGCCTAAATCACAATACGCAGTGGTATAAATATCGACAAGATCTTCGCGAGAAGCATCACCAATATTGTTCAATTTCATTAAAATATTTTCGTATGATGTCCCACCCTTTCGAATAAAATCTAATTTCAGTTCCAAAGCTTTAAAATCTGTTTCATTTCCGGTTTTAAAAACAGATGGCGGAAGTAAACACGCTGACGAATACAAATCCCCTAGAAGTTTTCCAGTGATGAAGAAGTGATCTAAGCTTTCAGAAGAAGAAAACGCTTCGTCAAGAGCGTTGATTCCAGTTATTAGTCGGGATAGCGCACGTCCATATTTGCCCTCATCTTTATCTCGTCTCGAACCTAACATCATACATGATGCGATTCCGAAGCTGGCATTAAGGCGAGAAAGTTTATCCCCCTTCGAAAGTACCGTCTCAAACTTTTCTGTTGCATGTTCCACTAAACCGAGTTCAACTTCCACTGTTGAAGCGTTAGATTAGATGAGAATGTTAAGTACGTACTTGATAATAGTAAGTTAATCATGACTAGCACTTACCTTGGGCCCAAGTGTTAAAGAAGCTGATATCGCTTTCGTCAGCTTCATGCGCGGCCTGAAAAGCCCTTAACGAAGCCGTAAACTTTCCCAACCGTCTGTAGCAACTTCCTAAGGAAGACCATGTGTTAGATAGTTCATTGCGACTTTGACCGGGTAGAGAAAAAAATGCACTAAGAGTATGGTTCTTTGGATTCTCAATATCCTTGCATCTTAGTGCTTGCTGGTAACAGATAACTGCTTTTTCATCATCATTTTCTATAAAAGACTTTGTGTTTCCCAATGCTTTCCACGCCCATCCATTTTGAAAGGTACCGTATGCTGTCGCAATATTACAAAGAGGAATACTTTGTTCCAAAGATTGAAGACGAAGAATACCTCTACCTGCCACAGGATGAGAAGCTTCAATGGCTAGAGCTTTTGAAAAACAACCTATTGCTCGTTTTGTGTCGTTATTCAGTTCATAGTACAGTCCTAGTAATGCGAAAGGATCCGCTTTATTTATGTTCAACTTTGCAGCTTTCAATAAATGAAATTGAGCTTGCTTGATTGTATCACCTGTGCTTATACTATGGTCGTAAAGATTTGTACGCAGACAAAAACTTCCATAAGAGAATTGAACGTCAAAATTTTGGGGTGAAGCCGCTAGAGCATCCAAGAGGTAAACACGTGCATCAAAAGGTTTCGATGCAGATAAATAGGCCTCTGCAACAAGTTGGCGACACTGAGATATATGATGCAAAATGGATGTCTGCATTGATAGTGGACTTCGCAAATATCCTAATCCATTAGTTGTATCCTCGTTTTTGTTTGCAAGAAACTGAATTTGCTGCTTTATTCTGTCCGCTATGTTGGTGCATACATCAATATCACAGTCTCGAATGGAAAGACGTGACACGTTTATCATGATATGACTTCTGAAAAGAATAGATATTGGATCCTTAGCATCAGCAGGAATTTTGTCTGAGAGTTCTTTGTATAGATCAGTTGATTTCGAATGAATAGAGCCCATGAGAACACATTCTGAATCCGCCTCACTAATCTGAAACAGAAACTGCTCAAAACTAGAAAGGACTCTTCCCCAATCTTCTTCTGATTGCTTTAAATTAATCCGAGCTCTCTGAATTAGATATCTGGCCTCCGTTACATTACAAAATGCCCATGGCTGCATATGAAGACCAGACCAACACAGAAGAAGTTGCAAATATGAGTTTCCAAACGCTGCATCACATGGGGCGGCGAACTTCTGCTTATCATCATCTTTGTTGGAAGTCAATGCAAAGTTGCGAATAGAATGCATTCGTTTCACCTGTTCAACGGACATTTCATCCTCGTTACCAATCTCGGACAAAAGTATGTGACAATTTGCAGCATTAATAGCCATTTCTAACGAGGTCTTTTCTCGTACAAATGTAACTTCTCTTGTGCGAAGGACTTTACCTTCCACTTCTAGTAACTCTTTCTTCCGTTTCGCTTCATCACTAACCAATTTATCAAAGCAACGGTGTAATATAGAAAGAGATGTGTCTAGCATTCCTAAATGAAATAGTTTTGACTCCATGTGCATCCAAGCTACTGTAATGGTGGATTCGGCAATTTTTTGTAAAAGACTTTGAGGGCCATATAGAGAGGGACCAAATAGATCCAATGTTATCAACGGATGAACAAAAGATATAATATCGTCCCAATAAGAAAGATCTGGGTTGCTCATATTCTTTCCTTTTTGTTTGAAAGATGTTCGAGATATTGATTGACACCTAAATACTAGTCTTTCAACACCACATCTGAGTACTTTATATACATCATTGTGCATAGCACATTCAGCTACAATTTTCGATACCAAAACTTCATCCCTTAAATCATTCATAGCTCTATCTATCTGATGTATATCATATTGTTCATCTAAAGTCAAAAGTTCGTCTTTCACAAGAGTCCCAGTCAAAAGTTGACGACGAACCAACTCTTGATATTCAGAGAGACCCAATACTGATTCTTTTGAGTGCAGACCGATACGATTACGACTAGCAACGAAGCGATTTTCAGCAATCATATCAACTATGCAATTTTCTTTTTCGAGTAGAACTTTTGCTCTAAGAAGCTTCTGCAACAAAAGTAAAGATGGATCATCGGAGGGACCGTTGGAGTCACCAATAGCTTCTTCCGCTTTATCTATGAGTTCCAATTCAGTGGGCTCATTTTGTATAGATTGATATTCGTGTACAAAGTTTTGCTCAATATTCTCCCACAGTTTTGATCCTATATGAGCCAATATGTCTTTATATTCATGATAAGGTTTTGTGATATAGCTTTGAGCAATTCTTAAACTAAACTCAAACTTTCTACTCAAGTTCTGTTTCATTTCGGTAATCCGTATCAGATGAGATAGAGAAGTAACGGAGTCTCGAGTGTAAAAAGTTTCATAATCTCCCTCATCTTCTTGGTCATCTTCTTCGATAATTTTGTTCATAATACGATTCTTTCTTTTAGTCAACTTGATTACCAATTGATTGACCTTGATGGATAGATCTAAAGCTCGCTTGTACATGACTGGCACGTCCGGATTACCATTCAGAGCAGCTCTCAAACTGTTTCCGAACGAAAGTCGATATAACAATAGTGCTATCCCTTCATGATGATCAACGAACTTTTGATTAGACAGAGTCTCGACAGAAATATTATCATGAGAAGAAGCGATTTCAAGCAGAATCACCATGCGGCCGTCATCAACATCTGTACTTCGTTTCAAAGCATTATTGCAGACATCAAGAGGGAAGATTGGAGCCTTGGGTTTATCCAAACAATCCTCACAAAAGATATCAGCAACTCGCTCTAATACCAAGGATGACAAATGGGCCGCTGCAGCCACAATGGCCCTATTTACAACGTTTTCATCTAACATGGACTTTCCAGCAGTATTCACTACTTGATCCATCAGTTTTCTGTCATCGTCCTCCTGTAAAAGTACTTCATCTACAATAGTGCCTCGTTGACAAAGTTCAGTAATTATAATGAGACGAAAGGCGCTTTTGATAGCCGTCGCATCTTTTGGCAGTTCATCGATAAGAACTTTAACCTTTTCGAGAAACGCCTTCAGTTTTTTGCCTTCAACACTCATGGATGATTTCCCCCTCTAGTCTAGAGAGGTATTCAGGATAAGGAATAAGGAATGGAGTTGGAACAAGGAGATAGTCCGTGTGGTTACTGTGGTGTAGTGTGTTTCGAAAACAAACTATTTTTATAATAAGGTAATACGCAGAACCGCTCACTTTTCTTTTTTTTACAATTGCTTCTACGAAATCGAATATGTCGACAGTCAGTTTTATATTATTTGATTTAGTTCTCAGTCAATTACATATTTTATCGAGACTACAATATAAGAAACAGGTATTTGTGAGTTTATTTTCAAAAACCATAAAATACAACGCATATAGACTCTTTCTATACTGTAACAAATCACTGAAAGATTGGTTCAGCTCAAACAGAGACTGCTTTTATATCGCAAGGTCAATTTTGGAGGTATCATCATGTGATACGCATAATGATACCGCTGCGTCTTGCTTATCTAAATGCCAATGGATCTTGGACATCTTTTGAACGAATTACATCAAACTTACCTACTTCGTAGTTCTTTAAAAAAGGTTAAGACCCATAACGTTGCCTTTCAAGAGCATCCGGTAGCGTATCAACGACGCTCATCCATGGTTGTTCTAATACAAGCATCTCGTTTTTGCCGATGAAATCTTGAAATACAATGCCTGCATATCGGAGACAAATCGTAAAGTTTCTGATTGTGTCCTCGTGTTTCGAATCGTCGTTATTGATTTCAACTTCAGATGCTCCTCTTTCTGAGTGGGAATTGGATCTTTGTCTATTCTGCAGATTTCCTTTGCTCCAATTTCTTGCTCTGAAATGATCTGGGGGGAAAGGTTTTGACCGTTTTGGTACTGGTTTAGTTAAGTCAATGGCACAGAACCAAGAATGCCCACCCTATCATTCATAGAAAATAAAGAAGAGTCAGATATATTTTTAAAACAGAAAATATGTATTCTCCATGTAGATCACCAATGCATTGATTGAACAATAGGTGAAAGAAAAAAGAACAGATTTCTTTATCCTCCATGTAGATCACCAATGCGTAGATTTCGCAAAGACGAAAGTAAAAAGGAAGCGCAATCAGATATTCATGAGCTCTGTACGTACCATCACAAATTTATTCGGTGAAGCTGGGTTGAAAGCAATCGAATCAGGACAATCAGGACTAGTAGACAGCTCCCGAGGAAAATAATTAGAGGCAGGGAATCCAAGATCCTCGCTCCAATCACTGAGACGACGTTGCTCGACATCAAAGAGATAAAATACACCGCTGTTACATGCAACAGCCAAAGCTGGCTGAACGAGATCGCAACCGAGGAATTTGATACATGATACCGGAGCCTCAACACATGGAAGAGTCCACCAATGCTTAAATTCATTTTTAATCGAGTAGACTTGAACTGCTCCTTTTCCAAGGCCATTGTTGGCAACACTCAACCATTGACCGTCATGGCTGATGGTGATTTGACTCGGAGGAAAGTTCGTCTTCGATAGAGAAACCTCGCTACCAAAAGTATGGATATGTTGTACAAGAATAGAATCAGATTCCTCTATTAGTTGCAGCACAGTAACTTCTCCAGTGACTTTGGCACAGGCCATGATACCATCGGACCCAAACTTGATCACTGAATAAGGTGCATTCCCAAAACTACCGAATGGAATTTTCTTTGGAACGACAACCTTGGTTCTTACGCCACTCTCGTCAAATGAGTCTAAAAATGACAGAGAAAATAGAAACGATCCAGCACAGTGGCTCACAGCAAGGAATTTTCCATCATTGCTAACATCAAAAGACATCAGATTAAAATTGGATTGTATACCTACAGACCCAAGATGAGTTTGTTGTTCGTCTAGAACGACTGAATTTATGACAGGTTCATGAGTAGCGAGTTGGTAGAAATCAATTTTGTCAGTTCGCATAATTGATATTATACGCGGCTCACAAGATAATGCCACTGGGGCTTTAGTTGGATATTTGTAAGCAACCTTTGCTCTATACTTCTTCATATTTTCGATAAAATAGGAACATACTTTCGTATCAATGCCTCCACTACAAAGAAGCTCTCTGGTTTTCGATTTTGAAGCCAAACAGCAACCGCTCGGATCTGACATGTAAACCATCGCAAGAGAATTCACATCATGAGTATGAGATCGTTGTTGATTTGACAAGACCCATTTCTTTGTACCAGGAACGCGCTCTATACAGATGACTTTAGAATCTACTCCACTGGCCATAACTTTATTTTCTTCGAAACTGACTGCGAGATCTAGCACATCCGCACTATTAGGATTGTGTTCAAAACTTTGAATTAGAGTCGTAGCTTTTGCATCCCAGAACTGAACATTTCCCATGGAGTCTCCAGAAACAATTGTTCCATCTTTGAGTGCAACAATAGCCCATATTTTGGTAGCTGAGCGCCTACCCCGATTCTCTACCGTAATTCGTGGACCTGATTTCCACTGAAGTACTGATGGAGCACCATTGTGTTCAGGGGATTTAGAATTGGTGTATTCGTTGGTCAAAATTGTGCCTGTACTAATAGCATGAAATGCACTACCTGTAATACTAGCATTTTGAGTGGACGAACTGCATTCAAACTGACGAATGGTACCATCAGCAACTCCGACGTATATTACGCTACCACCGAGGCCACTGTAATCAGTTCCAGGTCTCCATGCAATAGATGTGATTGCACCGCCAACACTCGGGAGTGTCGATATCAAACTTAGACAGGGAGCATTGACCTCATTCTCAGACGAATCTTCAGCTTTGTAAATACGAACCGAGCCATCCTCACAGCCTGCCGCAATCATTTGCCCACACTTTCCTTCACCAGTCGTACACGAAGGACATAGATTGGCCAGACAAAAGACAGCTCCACCACCGCTACCGATAACTCCTTTGTGTCTCTTATTTTTGAAATCGATTTCGAACAACGTACCGTCTCTTGATGCCCCAAACAACCTCCTTCTAGAGTGAACAGCTTCCGCTAACTCGAAATCTTTGCAGAAGTAAACATTCGAAGTCATTTTATTAGCATCTATGCTTCCCACGTTCTCTTCTCGGCAGTTGCCACAAACCCATGCCATGGCATCAACATTTCGATTTTTAATTCCCTCCACTTTCGCTACACACTTCCATTTCTCATTGACACTGACAAGTTCAACACTACCTCCTTCACGGCTTATAGCAAGATATGGACAGTGATTGTTTTCCGGAGAATAAGGTGTAGCACAAAGACGAAGGATACTCTTTGGAATATAGTTAGCATTACGAAATCGATGCACCTGAACTGCTAGTTCATTACTATTGGAATCCTCAGCTTTCTTCTGGATTTTCTTTTCAGGAACTATTGCTTTTTTCTTTATTTCATTTTTCTTAGGGGATTGTTCCTCTTGACTTTCTTCGATAACTTTCAAATCTTCTTTCAATTTTGTGTTCTTTTTACGTGTGCTGCGCGGAACTACTACTGCTGCTGCTGCTACAGAAGAGTCATCTTCTGTATCTGAATTTAATCGTGCCGAGCGCCTTCTAGATGGAGTAGCAGCCACAACTTTACTATCATCCTCACTTATATCAGAATCTTGAGTTATTTTGGATCGTTTACGAGCACTTCTTGGTGCTGGTGTCTTAGCAGGGGTGGAAACCTCCAAATTCTTAGTATCAGTTGCATTGTCATCTCCTATTTCATCTACCGCTTTTGAACTTTTTCTCTTCGACGCATTGCGTGTTCGTCTTGCTGGAGGGGATATTCCTTTGGGAGAGACGGTCATGATCTTGGCTTTGTTTTGGCAGTCTACCTGAAAAAATAGATTGATTTTGTTTTTTTTTGGATGTGTTTTGGAAAAATGGGTGGCTGGCAAAGCATCGCGACACTCGACGCTATAGA
>Ga0213868_10006257_pt1 | contig 10550 bp, 8 predicted proteins | sample PICome_9_FD_160087 | JGI IMG/M metagenome (GOLD analysis project Ga0213868, IMG submission 160087) | Coastal seawater microbial communities near Pivers Island, North Carolina, United States - PICO127 | ecosystem: Environmental > Aquatic > Marine > Coastal | place: USA: North Carolina | collected...
ACCAAAATTATCAAATAAATCAAACAGTTAGAATCAGACAAAAACACTCGTGTATAAGCACACCCGTTTTACGTCAACGCCACGTCAACGTTTACAGAGTCCCCCTGAAACCCAGGGGGCTTTTTGTGTTTGATCTCGAGAAATGCCCCGTGGCAATATCGCCGAATGATCGAGTTCCGCACCCTTCCCAATGAACATCTCGACCTCGCGCATTCGCCACGGTTAGATTGGGATCTGCGCATGGCATCGAACCCTCCGGCTGTGGTGCTGAGGAGCCCCGAGATACCGGCGATGTCGGTGAGCTGGTGGCCCAGGCGCAGGATGTAACTCATGGTAATTCCACTTCGATATAAAGGGCGGCATGGGCGGCAGTCAGGGCTTCGCCGCCGCCATGATCGAGAAACAGCGAGGCATTGGCTGTGGTGAGCCGCGTGCCGCCACCAAAAACGAGCCAAGCTTCGACTTCACCAACGCTCAGGTCCTTGTTCCAGCCGAACTCAGAGAAGGCGTGGGTATCAAAGATCGAGAGATCAGGGCCCTCAAAACCCAGCGCGCGCACATCGGGCGGAACCGGACAGCTGAACTGCGAGGGCAGGGCGCACAGGGTCCACGCCCCTGGATTTGCGGATAGAAGGCGGTGCTGCCTCCTGCGGTCCAGGTTGGCGTCCCGCTCACCGGATCGTCGCGCCAGATGCTATTTTTGCTGATTCAGAGGCGCGCATTTGCTGGGTCCAGCACGAAAATCAACACGTCGCCCGCCTCGAAACTCGGCAGGCCGGTCAGCCTCTGGGACGCCGTTGCAGTGTAGGAGGACCAGAGCGTGCCGTTGCCGCGATAGCCAATCGAGCCCAGTGTGATTGGGTTTCCGCAAAGAGGGAGCGGACGATCTCCAACTCGTGCTGCATCTGGTCGTGAACCGCTTCGGGGAGTGGCTGATATACTGATGACGCGGCATTGTTGAGCGATCTTCCATCAGCGCAGTGGCTTCTGGCTGATTGAGGCTATGATGCCGATTGGTTCCGTGAAGCCTTACAAAACAAGGGCATCAGGCCTTGCATTGTTCATAAACACTATACTTCTTCAAAGCCGCCGCTGTCGCCATATATGATTTCAGTCGATACGCCCTCAGAATTGATCTTTGGTGCTTCTAAATGTTGCGCAAGGCATGGCGACCGCTTCGGTGAAACTGCAATGCAGCGCCAGACGATACAACTGATGACGGCTCAAGGCCGTCCACTTCGATGATCAGCCTTTGGGCGGTTATTGAAGCCGAACGCCTTGCCGCACCAACTCTGACTGAACAGCACTCATATCTATTTCGGCGACATCTCGGCCGGACTTGACTGCCAAAGCTGCAGCAACACCGGATCCCTGGCCCGCAACGGCACAGCAGGCCATGTTACGCGTAGCGGCATGGGCAATCCGGTCGCCCCCGATGGCGCGGCCCGCCACAAGCAAACCCTTCACGCCTTTGGGCAGCATCGCGCGGTAGGGGATATGCATATAGCGCCCGGTCGTAGGTATTATCAGGATGCCGTAGCCGTCGATGAACTCTGGATAGATACCGATGCTATCGTCAAAACGGCCCTCACAACGCACATCGGCCTCGGTCATGTTGTAGACTGCATCGATCTTGCGCGTGTCGCGGATGCCAATGGTCATGCCAAAGTTGCGCAGACGTACGCCGTTGCAGCCCGGCATAAATCGGCGCAGCGCCTCGATGGCCAGCATCGCCTGCTTTCGGCCCTCAACCTCGCCACGTGTCATGCTGTCAGGATCGGTGCCATCGATTCCCGCCAGATGGACAAGGTTCATGTAGGTCAATTCGCCCGTGTCATGTAGTGCACCCCACGTGCCGGCGATCGTGTTCAGATGCTTGGGGATCAGCCCTTGCTCGATCGCCTTGGCGAATGGCTTTTTTAGGAAGGGGGAGAACATGTCGTCCTCTTTCCCATCCGTCTCGACTGTCCACTCGCCTGTGGACCAGTCCTTGTAGGTTTGCGGGTCGGCCTTCACTTCTGCCATGAAAGCAGTCCTGTCGACGCCAGCAAGGTGGAACATCACGCTGGCAGCCTGCATGTCTTCTGTCGGGGTCTTGTGTGCTGGCGCGCCGCACCGGACGGCAATATCGGCATCGCCCGTCGCGTCGATGACCACTTGGGCCAGGATTGCTTCGCGCCCTGCTTTGGATTCAACGATAATGCCGACAATGCGATCGCCTTCCATCACCGGGGCGACGAATTGGCGATGCATCATGCCGTGGATGCCAGCCTCTTCGACCAGCCGATCGGCAACCAGCTTAAAGCCTTCGCTGTCCAACTCATAGCTCAGCGACTGGCTTTCGGGGACAGCGGCGCCCATTGCCTTGGCGCGGTCTTCAAACTCACGCCCGATCCCGTTCGCTTCCACGGTCTTCTCGTGGCGATACCATGCCAGGCCTTCGACACCGACAACGGTGATATTACCCCCGTAGCAGCCGAAGCGTTCGACCATACAGACCTGCACGCCAGCGCGGGCGGCGGCAAGCGCTGCAGCCAAACCGCCGGGACCAGAGCCGACGACAAGCACGTCCGTCCGATGAATAACAGGGGTATGGCGCGCCGGCTCGTTGATGATGTTCATTTTAACCTCAAAGAAACGGCAATTCGCAAAGTGTTCCGTTGACCGGACCAGCCCCACGCCGCACCACGACCCTGTCTCCGGGCTGCGCTGCGACGGAAACAAGTGCGAATCCAATGTTCTTAGTCATCCGGAAAGACCAGGTGCAGTTGGTCAGGTCGCCAATCTTTTTCCCGTCCTTTTCGATGTCGTTCCATCTGAAATCAGCCTTTGCAGGCTCTGACCCTTCAAGAACGACGCCCAATTGGTGGCGCTTCGGGCCGTCAGCCGCGATCCCGCGTAACGCCTGAATGCCGACGGTGTCGTCAGGCACATGCAGATCAACATATTTGCCCATACGGACCTCAAAGGGATTGGTTTGTCCATCCGTGTCACCGCCATAGGCGACAAGACCACTTTCCACCCGTTCACACCAGTTCGGGTTTCCCGGCCCAATTCCGTAGGGTTGGCCTGCCTCCTTGACGATGTTCCAAAGCTTGGTGCCTTTCGATCCATCCATAAGATAGATTTCGAACCCACCTTGTTTGGACCAGCCTGACCGCGCGACCGCAACAGGGATGCCGTCGATCTCGGTTTCCCGAAACCAGAAATACTTCAGATCGCGGACCCAGTCACCAAAGATAGAGGCCACGACGTTCTCGGCTTTCGGGCCCTGCACCGCAAGCGGTGAGACATCGGGTTCGCTCACCTCGACATCTAGCCCTCTTTCGCGGGCAATGGCTTCTGCCCAGAACCAGATGTTGCTATCGGCAATTGACAGCCAATAACAATCCTCGGCACGTTTCAGCAGGATCGGGTCGTTGAGCAGGACACCGTGATGATTGCAAATCGGCACATATTTGCCCTGGCCAATCTTGCATTTCGACAGGTCGCGTGCCGCCAAAATTTGCGCCAGCCTTCCGGCATCAGGGCCTTTCAACTGAACCTGTCGCTCAACCGCGACATCCCACATCGAAACGCCCTCTATCAGGCGCCAGTATTCGTCTTCCGGATGCCCGTACGACGTTGGCATCAGCATAAGGTTATATGTAGTCATAGCACAAACGCCCTCGGCCAATGTGGCCTCAAAAAAGGGTGAAGGCCGAAGTCGCGAAGACGGGGTAATTGAGAACATGATAGATCCGGATCTTAAGGGTTCAGCAAAAAGGGCCGCCAGTCTGGATAAGACCGGCGGCCCCGGTATCAGTTGGCGAAAGCCTCTGACAGGGAGAAATTCGCTTTAGGCGAGCCAGACATTGCGTAAGGTTTGCCCAAAGCCACCGAGACCGCCTACCGAATGCGGGGTCCAACCCATCACATTCTTCGCTGTCGCCTCAAGCTGGTTCTGGAACACTGCGTTCACGAAGCCGCCGTCATCGTTCATCATGTGCAGCATATCGCAATACATCTGGGCACGTTTAGCTTCGTCCAGTTCGGCTCTGGCTGAAATAATCATCGCGTCGAATTGCTCTGACCCCCACATCGTTTCGTTCCAGCTTCCCCCATTCATATGGGCAAGGGTCAGAAAGGCATCCACGGTCGGCCGGGCCTGCCAGCCAGACATCGTCATCGGCTTTTGCATCCAGATATTGGACCAGAACCCATCCGACGGCGTCTTGACGACATTGATGTCTGCGGCACCCTTTGCGGACTGCTGGAAAGTCAGCGCGATGTCATTGGCAGAACTGCCCGCAGTTTCGGAGGTGTAAAGATCAATCGCGTTCACACCCGCCTTGTCGAAATAGAATTTTGCTTTGTCGAGATCATACTCGGCAGGCACTATATCCTCGCACCAATATTTGTAGGTTGGCCCGATCGGGGTGTCGGCGGAAATCGTGCCAATGCCTTTGAACACTTGGTTCAAAATCAGTTCACGGTCCAACGCATGCTTGATCCCCTTGCGGAAGTCGGGGTTGTTTGTCGGCGCGCGATCTACCATCATCACCATGTTGGTGAAGGCACCAGTAGGCGTATTGTGCAGCGTGACCGAGTCGTTGCCATCCAACTGCTCGACGGCGAAGGCCGGGACGTCCCGAATCGCATCAACATCGCCGGCAAGAAGCGTGCTGAGCGTCGCGTTCGCGTCCGGCACCGGTATGAAGTCGAGCCCGTCAAGATAGGGTTTACCCTCCTCGTAATAGTTGTCGAAACGCTCAAGTACAACACGTTCGCCAGGAATGAATTCCATTACCTTGAAAGGGCCGGATCCGATGGCCATCGAAAAATCAGCATGGCCGGCGGGATGGATTGCGAGGAGATAATCGGACATGATCACTGGAAGATCGGCATTACCCGACGACAGGGTGATCTTGATTGTCATAGCGTCCGGCGCCTCAATTGCGGTCACTGTGGACAAAAGCGCCTTAGCTGGCGACTCGGATCCTTCGGCGATATGTCGCGACAGGCTCTCAACAACATCGGCAGCAGTAACGTTCTGACCATTGTGGAAGGTCAAGCCGCCGCGAAGTTTGAAGCTCCACTCGGTTGCGGTTTCATTGACACTCCATTCCTCGGCAGCATCGCCTTCGACTTCAAGGGTCGGTGCGAAACGGGTGAGGCGCTGGTAGACACAATTGCTGTAAATACCGTCATCGGTATCAACCATCCGCACAGGCTCTAGCGTATTGTCGGTGTTGCCCTGTGCAATACGCAGCCAGCCACCGCGCGATGGGGTTTGCGCATGTGCGGGTCCAGCCATGGCCAGAATGCTGGATGCAGCAGGCATCAGCAAGCCATAGGCTCCAGCACGTTTAAAGAACCCGCGCCGACTGAGCGCTCCCGCCTTATATTGGCGTACCAAGCTGTCGATATCAGACATGTCTTTTCCTCCCAGACAATCAATGGCGGGTTGGCCCCGCAATTCCATTGACTTTGCGCATTGTAAGCGTGCCGCACAAACAACCGATTTCATGACTTTGCCATAACCGTAGTTATGGCTGTGGATCGTAGCATCAAGAATTACGGATCCTTCATAGCTTCGAGAACAAGCATTCCCATGAGGTTGTAGATCGACAGAGCAAGTGCAAACTGATTAAACTCGGTACCTTCAGACGGCAGCTGATCGGTGTCCAAATTGTAGCATGCCACATCTTTCGGTACCTCATCAGTTCCGCTGGGGTGACCAAGTTCTTTTACCCATGATCGATGGTGACAATGACTTCGTATCCCGCTTCCCGCTAGTAAGTGACCTGGGGGGTCAAGAGCAGCGTCCAGATAGCAACAAGCGCCATTCACTTGACCGCCTCCATGCCCGAACCTGTGGACGAGTGCCAGCAACCGCGTGCATTGAGGCGTAGCGGTAGATGGCTAGATTGTAGACAGAACGCATGGGCCGCACCCACGCTTCCCCCGGTGCGACTCCGCCTTCGAGATCGCCTAACAAATGCCTGAAGTTTCGGTAACGAATTTCATCAAGGACACTTAACACAAACCTTTTGGAACTGAGTTCAGTTCACCTCAAACAGCCCGGCTGCCCCCATCCCGCCGCCGATGCACATGGTGACAACCACATATCGGACGCGGCGTCGCTTTCCTTCAATCAGAGCATGCCCCACCAGCCGCGCGCCCGTCATGCCATACGGATGCCCGATCGAGATTGCGCCCCCATTCACGTTCAGAATCTCTGGGTCAATCTGCAGTTGATCCCGGCACGGAATGGCCTGTGCGGCGAAGGCTTCGTTTAGTTCCCAAAGGCCGATATCATCAGTCTTCAGGCCCGCCCGAGCCAATAAGCGGGGCACGGCATAGATCGGGCCCATGCCCATCTCTTCGGGTGCGCATCCTGCAACAGCCATGCCACGATATATACCCAAGGGCGAAAGCCCGCGCTGTTCCGCCATCCGAGCTGACATCAGCACACAGGCCGAGGCGCCGTCGGACAACTGGCTGGCATTGCCTGCGGTGACGACACCGCCTTCGACCACCGGATGCAATCCCCTTAGCGACCCTGTCGTCGTGGCGGGACGGTTGCCTTCGTCCATTTTCAGCGTGACGGACTCTTTACTGATTTTTCCGGTTTCGCGGTCCTTGAGCAGTTTGGTCGCGGTTACTGGCACGATCTCATCGTCAAAGGCGCCGGCAGTCTGGGCGGCGGCGGTCCGCGCCTGCGAAAGGGCCGCAAATTCGTCCTGCGCCTCGCGGGTAATGCCATAGCGCTGCGCCACGTTTTCGGCGGTCAGCAGCATCGGCATATATGCATGCTCGGCAGCAAGCGCGACGGCGGGATCCTTATCTGCCATAACCCATTCGAAGTATTTCGCTTGCAGGGCGGAAATGTTGTCCTGCCCCCCGGCGACCACTATGCCCATCCCATCGACACCGATCTGCTTGGCCGCGGTAGCAATCGCCATCAAGCCAGAGGCGCATTGCCGGTCGATTGTCTGAGCTGCGGCGGTCACAGGCAGCCCACCCGCTAGTGCAGCCAGCCGGGCGACATTCATTCCAGCCGTTCCGGCAGTAAGGACTGACCCCATAACCACGTCCTCCACCTCCGCTGGGTCGATGCTGGAACGGGCGACTGCAGCGCGGATCGCGTGCCCGGCTAAGGTCGGCGACTTGATATTATTGAACGCGCCCTTGAAGGCCAAACCGATTGGCGTGCGGGCGGTGGAAACGATGACGACATCATCCATGCTTATTGGCTTTCTTATAAGTGAAAGTGGTCCGTAGAACCTTTTTGTCGAGCTTGCCAACCGAAGTCTTCGGCAGGCAGTCCACGAATTCAATTTGATCCGGAACCGCCCATTTCGACAAGGCGCCGCTTGTCACGGCATGCGCGAAGGTGGCGCGCAGCTTGGCTTCTATGGCTGCCGCATCGCCAACAGCGGCGATGACCAAAAGCGGGCGTTCCCCCCATTTCGGATCAGGTATGCCGATGGCTGCGACCTCTAGAATCCCGTCGACATCACTGGCGAGGTTTTCCAGTTCCAGCGAAGAAACCCATTCGCCACCGGTTTTGATGACATCTTTCAATCGATCAGTGATTCTGAGCGTGCCCATGTTATCGAACAGTCCAACATCCCCCGTATGCAGCCACCCTCCGTGCCAGAGCGCCTTCGTCCCGGCCTCGTTCTTCAGATAGGACTGTGTCAGCCAGGGAGCGCGCGCCACGATCTCGCCGGTCGATACCCCATCGCGCGGCACATCGTTCATCTCGGCATCAACAACACGGATCTGGACCATCGGTGCAGGTTTACCGGTTGCAGTCCGCAGGCTTACGGGCGCATTGGGATCGCGGGTCCCCATCATATCAGCCACAGTCAGAAATGGGCAAGTTTCGGACATGCCGTATGCCGCATGAACGTCGATGCCCCGGTCAAGAGCCTGCTGCGCCATCCCCGACGGCAGCGCAGAGCCGCCAATGATGACCTTCCAACGGCTTAAATCCGTCGTTGCGGCTTCCGGCGCGGTCAGAAGCATCGACAAGATTGTAGGCACACAATGCGAAAAGGTGACGTCGTGTTCCGAGATCAACCCAAGCAGCTTCGCCGGATCGTAGCGTCCCGGCTAAACCTGTTTGAGCCCCATCAGCGTGGCGACATAAGGAATGCCCCATCCGTGAACATGAAAAAGCGGCGTGATGGGCATATAGACATCGCCCCGGTTCAAACCGCCACCGGGGATCGGCCCGAGCCCTGCCGCCACTGCCATTGTGTGCAATACGAGCTGACGTTGCGAATAGCTGACCCCCTTGGGATCGCCCGTTGTGCCCGTCGTGTAGAACAGTGTGGCCCGGATGTTTTCGTCGTAATCCGGGAAATCTGAGACAGGGCACGCTCCCGCCAACAAGGCCTCGTACTCGCCCTCCGATGGCAACGTAGCGGGAAACACGCCATCGTCGGTCAGGATGACGAGCCGCCACGGCCGTTCAATGCGGGCCGCAATCTCCGATAGCATAGGAAGGAATTCAACATGACACAGAATGAGATCGTCTTCAGCATGGTTGATCGTAAAAAGTATCTGTTCCGGCGATAGTCGGATATTCACGGTGTGCAGCGTGGCGCCGATCATCGGCACAGCGAAGAAGCATTCCAGATAACGATTGCTGTCCCAGTCCAGCACCGCAACTACGTTGCCTTCGCCCATGCCAAGGGCGCGAAGGGCCCCTGCAGCCCGCCCGACGCGGTCAACGAAGGTGCGATAGTCGTATCGCATAACGTCAGCATGGATGATCTCTTGGAGCGGTGCGTGGGAAAGCGGCGCTGTTAGAATCTGCTTGATGAGCAATGGATAGGCATAGGCGGTCATGGGTAACTCCTGTTGCCATTACTTTGCAGCGCGCAGGGTAAAAACGACAAACAACAAAAACCAAGGCTTTGCCCGAACCCCACCCAATACATAGCATAGCCATAACCAAAACAACCCCATTCTGTTTGTAATGGTTGTTTGTCGAAAACCGACCCAGCACTGAAACTGCTCTAAGCCGTGGGGGAGGATTTGGTGCTTAGAATAATTTCGACACGTCTTGCGCAGGGCTTGCTGACCCTGCTGCTGGCATCCATCATTATATTTGCTGCCACTGAAATACTCCCCGGTGACGTCGCAGAAGCCATTTTGGGACAAAGCCGCACCGAAGAGGCCCTAGCCGCGCTGCGCGAAGAAATGGGCCTGAACCGCCCTGCAATCGTGCGCTATTTCGACTGGCTTGGCGGGATGGTCCAAGGCGACCTGGGAACATCGCTCGCTACCAAGCGCCCTGTGGCCGATATGATAGAAAGCCGTATGTGGAACACCCTTAGGCTTGCTTTGCTGGCGGCAGCAATTTCTGTGCCTCTGTCGGTAGCTTTGGGGCTATGGTCCGCAATGCGGGCTGGCGGAAGAGTGGACAAAACACTGGCCATGACGACGCTGGCACTGATCGCGGTGCCTGAGTTCTTCATCGGCCTTATCCTGATGAAGGTCTTTGCCGTCGAACTGCGGTGGTTTTCGGCAACGGCGAACACGCGACCCTACTTTGATTTCTCGGAGAATTTCCGAGCATTGGCGCTCCCTGTTGCCACACTCAGCTTCGCAGTGCTCGCGCATATGATGCGGATGACCCGGTCATCAGTGATCAATATCTTCACATCCCCATACATGGAAATGGCGGCGCTCAAGGGTTTGCCAAAACGACGACTGGTTGTTCGCCATGCCCTACCCAACGCTCTTTCGCCGATCCTGACGGTTATAGCGCTCAACCTAAGCTACATGGTGTCGGGCGTCATCATCGTTGAAACCATATTCGGCGTTCCAGGGTTAACCCGCCTTCTGGTCGATGGCGTAACGCTGCGTGATATTCCACTCATCCAGGCATGCGCCATGATATTTGGTGCGGTCTACATCCTGCTCAATCTACTGGCGGACATTCTGTCGATCATGGCCAATCCACGTCTGAGGTATCCGAAATGAGCGAAACTTCCGACACCGTGGTGCCACGTGCGTCTGTATTTGCCGGACTGCGCCTGACTTGGACCGCTATGATAGCTGGTTCGATCCTGTTGTTCTGGCTGGTTCTTGCATTGTTCGGCCCTTGGATCGCACCGCATGGCGAAGCCGAAATCATCTCGGGACAGACATTTGCCCCACTTGGCGAAGGAGGCCTTCTGGGGACAGACAAGCTCGGGCGAGATGTACTTTCACGCCTGATCTACGGTGTCCGCACAACGTTGTTACTGGCGCTGGTGACCACCGTGGTGTCCTTTGCGTTTGGGGTCACGCTTGGCTTTGCCGCCGCAATCCTTAAGGGCTGGTTCGACATCGTTGTCAGCCGCATTGTCGAAGCGTTCATGGCCTTCCCGTCGACCCTTCTGGCACTCGTAATCATCGGCGCGTTCGGCACATCGATCACAGTGCTCGTGCTGACAGTTGGGCTGGTCTTGTCCACCAGCGTGTTCCGGGTGTCGCGCGCGCTTGGATATGACATTGGCGTCATGGATTTCGTCGAAGCGGCCCGCGCGCGTGGTGAAGGGACCTGG
>Ga0213868_10006261_pt1 | contig 10547 bp, 8 predicted proteins | sample PICome_9_FD_160087 | JGI IMG/M metagenome (GOLD analysis project Ga0213868, IMG submission 160087) | Coastal seawater microbial communities near Pivers Island, North Carolina, United States - PICO127 | ecosystem: Environmental > Aquatic > Marine > Coastal | place: USA: North Carolina | collected...
ACTCCGTCAAAAATGGGGGGGGGATGACAGTGGCCGATGGATTCGTGGCACTTCAAGCCACTGAACTGGAGGTATGCGTAGTGCAAGGGTTACTTGGAGCATGATTCACTGTTTGCCGAAGTGCTTTCTTGGTGTCCAATGCGTTGGCCCTGGCATTCTGGACGCTTCTTCGTCTGAGTCAGAGCTAGATGGCTAAACACACGATCTTTAATACATGATGCGCTTTCTTCCTCCGTTGCTTGCCATCCTCAGCGGCGGGCTCCTAGCGTTGTGTTATCCTCGATGGAACATTGAGGAAATGGTCTGGCTTTGGGCGTTTCCGCTTATGGTTGCGCTGTGGTGGCTGCCAGTGAAGAAGCGTCGTCGCCGATTTCGGCGTGGCTTTGGGTTGGGCTATCTTGCTGGGATCGTCTTCTTCGGCATCAATTTCTCATGGATCTCGAATGTTACCGTCTTGGGGGCGATCATCTTGCCGTTTTATCTGGGGCTCTATGTTGCGGTGTGGGGCGGCATTGCCGCTACAGCCGGACGGCCACGCGATGGCAAACTGCATGTGCCGGAGGGTGAGGCCCCCGGGCGATTTGCGATGGTTGGCGCCTCAGGGCATGCGCTGCGTTGTGCCTTTTTGAACGCGGCTGCGTGGGTAGGTCTGGAGTGGCTGCGTGGTTGGGTCTTCACCGGCTTTGGATGGAATGGCTTGGGCGTGGCTTTCCATGATAATCTCAATCTCATTCAGATTGCGGATATCGTCGGCGTCACGGGGCTTTCGTTTCTACCGATATTTGCTGGGAGTGTCTTGCTCACGACAGTGCGTCGCTTTCAATTGGAGATCCGGCATCAACAGCTCCGTCCGCACTTGGACTTTGGCATCGCCTTGGCGACAGTGGCAGGAACCTTTCTCTACGGTCTAGGGCACACATTGAAACCGCCTTCCGAAGGCAGGGACTTGAAGTGTGTCATGGTCCAACTGGCAGTTCCTCAAGAAGAGAAGTGGGATCCGAGCAAAGCGCTAGGGATTGTGCGGGAGTTCGAACAGTTTACCACGACCTATGTCGAGTCGACGAATCCCGACTTGGTCTTATGGCCGGAATCATCGCTACCAAGTCCGCTCTTCGTAGACCCTGGAAATGCGGTCTTTCTCAATCGGATTCTCTCGAAGGGTGAGTTTGCCTTGATGCTAGGCGTGAACGATGTTGATTTTGAAAGCGAGAACACGTTCAAGGCTTACAATGCGGCTGCTCTCATGGCAGGGAGCTTTGATTCTCCCGAGCTTCAGGTCTATCATAAGAGTCATCTCGTGCCCTTTGGTGAGTTTGTGCCTTTCCGAGATGCGTTGCCATTCCTGGATGCCTGGTTCAAGCACGTGGTCCCGGCAGATTTCGATCGCGGTAGATCGACAGAGCCCCTTCAGTTTCCTGGCAAACCCCTCCAAGTGGTCCCGCTGATCTGTTTTGAGGACACGGTAGGACGTCTGGCGAGGAAATTCATCCGCCCAGAGTCTCAGTTCCTGGTCAATGTGACCAACGACGGTTGGTTTCGCCAGAGTCCGGCGGCCGAGCAGCACGTGGCCAACGCGCGATTCCGGTGTGTGGAACTCCGCCGCCCGATGGCACGGGCCTGCAACACAGGGGTAACCTGTTTGATCGATGATCGAGGACGCGTGACGGCGATCCTAAACGACCCTGAAAGCGGTGTGTTTGTTAAAGGGGCACTCGCAAGCACGTTGAGGGTGCCGTCGGATCCGCCCATGACGTTCTATGCTCGCTTTGGGGATGTTTTCACCTTTATCGTTTCGGCATGCGCCCTTGTTCTCATCCTTCTTTATCGTCGATCATCTTCCTCCTAGCGCTTTGGCTAGGTGGAGTCTGCTTGGGACAGACAAAGCCTAACATCCTGATTGCGATCAGTGATGACCAGTCCTGGTGCCACGCGTCTGCCTATGGTTCCAAGATGGTCAAGACGCCGCATTTCGATGCGATTGCCAAAGCTGGCGTGCTTTTCACCCATGCCTTCGCACCTTCTCCCGGCTGTAGCCCTTCGCGAGCTGCTTTTCTGACGGGGCGTCACACCTGGCAGATTGAGCATGCTGGAACGCACGCGAGTTTCTTTGATCCCAAGTATGTGACCTTTCCGGACCGACTCGCCGAAGATGGGTATGCAACAGGGCACGTCGGCAAGGGGTGGGCACCAGGAAATTGGAAAAAGTTAGGACGAAAGGTCAACCCAGCGGGGCCAAAGATGCCTGGTCCCAAGAAAGGCAGCTATGCGGTAGGCTTCGAGCATTTCCTGAAAGAAGTGCGCAAGCCGAAGCAGCCGTTCTGTTTCTGGTTTGGTAGTTCGGATCCTCATCGGAGCTTTGAGAAGGGGGCGGGTCTCGGGAAAGGAAAGCGTTTGGAGGATGCGGAGGTTCCGTCGTTCCTCCCGGACACGCCAGAAGTCCGCAGCGATCTGCTGGACTACACCTTTGAGGTCGAGCGCTTTGATGATGACCTGGGGAAGATGATCGCGCTTTTAGAAGACGCGGGCGAGTTGGGCAATACCATTGTCATCGCGACCTCGGACAATGGCATGGCGTTCCCGCGAGCGAAGGCCAATTGCTATGAGTACGGCATCCGTATGCCGTTGGCTATCCAATGGCCCAAAGAGATACCCAAGGGGCGCGTGATCGATGATCTGGTCGGCTTTGTCGATCTTACGGCAACCCTCTATGAGATGACGGGTGTCGCGCCCCCGGAGGCGTTTCCGATTGTTGGCACTAGCTTAGCCACGACACTCCGTTCGGACCGCCAAGGGCTCGTGGAGACTGACAGAACGGCTGTTTACAGTGCGAGGGAACGTCATTCGTCCTCGCGTTACCAAACGTTGGGTTATCCGCAGCGCTGTATCCGGACGGCGGAGTATCTCTACATTTACAACTTCGCTCCTGAGCGCTGTCCTGCAGGCCCATCGCGGAAATACGCCAAAGGCACCACCTTGGGGCCGGAACATGGTGGCTACCATGACATCGACGCCTGCCCAACGTTGAATCATCTCATCGCCAAACGTGACGATCCTGAGTTGGGAAAATTTCTCTCACTCGCCGTGGCCCATCGACCGGCAGAGGAGCTTTATGCGGTGAAGGAAGATCCTGGTTGCCTCGATAATCTCGCCAACAAACCGAGCCATCGTGCCACGGCCTACGCCCTGCGGGGCCAACTCTCGGCTTATTTGAAGAAGACGGGAGACGCACGAATACTCGGAAACGGCGACGTCTGGGAAACCTACCCACGCGTGTCGAGTTTGCGCTGGTTTCCGATACCCGATTGGGCGACCAAGAATCCTGACAAGGTGCCTAAGTTAGATTGGCTCGAGGCTCGTCGCCCGTGATTATTTTCTCTTCGACTTCTTGAAGATTTCTTTCAAGGGCACCGCACGGTGTTCCTTTGCTGACAGGTAGCAGGCGTCGACGAGCGCCATGGTCTTGAGGTTGTCCTTGCCGTCTAAGGTTGGCTTGGCGTCATTCTCAAGGGCGATCAATAGGTCGGCCATGGGGCCGGCGAAGGCGTCAGGGAACCACACTTTCCTCCAGCGGGGTTTGTACCATTTCTCGGAAGCGGTCGTGGTGAAATCGACTGTGCTGGGTGTGGGCTTGGGATACTCGGGCCAACCAATGGTGCCACGTGCCATGCCGTCCATGCCTTCGACCCGCCACTGGATTCCGATGTCTTTTCCTGCGCCTTCTTGAGCTGGGCCTGCCCAGACGTCGTCCAAGCTCGTGGCGCGAAAGCCATTTGCGTATTCCAAGATGTACATGCAGATGCCGTCATCGTGATCGAACTTTTCTGCCGTGCGCGGGTCTGGCCTGACGCTGGCATAAACTCTTTCAGGATCACCAAACCAGTAGCGGAAGGTGTCCAGGTGGTGGATCGACATGATGCGCAAGGTGACCCAACCCTGACGTTCTTGCCAAGGCATCCAGTGAGGAATGGCACGCATGTCGATCGATGCGAGCACGGGCTCGCCTAACCAACCGCGGTCGAGCAGGCTCTTGCAACCGCGTACGGATTGGTCATAGCGCATGTTCTGGTTTACTGCTAGTGTTACGCCGCGCTTTTTACAGGCTTTGACGATCTTGGCGGCTTGCTTGTAATCGATACCGAGCGGTTTCTGGGCGAGGATGCCTCGGATGTGTTTGTGCTCGAGGATCTTCTTGATCACTCCAAACTGCAGATCTGGGGGCACGGCCACGTCGACCACTTCGACCGACTTGTCTTGGAGCAGCGCTTCGTAGGTCTCATAGACGTTCGGGATCTCATGCCGTTTCGCCACCGCCTGGGCGTTCTCCAAGGTGCGCGAAGCAATGGCCACCGGATTGAATCCAGCCGCTCGGTAAGCCACTAGGTGGCAGTCTGCCATGATGAAGCCCGAGCCGATGCAGCCGATCCCCACTTTCCGTTTCTTAGGGAGAGGAGGGAGGTAATCGAGGTTGGCGGAGATCTTCGGCTTCATGATACCTGTATTTCGCCAAGATCTGGAGATGGAGGCAAGCTCGCCGGAACGGTGAATTTCCGGCCTAATATATCAGGGATACTGTAATATTTAGGTTGATGGGGCCGGGCACTATGATTAAAATACCAGGTTAAGTATTTCCATAATCGTGGTGCCCCCCAATCGAGAGAATCCCCTAGGAAAGGCGATGAATCCCGGCGAAAGCCGAGCCTTCTTCACGGATCGAGGGCAATGGTCGCCCATGCGTTTGTTGGTCACTGCCTGGGGCCAATTTCCTTCAATTCAGCCTCGACCAACGGTGGGTGAGCCTCTTCGTGAGGATCAGGTCGCCTCTCAAGTGTGTTGCCCAGACTGTCAGGCATCGATGAAATTCGCCACGTTGCGGGATCTTGCATGCCCGAATTGTGGTCCACGCGAGACATCCTCTCCAAGAAAGGCGTCAGCTTGGCAGGCTTGTCGGAAACAAAGTGCGGCGGTGGCTTTGGTCTCAGGTTTCGGGGTCATTCTGCTGGCCTTGCTTGCCTGGGGCAGTCGTTCTAAACTCGATGCGGCGTTGATTCCAGTGTCGGCTCCTGAAGCGTGGGTGGACGCCTGGACGAGCTTTCATGACGAACCTTATGAAACCTGGCACACCCTCGCCATTTACGTGCAGCAAGCAGAGACGGCTTTTGCGCCTTTGCCGATCAGCTGGGAACGCGAGGGACGGAATGGCGAGCTTGTTTGGGTGTATCAGAACAACGCCTCTGAGGGGTGCCTGGCCCGGCTTTTGAGTGACGATGCGCAGCGATTGAAGAATTTACTCGCCGATCGAGGGGCAGCGAAGCTGACGATTAAGGCTAAGAGGCGTGATTATCAGGGTTCTGGATTGATCGAGATTGGTGCGGTCGAGAGGTTGGGGTGGGGAAAGGGTCATCGCGAATTTGAAGCGCCACACCGCTCTCTGACTCCCATGGAGTCCCTTAGTGCCAAGGCTTGGGTAGGGAATGGCGACTCAAGTGCTCTGTTAGGCGCTGCGCAATTGGAGGAGTAGAGTCGGGAGCGCCTTGCTGCCTTTGACTTTCGTATGTCCACTGTGCCCCCCGTAAACGAAGCTTCGCTCTCTTCAGTGATGCCCACGCGTAGCTCCCTGGGTCTGGCGCTGTACGGTTGGGTCTTGACTGCGCTCCTTGTCTCTTGGGCAGCTAGTATGACATTTGTATCAGGATGGCCTTGGTTTGAGAAACACTGGCAAATGAGCCTCACCATGGTGCTGGGGTCCTTCGTGGCTGGGTCGACGCCAGCGGGTGGGGCATCGGTCGCCTTCCCGGTATTTACCAAGCTACTTGCAATTGATAGTCATGCGGTCGCGACCTTTGGCTTGATGATACAAGCCGTCGGCATGAGCATGGCCGGCGTCTTTATAGTTGCTCGTGGCATTCCGCTCTATACGACGATTGTTCGGTGGGGGGCCATGGGAGGGAGTGTTGGAGTTCTTCTAGGACTGGTCTTCCTTCGAGTGCCGGCACCCTATCCGAAACTCCTGTTCAGTGCCCTCGTGTTCACCTTTGCCATCGCGTTGTGGCGAGCACGTGGGCAAGAGCGACGTTTGAGTGGTGTGCGGGATCGCGATCGTTGGAGATTTGTCCGAACAGGTGTCGTAGGTGGTTTATTGGCATCTCAGACAGGGTCAGGTGCGGACATGCTTATATTCATGGTGATGATGATTGCCTACCGTCTTGATGGGAAGAGGGCAATTCCCACGTGCGTTTGTATCATGGCGATTGTCTCGATTGTTGGTAGCCTCGGCGTACTCCTGATGCCGCATCGAGAAATTGGAGTGGTGTGGTGCTACTGGGCAGTGTGTGTGCCCGTGGTCGCCATAGGGGCGCCGCTTGGCGCTTACGTGATTTCCAAAGTCCCTCATCACTTCATCATGGTCGTAGTCATGGCACTGATCGCTGTCGAAGTGATTTCGACACTGTTCCTTATACCTATGACGCCGCCACGCTTGGCCTTTGTGCTGATCATCTTGCTGGTTGCGGGAACCGCGCAGTGGAGGCTACATGCGATTCGTGCCTTGGCGTAGACCCTAGGCTGTCTTTCAACGTGTAGGTCCCGCTAATGATTGTCTGGCTCCGATTCAGCACTTGACCGGCAGTTTCTCGCGCTCGTAGCCTCTGGGCACGTTAACAACCTATGAAAACTTTCGCACAACTCCCTGTCTTGCTAGCCGTCCTCGCGCTCGGCTCGCCATCTAATATTTCTGCGCATCCTGGAACAGCCAAGGAGATGGCCAAGGCTTGCGAGATCTTCCTGCAGGACCTGAGTGATGATCAGAAGGCGAAAGCGGTCTTTGATTGGAAGGATACCGAACGTGTGAACTGGCATTTCATTCCGCGCGACCGGAAAGGTCTCGCCTTAAAAGACATGGATGATTCGCAGCGCGCTCTAGCACACGCATTGATTGTCACGGGGCTCAGTCATCAGGGCTACAGCCAAGCGTTGCAGGTCATGAGTTTGGAGAAGGTCCTGTTTCTAAAGGAAGATAACAATCCTACGCGTGACCCGGGCAAGTATTACGTCAGTGTCTTCGGCACGCCAGATCCCACGGGCACGTGGGGGTGGCGTTTGGAGGGTCATCACTTGGCCCTTAACTACACCGTGGTCAAAGGTCAGGAGATCTCCGTCACGCCGTCCTTCTATGCGACAAATCCTGGCAAAGTTCTTGAAGGGCCGCGCAAGGGTGTCCAAGTGCTCGCTGGAGAGGAGAATGTCGCTCGCAAATTGGTCAGGAGCCTAACTGATAAGCAGAAGAGTAAAGTGATTTTCTCAGAGAAGGCTCCAAGAGACATCCTATCATCTGCAGACCGCAATGCGAAGCGTTTGGAGCCCGTTGGGATCAGCTACAGTGGCCTCAATGATGACCAGAAGAAGCAGCTCAAGTCCTTGATTAATGTTTACCTCAAGAAGCAGCGGCCTGCGATTCATAAGCGCGAAACGAAGCGGCTAGAAGAAGCTGGCTGGGACAAAGTAACCTTTGCCTGGGCTGGTGGAACGAAGAAGGGCGAAGGCCATTACTACCGCGTTCAGAGCCCGCATTTCCTCTTGGAATATGCGAACACGCAGAATGATGCGAATCATGTCCATGCTGTCTATCGCGATCTCAACGGTGACTTTGGAGATGATGTGCTCAAAAAGCATTTCGCCGAAGAACACAAGTAATTGGAGCCTTTGTGTTCGAGACAGACGCGATTCACGAAGGGCAGAGCTACAAAGGAGAGACGGGAGCGGTTATTCCGCCGGTCTACCTGACGTCGACGTTTGCCCATGGCAACGGAGGCGGCTTTGACTACACACGTTCGGGCAATCCGAACTTCAACAACTTAGCAGATCAGTTAGGAGCGCTTGAAGGGGCGCAGCACGCCACCGTGTTTGCAAGTGGCGTGTCTGCGATCACTGCCATCGTTTCGTCTCTGAAGATTGGGGATGTGGTCATTGCGGAAGAGAACATCTACGGATGCACCTTTCGTTTGTTTGCCCAAGTCTTCGCCAAGTTCGGAGTGTCGATCGAGTACTACGATCTTACAGATGAGGCGAACGGTCGGCATATTACGGAGAAGAAGCCTGCCCTCGTCTGGATCGAGTCCCCGACCAATCCGCTACTTAAGATCATTGACATTGCGTGGGTTGCCGAGTTGTCGAAAGCCGCCGGAAGTTCGCTTATTGTAGATAACACTTTCGCCTCGAGCTATTTCCAGCAACCATTGGCCCTTGGCGCGGATGTGTCTTTGCTCAGCACGACCAAGTATAGTAATGGGCACTCTGATTGCCTCGGTGGCGTTGTCTGCACGAACTCGCCGGATTGGCAGGACAAGATGGTCTTTGCTCAAAAAGCGCTCGGTCTGCATCCCTCGCCGTTCGATAGCTGGCTGATCTCTCGCGGGGTCAAGACTCAGGCCCTGCGCATGGAGAGGCATCACACCAATGCTTTGGAATTTGCTCAATTCCTCGAGACCACCTGGCCTGAAGCCATCGTCCGTTTTCCCTTCCTGCCCTCGCATCCTCAGCATGAGCTGGCCACGAGACAGATGAGTGGAGGATCTGGAATTGTCACGGCTGACTTCGGTCTCTCGCTCGACGAGACTAAATTGCGGCTCGATCGATTGTGCTACTTCACCCTTGCGGAGAGCTTGGGAGGGATCGAGTCTCTTGTCTGTCACCCCGCCAGCATGACCCACGCGAGCGTGCCAAAGGAGACTCGCGAAGCCGTTGGAATCACGGATTCGCTAGTGCGTTTCTCTCTCGGGGTAGAGCATATCGACGATCTCATTGCCGATCTGAGAGCCGCCTGGTCTGCCTAGCGGGAAAGGCTTGCACCGGGCATTGAACAACCCCACTGGTGTCATCGTCCAAAGCGGTCCATGACAAAGAATTTCAGCTATTTCCTGGCAAAGCGCTATCTGGTTCCCAAGGGGCTGTTCCTGATTTTTATCAACGTGCTCACGATTCTTGGCATTTGCCTCGGGGTGGCAGTGATGATTGTCGTCCTCAGCGTGATGAAAGGGTTCGAGAATGAGTTTCAGCGGACGTTGTTAGGCTTCGACCCTCACCTGATGTTGCTCGACCCGGAGATGACGCAGAGTAGTGCGGACGGAAAGACCTTTCACGAGGTTGGTGCTGGGCTGAAAGTGGTGCCTGGTATCGTTTCGCAATCGCCGTTTGTTGCGGGGCATGTCATGATTCAGTTAGGTGATCGCGTACAGAATCCTATCATGAAGGCGATCTTGCCGGATGATCCTCAGTTGGAATCGCTGAGGGAGCAGGGCATGGTCGTTGCAGGTGAGCTAGACCTTGAGCCTCGAGTTGATGAGTCAGGTGAGTTCTATGAGCGGGTGATTGTGAGCAAGTCCCTTGCGGATAGTTTTCACAAGCCCGATGGGACGGTGCTTCAGATCGGAGATGTTATCACCGTGTTGTCACCCATCATGATGGAACGGGCGATGCGAGACATTCGTGAGCACTTGGATAAGCCAAAGGAAGATCGTGGAGATTCCGAATCGTTTCTTGAGAACATGGAAGAGGCGATGGCGCCGACAGAACTAATGGTTGTCGCGGTCGTTGATTCGCCCATGTATCAGCAGTTTATCCTTCCGCCTCTCAATGTGGGCCAGGATCTCTTCGGTCTAGAAGACGAAGTTCATGGGTTGGCTATCTTTACGGAGGACCCTTATTTGGTAGAGGAGACGAAAGCTCGTATCGAAGGCTCGGGGCTCTTGCCTTACGGTTGGTCATCGATGAGTTGGGTAGACCAGAACAAGCCGCGCCTTGAGGCGATTCGCACGGAGCGCAGTCTCATGTCGGTCATCCTATTTATTATTGTTATTGTGGCGACGTTCTGTGTTAGCGTGACTATCATTGTGACCACTGTCCAGAAGCGTCGTGAGATTGGTGTCATGAAAGCGATCGGTGCGCAGACGGGGCAGATTGTTCGCGTCTTCGTCCATCAGGGGCAGGTTGTGGGGCTCTGTGGCGTACTGTCGGGAGTGGCTCTGGGGCTTATCGTGCTTTTCCAGCTTGAGAATATCCGCTCCATTATCGGGAAATTCGGTGCGGATCCTTTCCGCAACATGTCTACGGGCTCTCCAAGCTTCCGGTGGAGATCATTCCGAGTAGCATTCTTGGAATTGCGATTGGCGCGATCATTGCTTGCACCATAGCAGCGATCCCACCAGCGTGGGCAGTGGCGCGTTTGGACCCGGCAAAGGCCCTACGCGCCGACTGATAGGACAGTTATCCAATGATGCAGATCTACCTCGTGATCGATGAAGAGAAGAAGGGGCCATTCACCTTGTTTCAGGTGGAGGAACAATTGCGTGACGGCACGTTGAGCGATGATCAGCTCGCCTGGTATGATGGCGAGGGCGAGTGGAAAGCGCTACGTGAGTTGCCGCCATTTGAGACTTTCTTTCGTCGGCGTGATGTCGAGTTGGAGGATGAGCGCCGCTTGAAGGTCGCCGAGCGACATGCCGAGGTTCAGCGTGAGCGAGCCGAGACCTTGCCCAGGATTAATGTTCGCCCGT